>Ga0209236_1000620_pt1 | contig 20975 bp, 20 predicted proteins | sample GraSoi013_1_40cm_FD_185819 | JGI IMG/M metagenome (GOLD analysis project Ga0209236, IMG submission 185819) | Grasslands soil microbial communities from the Angelo Coastal Reserve, California, USA - Sample 09_27_2013_1_40cm (SPAdes) (version 2) | ecosystem: Environmental > Terrestrial > Soil >... | reverse complement strand
CGGATAGGGAAGGATGCCTTTCTCCCGAAGCGAGGCATCGAACCGAGGGGGAGTGAGCTCGCTCCAACCCGCGCCGCCGTCGGTGGAGAAGAGGAGCTCGAACGCTACATCTGGCGCGCTGTCCAGCCCGCGCCTCCCGGGACTGAGCGCGATCTCTCCCTCAGCGTCGCTTTCGGCGACCATCGCGTCGACCAGCGAGTTCCAGAACTGCTCTGTCGGCGCGTAGGCATGAAGGACCTTGTCGTCGCCGGCGATGCCGGTCAGCGCCCGGCCCGAGTTGAAGCGAGCGAGAAGGCGCAGCGGATCGAGCAGCATGAAAAATGTCTCGGGCGGCACGGTGCGGGGAACGCGCTGTACTTGCTGCGGCGGCTGCCCGGAGGGTGCGGCGCGTCGGCTTCCGCGACGTCCGCCGCGGCCGCCCTCACTGCCGGGAGCTCCGCCGGCGCGTCCACCGCCGCGGTCCGGTCTCGGCGGCACCGGCGGGGCCCTCTCGATCGCTGGTTGAGCGGAGCGCTGTCGTTCGAGCGCGGACCGAAGGGCGAGCGGCGTCGAATCCATGCGCGCCCAGGTCACACCCTCGTCGAGCGAACGAAACGCCGGGGCGGCGATCGCGCGCAGGAGCCGATCGCGACCGGGGAACGTGAACGAGGTGCGCAACGCATTCGCGTCGACGCGAGCGCCCTGGAGCTGGCCGTCCAGCGCCGCGGCCAGCAAGGGCGCTCGCCGCACGAGCGCCGCGCCCTCGATCATCGGATCGGCGGCCACGGCCCAGATTTCCCCGCCCAGCGCGGCGACCCAGGCGTCGAGGGCCAGCGACGTCCGCTGCCAGAGCGCGCCGCCGTCGTGCGTGACCCAGACATCGCCCCCGGCCGGCCGTCTCGAGTCGCGCCCGTCGACGAACGACAGCGCGGTCTGCGCCGCGTCGGAGCTTCCGTCCAGCAGGGTCGTCAACGGCGCGGTCTCGCGGGTCGCTCGTACGGACATGTAGATGCTCTGCCGGTCGACGGCGATGCTCCGCGCGCGCCAGGTGCCGGGGATCTGCGGCGTCAATGTCTTCCAGCTCTGCGCGCAGTCCTGCGAGACGTACAGATGTCCGCCCGCGGCGGCGTAGATCGCGCCTCCCGCCACGGCGGCGGCTTCGATGGGGGACCCGCCCCAGGAGCGCCAGGTCTTGCCGCCGTCCTTTGAACAATGGAGGTGTGCTGCCGCGCGGCCGACGATGAGTGGGCCGTCGAACATCATGTCGCTGAAGCGATCGTCGATCGGCGCGAACGTCCAGTCCGAGCCTCCGTCGGTTGAAACGAACACGCCGTCGCGGGGCCGCGAGACCAGGGCGGCGATGGTGGTGTCCGACGCAAAGACGGCCTCGATCTGCGCGTCCTCCCGCGTCGACGCGAAGAGACTCATCCGCTTCTGCTCATAGCGCAGCGTCAGCGGCGAGGGTCCCGGCGCTGGCGTCTCCAGCGGCAGCGCGCGATAGCTCGCGCAGGCGGCCAACGCGATGAGGCACACGACTCGACACATGCCGCCACGGACTCGCGCGAGAGGGTCGAATTCACGTTTCGGAATGTGTCGCGGATCGGTCACGGAGAGACGCGCAGATTTCGGTCAGGGCGCCCGGACGACCTGGACCGTGCCGGGTTGGCCGTCCCGCTGCAGCGAAACGGAAACAGGTGTGCCCGGCGCGCCCTGGCTGCGCACGGTCGCGTCCGCCGGACTCTGCGCCGCGACGCCGTCGAGCGCCAGCAGCAGATCGCCCTCGTGGATGCCGGCGAGGTCGGCGGGTCCGCCCGGCACGATGCTGCCCATCGCCACCGCGGTTCCGGAGTTGAAGAAGCGCGCGCCGATGGTGCCCGACGCCGTCCTGGGCAAGGGCAGGACGATGTCGCCCAGATCGAGCGACTGCCCGGGATTGACCGTCAAGCTCTGCGGCGGCGCCGCGTACTGGCCTGCGCGCACTGCGAGCGAGTGCGATCCTGCCGCCAGGCCGCCGAGGCGAAAGCGCCCGTCGCCGCCGGTGAGCGATCCGCTGCCGGGCCGCGCCGATCCGTCGAGGACCAGGAGCGCTCCCGCGACGGGTTGTTGTCCGTCCGTCCTGAGCACGCGTCCGGCGATCGCGGCGCTTTCCTGCAAAGCGATGGTGGCGCTCGCCTCCTGCCCGGGACGCAGCGCGACGGTCTGGCTGCCGGACCTTCCGTCGGCGGTCTTCACCACCACCGTGACGTCGACGCCCGGCTGATCATAGAGGTCGAAGCGATCGCCGGCGAACTCGAGCGGGCTCCCCCCGCTCCCATTCCAGAGCGCGCGCGAGGAGTCGACCGGCGTCACCATCACGGTAAAGCTCGGCGGCGGGCTGCCGCCCGAGACGAGCGTGCCGTGGAGCGTGGCCGCGCTCTGGAGCGGAACCACCGTGTCCCCTTCCCCGACGGCTACCTCTCCGATGCGTCCGCCGTTGCGCGCGCGCACGGTGGCCGGCGCCGCCCCGCGGAACTGGGAAACGCTGAACTTGCCGTCCGCGGAGGTCGCGGGGTGCTCGAGCGGAGGCGTCCGCCATTCGTCCGCCGGCGCCAGACCAGGCGCTGCCGCCGCCGCGGACGGAGACCCCGCCGGACCACTCGCCTGCAGCAGTGCTGCCGTCCCCGGTCGCTGCGAGCGATCGGCCAGCCTCGACGGCGACGGCGACGACCCGCCCGACGGCGCCGTCTCGCTCCGGAGCCAGAGGAGGGCGACGGCGAGGGCGCAGACGGCAACCACCAGGATCGCGATCCTGCGCAAGGCTTCCCTCCCGTGGTCGCCTTTTTACCGCTGCGATATTGCAGGATTCTTTCAGCTTTACGGGGCCTCGATCCCGTTCGCCGCCAGCCAGTCCCGGATCCGCCCGAACACGCGCTCCTGCTGGAAGGCGAACCAGCGCTCGCGCTCGTCGGGAATTCGGGCGAGCACGTCCTTGAATCGGCGGAACGCTCCCTTGCCCGCGATCGCGACCTCGAGCAGCTCTCGGAACTTGGACTCGGCCACGGTCCCGATGAACGCCTGCATGTCGCCGTAACCCTCCTGCGGGTCCTCCGGCTCGATGGCCAGGAATCGGCCCGTAGAGTCCTCCTCGATTTCCTCGATCGGCAGCGGCAGGTCGTCTTCCTCTTCCTCGCTGAGCCGGAGCACCATCCCCGTTTCAGTGTCGAGGACGCAGGAGAATTCGCTGACGTGGTCCTCGAATGCCCAGCGGAGGTCTTCCAGGTCGACCTGCACTTTCTTCGGCATCATGGTCGATAATAGAGTAGGGCTTGGGCTGTTCATTCGGAACTGCTCAGGAGACGGTATCCATCGCAATCGGCGTTGCGAGCAGCACCGTGCGTTCACTCGCTCGCTAACGTCGGGCGCATGTTACCTTCCCGCCCCCACCATGGACGGCCGATTCATCCTCGTTGAAGGGGCCAGACAGAACAACCTGAAGAACGTCGGCGTTCGCGTGCCCGTCGGCGCGGTGACGGCCGTGACCGGCGTCGCCGGCGCTGGCAAGTCCAGCCTCGCCTTCGACGTGCTGCACGCCGAGGGATACCGGCGGTACGTGGAGACGTTCAGCCCGTACGCGAGGCAGTTCCTCGAGCGGCTCGATCGGCCCGCCGCCGACCGGATCGAGGGCGTCTTGCCGTCGCTGGCCATCGATCGGACTGCTCCGGTCCGCACATCGCGGTCCACCGTCGGCACGATGACCTCGATCGCCGACTACCTCCGCGCGCTTTGGGCGCGAGCGGCGGTGCTTCACTGCAAGAGCTGCGGGCAGGCCGTGGTGCGGGACTCGCCCTCCTCGATCTTCGAAGCGCTGATCTCCGCTGCCGGGGGCAAGCAGGTGCTCCACTGCTTTCCTTGTCGCGTGGGTCGCGTCAGCGCGAAGGCGCTGCGGGAGACGCTGCAGGAGGCCGGCTTCCGCCGTGTGCTCGAAGGGGGACGGCCCATTGCGCTGGAAGACGCGGAGCTCCGCGCGCACGATGGCGTCGTCACCGTCGTGCTCGACCGCATCCTCGCCGAGCGGGACCGGCGCCAGCGCATCATCGACTCGCTCGAGTCGGCGCTCCGTTACGGCAAGGGCCGGGTCGAGCTGCACATCGACGGACACGAAGAGCCGCTCCGCTTCAGTGAAGCGCTCCACTGCGCCCGCTGCGATCTGGCCTGCTCCGACCCGACCCCCGCGCTCTTCTCCTTCAACAACCCGGTCGGCGCTTGCGAGGCCTGCAAGGGCTTCGGGCGGACGATGGAGATCGACCCCGACCTGGTCGTTCCCGATCCCCGCCTCTCCATCGCCCAGGGCTGCGTCAAGCCGTTCCAGACGCCCTTCTACGGAGACTGCCAGCAGGACCTCTTGCGCTTCCTCAAGCGGAAGCGCCTCCGCGCCGACGTGCCCTGGGGCGAGCTTCCCGAAGAGACGCGCCACCTGATCTGGGAAGGCGAGCCGGGCGGGCGGGAGCATTGGCGGACCCGCTGGTACGGCATCCACGGCTTCTTCGAGTGGCTGGAATCGAAGACCTACCGGATGCACGTCCGTGTCCTGCTCTCGCGCTACCGCCGCTACAGCCCCTGTCCCGACTGCCGGGGTGCGCGGCTCAAGCCCGCGGCACTCCTCTTTCGCATCGACGGCAAGACGCTCCCCGATGTCGAGACGCTGCCCATCGCCGAAGCGGAACGGTTCTTCGCCGCTTACACGCCGAACGCGAACGATACCGCAGCCGACCTGCTCCTGCGCGAGATCCGCGGGCGCCTCCGCTTCCTCTGCGACGTGGGCCTCGGGTACCTGACGCTCTCGCGCCAGTCGCGCACGCTCTCGGGAGGCGAGGCGCAGAGGGTCACGCTCGCCACCGCGCTGGGCAGCTCGCTTACGAGCACCCTCTACGTGCTCGACGAGCCGTCCGTCGGCCTGCATCCGCGTGACGCCGGCCGGCTCGCGGGCGTGCTGCGCAGGCTCGCCGAGGCGGGCAACGCGGTGGTGGTCGTCGAGCACGATCCGGCGCTCATCGGCGGCGCCGATCACGTGATCGATCTCGGGCCGGGGCCCGGGAAGCAAGGCGGCGAGGTGGTGTATGAAGGTCCGCTGGCCGGACTGCTGGAGGCGCCGCTCTCGCAGACCGGGGCGTTCCTCGCCGGGCGCCTCGAGATGCCGGCACCGGAAGAGCGGCGCCGCCCGGACCCGGACCGCAAGCTCCGCATCGTCCGCGCCCGCGAGAACAATCTGTGCGACCTGACGGTGGACGTCCCGCTCGGGCTCTTCGTCTGCGTCACGGGAGTGTCCGGCTCGGGCAAGTCCACCCTCGTCGACCAGGTCCTGTACCGGAACCTGCGCCGCCAGCTCGGCCTGCCGGAATCGGAAGCGGGCGCGTGTGACGCGCTCCAGGGCGCGGGCCTCCTCGAAGGCGCCGTGATCGTCGACCAGTCGCCGCTCGGCCGCAGCGCGCGCGTGAACGCGGCTACGTACATGGGGGTCCTCGATCCGCTGCGCGAGGCCTTCGCCGCCACCGAGGACGCGCGCTCTCGCGGCTTGCGCCCCTCCGCGTTCTCGTTCAACTCCGCCGCCGGCGCCTGCCCCCACTGCCGCGGGGCTGGATACGAGAAGGTCGAGCTGCAGTTCCTCCCCGACGCCTACATCCGCTGCCCCGGTTGCGACGGCCGCCGCTTCCGCCCGGAGGTGCTGGAGGTGCGCTGCCGCGGCTTCGACATCGCCGGGTTGCTCGACCTGCCCGCGCAGGAGGTGGCGAGGATCTTCGCGGACGACGCGCGCGTGCTCGGGGCGCTGCGGCCGCTGCTGGACATCGGCCTGGGATACCTGTCGCTCTCGCAGCCCGCGCCGACGCTCTCGGGCGGAGAGGCGCAGCGGCTGAAGCTCGCCTGCCGGCTCGCGCAGGCGAGCGATGCGCGCAATCACCTGATCGTGCTGGACGAACCGACCACCGGGCTGCACCCGAGCGACGTGTCGAAGCTCGTCGGCGCGCTGCACCGGTTGGTCGACGCAGGGAACTCCGTGGTGGTGGTCGAGCACAACATGCAGGTGGCGAAGTCGTCGGACTGGATCGTCGACCTCGGGCCAGAGGGGGGCGATGAGGGCGGGAGGCTCGTGGGCGTGGGGGCGCCGGAGCAGGTTGCGACGCTCGATACGCCCACCGGGAGGGCACTGCGGGGCGCGTTTGCAGCGCCTGGCATGCTTCCGTTCCGCCGGGCAAAGGCCGGCGGGCGCCGTGAGGCCGGCGGTCGCGGTATCCACGTCCTGGGCGCGCGCGAGCACAACCTGCAGCACGTCCGCGTCGAGATCCCGCAGGACCGCCTCGTCGCGGTCACGGGCGTGAGCGGTTCGGGCAAGTCGACGCTCGCCTTCGACGTTCTCTACGCGGAGGGCCAGCGCCGCTTCCTGGACTGCCTGCCGACCTATGCGCGCCAATTCGTGCGGCCTCTGGCGAGGCCCGAGGTGGACCGCGTGGAGAGCCTGCCTCCGACGGTCGCGCTGGAACAGAAGCTCTCGCACGGGACGCCGATGTCCACCGCCGGTACGGCGTCGGAGGTGTATCACTACCTGCGGCTGCTCTTCGCGCGGCTCGGCGTCGTGCACTGCCCGAAATGCGGCGTCCCCGGCGAGGTGGCCGAGGCAGCGAGCCTCGCCGGGCGGATCGCGGAGCACTTCTCCGGCGAGGAGGTGGTGCTGCTCGCGCCGCTCGTGCGCAAGCGGAAGGGCCTCCACCGCGAGGTGATCACGGCTGCGGCGAAGCGCGGCGTGCGCAACGTGCGGATCGACGGCGTCCTGCACAGCGCTTCGCGGCCGCCGCGCCTCGACCGGTATCAGATCCACGACGTCGAGGCCCTCGTCGAGCGCGTGCCGGCCGGCCCGGGCCGGCCCGGCCGCCTTCGCACCGCGGTGGAGCGCGCGCTGGAGATCGGCGGAGGCAGCCTCATCGCTTCCGCGCGGGGCATGCCGGATCGCTTGTATTCGACGCGGCGAGCCTGCCCACAGTGCGGCTCCGGCCTGCCGGTGCCCGACCCGCGGCTCTTCACCTGGACGCAGAAGTTCGGCGCCTGCCCCACCTGCGAAGGCTTCGGGGCCCTCTGGGAAGACGAGGAGGCCGACCCGGAGCCCTGCCCCGACTGCGGAGGAACGCGGCTCCGCCCCGAAGCGCTCGCGGTGCGCATCGACGGCCGGCACATCGGAGAAGCCGCAGCCCTCCCCGTCCGCGGCGCGCTCGAGTGGCTGCGGGGCCTCTCCGTTCCGCCCGAGGTGAAGGAGCGCATCTTCCCCGAGCTGGAGAACCGCCTCGCCATGCTCGACGAGCTCGGCCTCGGCTACCTGACGCTGGACCGCGGGACCGACACGCTCTCCACCGGCGAGGCGCAGCGCATCCGCGTCGTCGCCCAGCTCGCCTCCAACCTGCGCGGCGTCTGCTACGTGCTGGACGAGCCGACCGTGGGGCTCCACCCGCGCGACTCGGAGGCGCTCCTGCGCGCTCTGGTCCGGCTCCGCGACCGTGGGAACACGGTGGTCGTGGTGGAGCACGACGAGCCGGTGATCCGTTCCTCCGACCACGTCATCGACCTCGGACCTGGCGCCGGGCCTGCCGGCGGAAGGGTCGTCGCGGAGGGTCCGCCGCGCGCCATCGCCATGGCGGAAGAGTCGTTGACCGGCCTCTGGCTGCGAGGTCGAGGCGCGCGCACCGCGTGGCCGAGGCGGCCGCTCGACAACGCGCCCCGCCTCACGGTCAGAGGCGCGCGCCTCCACAATCTCCGCGACCTCACCGTGGACTTCCCGCTCGGCCGCCTCGTCTGCGTCACCGGCGTATCCGGTTCGGGGAAGTCCACGCTGGTGCGCGACGTGCTGTACCGTGCGCTGAAGGCGCGGATCGCGCGCGACCCGCTGCCGCCGGGGATCGCCGACCTGCGCGGCTGGGAGCAGGCTCCGCGCGCGCTGGAGGTGGACGAGTCGCCCATCGGCCGCACTCCGCGCTCGGTGCCCGCCACCTACGTCGGCGTGATGGACGCCATCCGCGGCCTGTTCGCCACCACGGCCGACGCGCGCGCTCGCGGCTATCGCGCCGGGCGCTTCTCCTTCAACATGTCCGGCGGCCGCTGCGAGAAGTGCGAGGGCCAGGGCCGGCTGCGGGTGACGATGTCGCTCCTGCCGGAGGTCTACGTCGACTGCGAGATCTGCGCGGGGCGCCGGTACAACGCCGACACGCTCGCCGTCACCCTGAAGGGAAAGTCCGTCGCCGACGTGCTCGCCATGACCGTCGACGAAGGCCGCGACTTCTTCTCGCCCTTCCCTTCGGTGCGGCGGCCGCTCGACTTCCTCTCGCAGATCGGGCTCGGATATCTCCAGCTCGGCCAGCCGAGCCCGACGCTCTCCGGCGGCGAGGCGCAGCGGATCAAGCTGGCCGCCGAGCTCGCCTCGCCCGCCTTCGGGCGCTCCGTCTTCGTGCTCGACGAGCCGACGACGGGCCTGCACATGGCGGACGTCGCGAAGCTGATCACCGCGCTGCAGCGGTTGGTGGATCGCGGCGACACCGTCATCGTCATCGAGCACAATCTGGACGTCGTGGCGGCCGCGGACTGCGTGATCGACCTCGGTCCGGAAGGCGGCGAGCAGGGTGGCCGCGTCGTCGCCTGGGGCACTCCGGAGGAGGTCGCGCGCTCGCGGGAGTCGCGGACTGCCGCCTACCTGAAGGACTTCCTGCGCCGCTCCATGCGACGCGCGAGCATTCCCGTCCGAGAGCGGGCGCGTGCGGAGAAACGCCCCGAGGTTCGCTAGCCGCTTCGCCGTGTCAACACTACTGTAATCTTACGATTGCGCGTAACGCCCACAACGTAGTATTCCAACGACACCATGCGAAGCACATCGACGGCGGCGCTCTCTGTATTTGCAGTCGCACTGTCCTCGATGTCCGCGCGCGCCGACGATCCATCCACGGTCTCCGTCGAGGATGCGGCGAGCGGATGCGCATTCGTCAATGCACCGATCAAGACCACGCTCTACGTGGACGGGTGTACCAGCGTAATCTGCACCGCAGGCACGACCGGTTCCGGTATGCTGGAAGGATCGACGCAGTTCACCCTGCTGACTCTCGGTCCCGGCGATCTCCCTGGTCAGCTCGTTTACTCAGGCCAACTGGTGATCACGGCGGCCGGAGGCTCATTGACCATCAACGACAGCGGCGCGTTGAACCCGGATGGCACGTACTTCGAGATCGACCCGATCGTGTCGGGCACGGGCGACTTCGTGAACGCAGCCGGTACGCTGTTTTCCTCGGGTACGCGCACGCCGACGGGCTTCGACGGCACGATCGCCGGACGGATCTGCCTCTTGCCTATAGAACAGACGAACTGACCAGACCAAGCGGCAGGAGTGACGCGGTTCCCGCGAACTCGTCAGTCGTCGCCGCTCCGCTTCCGCTTGCCGTGCTGCGAGTGCCGGTGGGTCCCTCGCGACGCGCTCGCATCTCGTGTCGGAGGCGCGGCCGACGCGCTCCGCTCCGCTTGCGGCCCGTCGAACGGCAGGTGGAGCCGGACGGCGAGCCAGGCGTGCGCGACGAGGCGCCGGGCCGAGTTCCAAGCCTGCGACGGCGAATGGCGCCGTAGGGAAGTCCACGCGTCGGTCAGCGGGCGCGGCCGGATGATGATCGCCGTGCAGATACCGGCGACCAGCAATGCGGCCGTCACCCCGATCGCGATGGGCCGCAAACCGCGTCCCTTGCCGCGTCTGCGGCGCGGCGGAGCATCGTCGTCCGTCACCTCGAAGATGTCGGACTCAGGCTTCCGCGAGACCGGACGAAGGTTCGGCCCGGCAGGCCGCGCCGGCCGCGGTGGATGCTGGCCCGGAAGAAGGCTGCTGCACGTCGGGCAGACACCATCGTCCCCGGCAGCGGGCGTATACAAAGCACCGCACGTGGAGCACCCCACGACGGAATCGGATGCGTTCATGCTCCCGATGGTACAGGACGAGGGGTAGCCCATTCCCTGCGAATGGCTGTGAGGCGGCCGCACTCCGGCCTACCATTACTGCCATGAACCTGTACGAGAACCCGCCCGTCGCCTTCCTTCCCGAGCACGCGCACGGTCTTCCCGGCAGACTCGGTTTCGCTCCCGCTCCCGGACGGTGGCCGCACGATCCGCGGCTCGGGCCAGACCAGACGCTCGGAGCGGATCTCGCCTGCCTTCGGGACACGTGCGGCGCGGGCGTCCTGGTCACGCTGCTCGAGGAAGACGAGATGTGGAGGATCGGTCTCGGCGGTCTGCTCGACGGGGTGCGGAGTGCCGGCCTCGAGACCCTGTGGCTCCCGATCGCCGACGACACGGCGCCTTCGGACATCGTCGAGGCGGCGAGGCTCGTGGGACGCATCCTCGACCACCTCGCTGCCGGAAGGACCGTCGTGATCCACTGCCATGCCGGGATCGGCCGGAGCGGCACCCTCGCCGCTTGCTGCCTGGTCGGCGCCGGCGCGGACCCGCGGCGGGCGATCGAGCTCGTGCGCGAAGCGCGGCGCGGGGCCGCCACGGCGCCGGGGCAGGAAGCGTTCGTCCACGAGTTCGCGCTCGCTCAGCGGCGAGGGGTGATGCGGTAGCTGCCCGGAACCTCGACGGGCGGGGCACGTGCGGATGGGTCAATGGTGCACGTGGCCGACGTCGGGTTCCCTCTCGGCCGTGACGCGGATGCGGCCCAGGCCTTTGACCATCGCGCAGGCGTCGATCTCCGGCGCCTCGCATTCGACCTTGCCCGTGAGCAGCAGGCGTACCGGTCCACCCTTCGCGACCGGCAACGGCGCATCGCCCTTGCGGTAGACGAGCATCGCCCGCTCCAGCAGCGGCTGCAGCGGGACCGAGATGGCGAACTTGCCGTCGCCGGAGGCGAGGGTGGCGAAGCGCGCCGACCGCTTGAGCCCGCACTGCGCGAGCAGGTCGCGGAGCCAGACCGCCGATCCGTCGCGGCCCGGCACCAGCGCCGAGACTTCATCGATCTGCCCCGGCAGCCGGCGTAGCTCCGTTGGATCGATCGAGCGCGGCCGGTCCAGCTCTCCTTCGATGACGAGCATTTTCGCAGCACTCCTTGCCGTGCAAATCCATTCAATGTCGCGGCCCGAGCGCGATCAGACCCTCGCCGACCACGCGGCAGATGTTGGTGACGAGGTCGGCCTTCGCGCTCACCGCGTACAGGTGCGGCGTGAGCGTCCAGAGGTCCCGCTCGATGCGCCGGGGGGCCGGGCACTTCGGGTCGAGCCCGGCCGCGAGCAACGGCAGCACCCGGTCGGAAAGCCGCAGCGAGGTGTCCATGGCGAAGACGGCCACGTCCGGGCGCAGCCGGCGCACGCGGGCGAAGAACGCCGCCACCTCGCCCGGCGTCAGGTGCTTGGGCGGCGAGGACTTGAGCTCCAGGTAGATGAGCTTGCCCTCGAGAGCGGCGATCACGTCGAGATCGCCGCCCAGCCCGGGGGCCCGGAACTTCACGCCGGTGGCGACGTCGCAACCGAGCCGCCGGCGCAGCTCGCGCGCCACGTACCACTCGAGCGTCGGACCGAAGCTGGTGGCCCGGTGGACGAACCGGTAGCGGTCCCGCGGGGTGCGGACCAGGACGCCGAGCGCGAGGAGCGCGTCCGCCAGCGCCTTCTCCTGGGAAGCAGTGAGATAGCGCGTCGCCTCTCCCGGGGCGAAGTCGCCCCGGCGCTGGATCGCTCCACGCAAGAACAGGCGGAAGGAATAGTGGCCGAGCCGCTCGGTGAGTCGCTCGGCCGTGTCTGCGTCCAGCTGTCGCGGGAAGGGGAGGTCGGGCCGGCTCAACTCGGGGCGGAAGCCACGGCGCGCCAGCATCGCCATCGCTTCTCCCTGCGGCAACGGCGCAGCCGGCGCGACCGCCTGCACGGCGGCGGCCCGGGCCTCCATCTCGCGCGCCGTCAGCCGGCGGCGCGCCAACGGATGCGTCGAGGTTGCCCGGTGCGCGTGGCGACCCATGCGGGCGCTGAGCATAGCAAGGGCGCGGCTCGGTGACAGGCGGGATCACGCTCTTGCTCAGGTTGCGGACTTCTCCACCGCGTGCGGAATCCCTCTTGGAAGCAGCGCTCCGGCGCAGACGATCCAGACCAGCGCCGGAAAGCGCGCGAGCGGCAACAGCCAGGCGGCGGCCGGGACGACCAGGGCGAAGCTGCTCAGCTCGGCGATCGCGGCCACCACGAGCCCGAAGATCATCATCCACCGCGGCAGCCGCCGCGTGAGGCCCGCCGTGACGGAGATGCCGGCAAGCAGCAGTCCCAGCGGCACGACGTGGCCGGGGCCGCCGGTTGCGAAGGCAAACCAATGGAGGACGCGCGTCGCGCCCGCGGACCCCGCGACGCCCGCTTGCGCGAGCACCCATTGGGTGAGAGCGGAGAGCGCGAGGAAGAACGAGGCCGCAAGGCCGCCGAACAAGGCGATGAACACCCCTGCCTTCTGCGCTAGTGTTTCCCGCATGGCGCGCCGACGGACGGAGAGGAGCGGGGGTGGGGACCGCCCGCGGGACCGCCTTCCTTCCGCCGCCTGGCTCCTCGCCCAGGTGGGCGCCCACGCGGCGGCGAAGTTCGCCGAGCGGCTGTCCGCATTGGGACTGTCACCCCCGCATGCGGGGATCCTCTGGGCGCTCTCGGCCTCGGGCGGGCTCAGCCAGCAGGCGCTCGCGGAGCATCTCGACGTCCTGCCGAGCCGCCTCGTCGCTCTCGTCGACGAGCTGGAAGAACGCGGGCTCGTCGAGCGGCGCGACAATCCGGACGATCGGCGGACCTACGCCCTGCACCTCACCTCGCCGGGGCGTACGATGCTGGAGGCGATCGGGCGCATCGCCCGGACGCATCAGGAATCCATCAGCGAGGGGCTCGACGCCGGCGAGCGCGAGCAGCTGGCCGCGCTGCTCCTGCGCATCGCCGATCAGCAGGGCCTGAGGCGCGGCGTGCATCCCGGGTTTCGCTCGCTCGGTCGCGGGCGCAGACGGAAGGAGCGATGACGATGAAGCGAGTCTGTGCGGTCGCCGGGGTGGGACCCGGGAACGGGGCCGCTTTTGCCCGGCGCTTTGCTTCGGAAGGTCACGCGGTCGCGCTGCTCGCGCGCACGACCGGGTTCTCCGCGAAGCTCGCCTCCAGCCTGCCGGACGCGCGCGCCTACGCGTGCGACGTGACCGACGCGGGCTCGATCGCGCACGCGTTCGACGCCATCCGCCGCGAGCTCGGGGAGGTCGAAGTCCTCGTCTACAACGCCGGCTCCGGCGTTTGGGGCAGCGTCGAGGAGGCCACCGCGGCGGACTTCGAAGGGGCCTGGCGCGTGAACGCGCTCGGAGCCCTCCTTGCATCCAAGCAGGTCATCCCGGCGATGAAGCGCGCCGGGCGCGGCAGCATCGTGTTCGTGGGCGCCACCGCCTCCCGGAAGGGAGGCGCGCGGTCTGCGTCCTTCTCCTCCGCCAAGGGCGCGCAGCGCAGCCTCGCGGAATCGATGGCGCGCGCGCTCTGGCCCGCCGGCATCCACGTCGCGCTGATCGTCGTGGACGGCGTCGTCGACCTGCCGAGGACGCGGGAGCGGATGCCGGACAAGCCGGCCTCGTTCTTCATCCAGCCGGAAGACGTCGCGGAGATCGGGTTGCGGCTCACGCAGCAGCGGCCGTCGGCGTGGTCGTTCGAAGTCGAGGCGCGGCCGTTCGGGGAGAGCTGGTAGCGCGCATCGCAGCGCCCCTTCATTCGTTGGCGAGCACTTCGCGCAGCGATCTCCCGTACGGCCAGAAACGCGAATTTTCCCCGGCCTTCCACGCGGCCCTGAGCTGCGGGTCGGAGAGGTCCCAGTCGGGACGCACCGTCCGCGTCACTTCCCGCAGGTCGTGCCGCAGTTCCTCGACCGAAGGCCGGCCCCAGTACCAGTACCCGTTGTAGATGCTGTGCACGCGCAGCTCGGGCGCGAGCACCAAGGTGTGGGGCACCATGGGGTTGTGCACCGGATCGGTGTACTCCTGGATGTCGAGATCCTTCTGCACGATCCGGCCGGGGTCGGAGAGAAAGGGCCAGTGGGCGCCGAGACCGTCGCGGTTCTCGTTGGTGGCGAGCAGATCGTCCGTCGAGATGGTCACCAGTTTCGTGTAGCCGACCTTCAGCTCGGGCTCGAATCGGACGAGCTCCATCGCCTGGCGCCGGTCCTTCGGGCAATACAAGCCGCGCGAAAGGAAGACGACCATCGGCTCACCGCCCTGCAGCTCGGACAACTTGCGCTTCGTTCCAGTGTGGTCCGGAAGCGCGTAATCGGGAAAGCGGGCGCCCGGAACGATGTCGGCACGCATGGCGGTCCTCCCATCGAGGCCGTCCCCTTTCACCCAGGACGGCAGGCATCAATGCGGGAGACTACGTAAACGCGCCGCTTCCCGGCTACCGCGAGCGCGCGCGCGTCCGCGCCGCCTTCCGCGCGGTCTGCTTCGACGCCCTCCCTGCTCTCGGCGCCGGCAGCTTCACGCCGGATCGCCGGGCCTTCGACAGACCGATGGCGATCGCCTGCTTGGGAGATCGGGCACCGTGCTTGCCCTCGCGGATGTGGTGGATCTCCTCGCGGACGAACTCGCCAGCCTGGGTCGATGCGGACTTCCCCTGTGCAGCGTCGTGCCGGGCACGCTCGATGGTTTCCTTCTCTGGCATGGAAGTCACCTTTGTCAGCAAGGTGCGCATCCGGTCGAGCCGCAGCATCCCCAGCGGCTAGAATCCAGGAGATGGACCCGGCGACGCTGCAACAGCTGCGCGAGCAGAGCGGCCTGCGCCTCGACAAGGAGGGCCGCTTCTGGCACCGCGGCGGCCTGGTCGAGCACGCGCGCACGCTGGCCGCGCTGCACCAGGGAATCCATCGCGCAGCCGATAGGCGCTGGGCGACCCGCATCGGCAGGGACTGGGCATACCTCGACGTCGAGGACGCGGCGCTGTGGCTGCGCCGGATCGAGCCTTCGGGCGCCTCGCTGCGCGGGCAGCTCGCGTCGGGCGAGTGGGTGCAGATCGATCCGGCGACGCTGGCGGCGGGAGCCGACGACGCGCTCTACGCTCGCGTCGGAGGCGAGCGCGCGCGGCTCACGCGGGATGCGCAGCTCTCGCTCGCCGATCACCTGTCCGAGGACGGGCAGGACTTCGTGCTCCAGCTCGGCTCACGCCGGTTCCGGATCGGCGAAGACACCGGCCCCGAACCCGTCCGCCCTGAAAGCAATCGTCGCTAAGCCTTCTTCGGCGGCCCGGCTATTCGTCGTCGACCTCGTGCCGCGGGTCCGCGTTCCCGGGCAGGTAGAACACCTCGTCGAGGACGAGCCCGTGAGCGGGCGCGGTCGGACCTGCTTGCGTGCGGTCCCGACCCTCGAGCAGCGCGGCCAACGAGTCGACCTCGCGGCGGCCGTGGCCGACCTCCACCAGCGTCCCGACGATGTTCCGCACCATGTGCTTGAGGAAGGCGGTCGCCTCCACGACGAGCTCGATGCGCGCCCCGCTCTGCCGGATCTCGAGCCTGCGCATCTCTCGCACGGTGGTCCGCGCCGGGCAGTCCGCCGCCCGGAACGCGGAAAAGTCGTGCGCGCCGAGGAGCACGGGCGCTGCGCGGCGCATGGCCTGGACGTCGAGCGGCCGGCGGATCTCCCAGGCGCGACCGCGTTCGAGCGGCGAGCGCACCGGAGTCTCCAGGATTGCGTACGTGTAGCGCTTGCCACGCGCCCAGCGGCGGGCGTCGAATCCGTCCGGCGCGACCTCTGCCCGCAGGCAAGCGAGGTCGTCGGGCAGGAGCGCGTTCAGCCCCGCCGTCCACGCCTTGAGCGGCAGCTCCCGCGGCGCGCGCAGCGACGCCACCTGGCCGCGTGCGTGGACTCCGGCATCCGTCCTGCCCGCGCCGGTGACGCGCACGGGCTCCCCGCACAAGCGCTCGATGCCCTTCTCCAGTTCCTGCTGCACGCTGCGGCCGTTCGGCTGCACCTGCCAGCCCACGAAGTCGGTCCCGTCGTACTCGAGCGTGAGCTTGAGGACGGTCACTTCGCGTCGTCTTGCACCTTCACGGTGGCCTTCGACTGCGTCTCCGCGAAGGCGAACCGCGCCAGCAGGTCGTTCAGGTTCATCGTCTGCAGGCTGCCGCCCTTTCCACCCGAGGGCAGGAACAGGATCTGCTTGCCCCGCAAGGCGTCGGCGACGCTGAGCTTCACCATCGTCCGGCCGCCCGCCCCGCTCATCGCCTGGTTCGTCTTCTCGACGCCCTTGGCGCGCGCCTTCTTCTCCGCGAGGATGGCCTCGGCCTCGCGCTGGGCGCGGAAATAGTCGGCGTCGGCGTGCAGCTTCACCTGATCGAGCGAACCGCGGGCGGTGGCGATCTTCTGCGAGACCTGCCCCTTCGCGGTTTCGAGATTGCGCAGCGCCTCCTGCTGCGCGGCATGGCCTTCGCTGACCATCCGCTCCGCGGTCTGCTCGGCGAGCTTCTTGTCGTGGATCACCTTCTCGTAGTCGGGATGGAAGTGGTGCTCGCCGAGGATCACCCGCTCGACGATCACCCCTTCCGGAGCGAGCACGCGCGCCAGCTTCTCCCGCGCTTCCTCCGCCTTGAGGAAGCGCTTCTCCGAGACGTAGAACTCCTCGCTGGTCATGGCGTTCAGCACGTCCCGCACGATGCTGCGGCAGGCGGGGCGCACCAGGTTCTCCTTCACCTCGTCGGTCGATCCGCCCACGTGCTCGAGGATCCAGGGAGCTTTCGCGGTGTCGATCCGCCAGGCGACCGTCACATCCACCGCGATGTCGTTGCCGTCGTGCGTCTTGAACTCCACGTCGTCGCGCGAGCCGCGGTCGCCCTTCTGCACCGAGCGGACCATTGCCAGGTTCTGCAGCGCGACGTTGTAGACGTTCCAGTCGGTGATGAAGGCCGGGAAGGTGTACGTGGCGCCGGGCGGATACGTCTCGGGCTGCACGCCGGACTTGCCGAAGAAGGCGATCTTGCGCGTGAGGACGCCCACCTCGGTGGAGTCGGTGTTGTGGAAGGTGCAGCCGGCCGCGAGGAGCAGGAGCAGCGTCGGGTAGCGCATGGTCACTCCTTCACGTCGAAGCGCTTGAGCATCGTCCTGAGATCGAGCGGGTTCATGCCTCCCTCGCCGTCCGTCGGGAGCACGATGACCTGCGTCCCCTTGAGCGCCTCTGCCATGCGCAAACCGACCATGTTCTCGCTGCCCACGCCGCGTAGCGCCTGGTTCTCCAGCTCGGTGCCCTGCGCCTCCGCGAGCTTCACCAGCAGATCGCCCTCGGCCGCCTTCTTGCGCCGGTAGAGGTCGGCGTCCGCCTCGAGCTTCTTCACCTCGGCCTCTCCGCGCGCCAGCTCCACCTGCACCGCTGCCGCGCCCTCGGCGACGATCTTGTTCTTCGCGGCGGCGGCCGTGGCCGACTTCGCCTCCGCCTCGTTCTTGTAGACGGTCTGGTCCTGGATCTTCCGCTGCTCGATGGCCTGCTGGTAGCGCTGATCGTAGGTGTACCGGCGAACCAGGACCTGGAGGATCTCGATGCCCTTGTCCTTCAGCTCCGCTTCCAACGCCTGCTGCGCGGCTTGCGCCTTCTGCACGCGCTTGTCGCCGCGATAGAAGTCTTCGGCGTCCAGCTCCCCGAGCGCACGCCGCAGGTCCTGTTGCGCGCGCGGGATCACGGCGCTGTCCTCGAAGAGCCGCCCAGGCCCGATCGTCTGCATGACCTTGAGCGGGTCAGCGATGCGATAGAGGACGGTCAGGTCGGCCTGCACCGTGTACCCTTCGCTGGTCTGGATGTTGACGCCCGGCGCTACCCGGTGCCCCTCGAGCTCCCCGATCGCCTCGCTGCGCGAGTTGCTCAGCTCGAGGACCTGCAAGCGCAAGGGAAAGCGGTGCATGGTCTCGCCGACGCCGACGTAATGCAGGCCGGTGCCGTAGACCACGGGCTCGATGCCCTTCCCGATGCCGAACTTGATCTGCTTGATGCCCGCCTCGCCGGGCTTCACGTAGGTGGTGCAGGAGTTGTAGCCGACCAGCAGGACGATCAGCGACGCCCCCGCTACCCAGAGGATGCGAAGCTTCCCGCCTTGCGGAACGCTCACGTGCGGCACGTTCAGGTTGAGAGCCACTTCATCCTCTCTCTCGCGCCGCAGTGGGCGGCGCCTCCGCGAGCTCGGACGGCAGCCCGAGGCCATGCGTAAGCTCGGACAGCGGCCGGTAGGTCTCGAGCGTCTCGCTGGCGCGGTGTAGATCGCCGACCAGCGCTTCCAGCTGCTTGCGCCAGCGCCTGCGGTGCAGCCACATCACTACGTCGGGAAACAAGGGCCCGAGCACGAGCAGGAGCGCCGGGAACCATTTCGCCTGGATGGGGATGTACGGCACCTCGACGCAGATGATTCCGAGGATGAAGCCGGCCAGGGCGAAGGTCGCGCGCGCCACCAGGTCGCCGCCGCGCCAGATGCCGTAGTGACGCTTGGCGAGATCGATCTCCGCCTTCGCCAGCGCGGCGTAGCGGGGGAGGAGGATCTCGTCGAGGGCGCGGCGGACGCGCTGCCAGTAGCTGAGATCCTCGATCCCGAGCTCCCGCAGCTGCTTCTCCATCAGCTGCAGCTCGCTCTCGGCCTCCTGCCGCAGCGACGCCTCGGCGCGGGGCGACCAGTCCCGGATCCCGGGCCGGCGCAACTCGAATTGCTCGAGGAGGAAACGCCCCACGGCGGCGAGGCGGTACTTCTCGGGAACCATGGTCACTTTCTAACACGCGCTCCGGGGTAGGGTCCGCAAGCGGCGGCGCAGAAAGAAGAACGCTAGCAGCACGATGGCGGCTGGTGTGGTGCCGGCCTGCGAACATCCGCGGGCGGGCGGCGGTTGGATGGGAACCTCGGGGAAGTAGGCCGACTGCAGCGCATTCCAGGCCTCGGTGCGCGTGCCGTCGTATCCGAGCGCCCAGATCATCACGCCGGCCAGATCGCGCGTGCGCGCGAAGCGATACTTGAGCGAGAGCGATTCGCCGTCCTCGACCCAGCCTTGCCGCGGTTGGCCCACGGCTGCGTAGGCGTACCAAGGCGTCTGGGAGGCCGTGTCCCAGACCCGGCCGTAGGTGGCGAGCTTCGTGAAGGCGGAGTCGAACAGCACGCTGGTCCCTGTGCCGGTCGTGGCGGCGCCCGCGGTCAGCGTCGTGGTCGGCCACTCGTAGCCGTAATAGGGAACGCCCATGGCGATCGCGCCGGCGGGAGCGAGCGCCAGATACCCGTCCACCGCGTTCTCGACGCTCGCGAGCGGCGAAACGGCGCCGGCCGAGGGGCCCGTGCGCCAGTGGTAGTCGTATTCCATCAACAGCAGCCGATTCGCCAGCGTAGCCAGCCTGGGAACGTCATAGCCTCCGTACGATGCCGTGGCGGGCATCGCCAGGGTCAGCTCGAGGGGCTGGGGGAGCGCCTCGCGCAGCTGCTGTACGAACGCGGTGAATGCGTCGCGAGACGCCGTCGGCACGAATTCGTAATCGAGATTGATGCCGTCCGGCGCCAGCGCCGTGAGCTGCTGCACGGCGGCCGCGCGCGCGGACGTGCTGGCGAGGAACGTCGCGACCTCGTTCCCGCCCGAGGTGTTGAACAGGGTCGCGCACAGGTGGACGCGGACGCCGTTCGCATGGGCGCCCGAGACCAGCGCCGCGCCGGGGAGCGCGTGGGGATTGGAGACCGTGCCGTCCACCCCGACCTCGACCGAGAACGCGATGATGTCGGTGATCAGGTCCCAGCGAAACGCGTTCAGATCGATGCTCTCCCAATACGGCAGGTATCCGTAGACGCGCTTCGGCAGAGCGGTGAGGGCCGCCGAAGGGCGCATGCCCGGCGGCGGCATGGAGACCCACGCCGCCGGCGTATCCTGCCCGTGCGCGAGCGAGTCCGCAGCGTGGGGTCCGAGCGAGACCAACGCTGCGAGCAGCGCGTGCACCGAGGCCGGACGGTAGCCGTAGAAGCGGGGTGGGCGCCAGGCAGCGGATGTGTGTCCGGTTATGCTTCGACCGATGATCGTGGTGTACGACGCGGACTGCGGCGTGTGCCAGGCGTCGGTCGCCTGGGTGAAGGAGCGCGACCGGCGGGGCGTCTTCGAGTTCGTCGGCAACGACTCGGCCCTCCCGCCTGGCGTGTCACGCGAAGAGACCGAACACACCATGATCGTGCTGGACGGCGGACGACAGCTCGTCCGCGCCGAGGGAGTTGCTCGAATCCTGAGCGAGCTCCGGGGGTGGTCCGCGATCGGCGCGCTGCTGCGGGCGCCCGGCGTCCGGCACCTCGCGCGCTGGGGCTACGACAAGTTCGCCCAGAACCGGCACCGCGTCTCGGCGGCGCTGGGAATGCGGGCGTGCGCGATGCCCCAGCGGAAGCGCCCGGAACAACTCAGCAAATGACCACCCGGCGCGGCGCGACTCGCGTCGATGGCTTGCGTGAGTGTTCAGCTCTCAACTTGTCCAGTCTGGACGGGACGCGGTGCGTCATCTCGTCGAGGGCCGGCATCCTAACCAGGAACGGTAAGTTCATTTCAACCGGTTGAACCACTCTCCGACCCCGTCCAGTTCAACCGGTTGAACCACTCCCGACCCCGTCCAGTTCAACCGGTTGCACCCGCCCGAAGCCGTCCAGTTCAACCGGCTGAACCGCTGGCCAAGACGATATCCGGAACAGATCGGCGCGGCGCCAGCAGGATCGCGAACAGGAACGTCATGCCTCGCTCCTCGCCAGCGAGCGGATCGCGTCGGTGATCGACGGCAGCTGCGGCACGGAAACCATCTCCAGGCCGTCCGCCAGCCCGATGCCCGGCACGTGCGCGCCAGCGAGCAGCCTCGGCGGCGCGACCAAGTCGTAGAACAGCTCCTCGACGGTGCGGCGGACGAGGTGCTCGCCGAAGTTGGTGATCTCGCTGTCCTCGTTGACGTAGAGCACGCGGCCCGTCCGGCGGACGGACTCCGAGATTTGCGACCAGTCGTAGGGATGGAGCGATCGCA
>Ga0209236_1000618_pt1 | contig 20988 bp, 24 predicted proteins | sample GraSoi013_1_40cm_FD_185819 | JGI IMG/M metagenome (GOLD analysis project Ga0209236, IMG submission 185819) | Grasslands soil microbial communities from the Angelo Coastal Reserve, California, USA - Sample 09_27_2013_1_40cm (SPAdes) (version 2) | ecosystem: Environmental > Terrestrial > Soil >... | reverse complement strand
GCTGGCACGGGCACGGGCAGCGACCCTGGTACGACTACCACTACACGGAAAAGGAACTGGAATCATGGGTGCGTAAGGTCAAGGAGATCGAACCCGCTGTTAAGACAACCTACGGTTACTTCAACAATCATTTTCACGGCTACGCGGTAGAAAACGCGCTCAAAATTCTCCAGATGCTGGGAAAACTTTCTCCAGCTCAACGGGAAGCCCTCAACAGGGCTAAGGCTCACTTGGAGAGGGGGAAGGGGCCTGAGGGGCTGGGAGAATGGGTGAAAGGAGGAGACGATCGGCCAAAAATTATTGACCTCCTCAGCGCTTTGATGGGAGAATCCCGGCTGGCCCGGGCACTGGCTATCCCGGATGAGGATGTGAGCATCAAGATTGCTACGAGTGCAGAAGTTGTTGCAAAGATACGCGACTACAACTTGACCATGGAGTCTGGCCCGAAAACAATCACTCATGATTGCGGAGATTGGGAAAGGTCCATCGAGACCAGGCAACTCTGCAAACATGTGGGCAAGGTCCTACTGTCACTGCCCGAGAAAGTCGCCTTGGGATGGGTCACTCAGATCCACCAAGACACTGACGCATGGCGCTTTCAAAAACCAATAGGGAAAACCATCTCTGCCTAGGGCGGTACTCCTCCAATTTCTGCAGGAAGGTTCTTCTTTGATGACCATTCGTGCCAAGATCCTACATAATTTCTAGCCCAACGGTACCCCATTGATCTGAGCGCGTAGAACGCAGCCGCCGCGCGAGCCCCACGATGACAATATACCGCTATCTCTGTATTGGGGCGGACGCCCATCGAGTGAAGCTGTCGGATGATTGATCGACCACTCTGGAATCCGCCCTTTCCACTAAGAAAGTTGGTCCATTCAAACCATACCGCTCCAGGCACCCGTCCCGGACGCGGGCAACACTCTCGTTTTTCTGATCCTTCGTATTCTCCCCTGCTTCTGACATCCAACACTGACCCGGTCCGGGACGTGGATAGAGACCTAACACGGTCAGCTGTCGCCAAGACAGTAGGGTCCGGATTAGCCTTGAACTCTGTTGGGACACCCACTCTCCGCCTCTTCTCGACAGGATACTTAGAATCCTGCCAGGCCCTAAACCCGCCTTCAAGCATCAGTGGACTCTTCATCCCAGCGTACTCGAGCATCCAAGCAACCCGTGCAGCCCTCATACCGAACCCCGACTCGTATACGATGGCTCTTTCGTCGCCTCTGAGGCCGAGCCGTCCAAGTTTGGATTCGAGGTCTCTGTGAAATGCATTCAGATTCTTGTCGTCGGTTCCTGGGACGAAATAGTGGAAGAGGTCAGCATTTCTCGCGCCGGGAATATGGGATCTAGAGTAGGCGGTTCTGGAGCGAGCATCGAGGACAACGATGTTCCTGGAGTCTAGGTGGTGTTTCAGCCAGCTCTCGTTGACGGTGACTTTCAGAGCCCTCAGGTTTCCTTTGGTCTACTCCGGCTTGAGAATCTGCACCGGGCAGGTGGCCAGCTGCTTGAACCTTTCAGCGTCATTCTCCGAGCCGACGATCGTTCCGTAGTGCATGGGTATGGCAAGCTTGGGTTTGATCATTCTTGCGGCCTCGGCTGCTTCTTCTGGTGTCATTACGTAGGTTCCGCTGACAGGTAGAAGAGCTACGTCGGTCTTGAATTCTTTCATCTCTGGAATCGGATCAGTGTCCCCGGCGTGGTATATTCGAACCCCCTTAACGGATAATATGAAACCTACTTTTCCGTCCTCTTTGGGATGAAATAGTTTCCCGGGTTCACGGAACTTGTTCAAGTTGTAAGCAGGAACCGCTTCGAGGGTTATGTCCCCCAACGCTACTTTGTCGCCGGGCTTGACTGCCTTGACCTCTTTTACCTTCATGCTCGAAAGTTCTTTCTTGCAGGCGGGAATCGTGACGATGGTCGTCTTATCCGAAGTAACCTTCTTGATATCGTCGAGTGAGAGATGGTCGAAATGCTCGTGACTGATCAGAAGGATGTCCGCCTTGTCCGGAATCGCCCGTATCTTAAAGGGGTCTATGATGATAGTCTTACCGTTCTTAATTCTGAAGGAGTCGTGACCGAGCCAACTGATTTTAACCCCTTGATACTCGAACAATCGGTCTCACAGTTTCCGAATCTCCGCCTACACGATAATTAAGCCTTCTAGAGAAACGGTCTTCGAGAATACCCATAAATCAGCGGATAGACGATATTTTAGAATATACGATGTACGACGTGATCATCTTAGGGTCGGGCTCTGCCGGCTATACAGCCGCCGTCTACTCATGTAGGGCTGGAAGAAAGACCCTCCTCATTGCCGGCTCCATCCCAGGTGGCCAGTTGATGCTTACGTCGGATGTGGAGAACTTCCCCGGGTTTCCGGAAGCGATACTTGGGCCGGAACTTATGGAACGACTTAGAAAGCAAGCGGAACGGTTCGGTCCAGAAATTATCTATGACGACGCCTCCAAGGTGAGCTTCAAGTCCCAACCCTTCGAGGTCACGGTCGGAAAACGTATCCTACAAGGAAAGACAGCCATCATCAGCACAGGCGCCAACGCGAAATGGCTGGGAATACCTTCAGAGACCAAGCTGAGAGGACACGGGGTCTCAAGCTGTGCGACCTGTGATGGCTACTTTTTCAAAGAGAAGGAGGTGGTTGTGGTTGGTGGAGGGGACACTGCCATGGAGGAAGCCACATTTCTCGCGAATATCACGAGAAAGGTGACGGTCGTCCACCGAAGGGACAGGTTACGAGCCAGTCAAATAATGCAAGAACGTTCCCTGAAGAACCCGAAGATAAACTTCGTCTGGGATTCTGTCGTGGAAGAAATACTGGGAAACAGCAACGTTACAGGAATTAGGAGTAAAAACCTCAAGACTGGAAAGGAACAGCTTCTCAAAACGGACGGCGTGTTTGTGGCGATCGGCTACGAACCGAACACCTCGATATTCAAGGGACAAGTCGACCTCGACCCTAGAGGCTACATTATCACCCGTAACGAAACTGAAACAAACGTACATGGAGTATTCGCGGCGGGAGACGTAAGAGATTTCAGATATCGACAGGCTGTCACTGCCGCTGCTGACGGCTGCAAAGCAGCGATGGACGCTGACAGGTTCATCAGCGAACATTACAAAACCTGAGACCTAGATTCTTGAAATGTCCAAAGTGTGACCTGCAGCTCGACTTCGTCGGGCGATACATCGTGCAAGAAGACTTTGAAGCGGGGGCTCCAGCCCAGATCCGCGACATGGAGGTCTGGCAGTGCGACATGTGCAAGACTTACTACGAAACCAGCAGGAGCGGACAACCGATCCCGATACGTTTCATGCAGAGCTTGTTCAAGAGGCTAGAGTAGCGACCGGATGGACCCAATCAGTCCTCGACGCTCTTAGTCTTGTCCATCATCGTTCTTGGTTTGTCTAGGCGCGCGTCTATTCGAAGAATCGAGGAAATTCGTTTTGCACCCATCGATCGCAAGGCCGAGTGTGAGGATTCAACCGCCTTCAGTATTGTATGAACGTCCTGGGCTTCGAGGATCGTCGCCATCGGAGTCACTTGGTACTCAAGCCCCTCAATTTTCGATATAGCCTGCAGCGCACGCTTAACGTATCGGCTAACGCTTGTTCCTGTCCCAATGGGATGGATGCTGAACTCGGCTATGGAAACGATTCGTCTCTTCTTCAGAACGCGCACCATCAGGGCGCGGTCGCATTGTGGCTTGTTAATTCTTGCTCTAGCTGACCAGCCGGTTTTGCCGGTCCGGTGCTTTCTGGCGCAACCCGTGAGACTGCTCGTATTTCTCGGTCTTGTCAATGTCCAGTTCCATCAGCTGGACAGTTGCCTTTTTGATGATCCCGAAAATTTCCTCTAGCTCGGGTCGTTCAAAATCTTTCAGAGAAAGATTCCCGATCCATTGCATCCAGCCTTGCATGCTTTTCGCAAGGGTCGAGCAGCACAAGCCAATACCGTAGACGATGTCTAGGCGGTCTTGAGGATCAAGGTCCGAGATACGTTTGACCCTGTTCCTCGCTTCTTCTACCCAGGACTTGGGTTCGTCAGCCATTTCCATAAATTTCTCACTTGTTTCTCGTGAATCACTTGTCATGCAGAAGTTTCACGGCCTGACTCGGCTCTCAGCTGCTTGTCCATGATTCACGTGGCCTCTCCACACGAGTAAATATTAACGTTGCTTGCTACGAAAGTAGCACATAACGAGTAACAAGCGAGCGGATAATGCCTAATCCAGTCCTTGCAAGCCAGTCTGACGCTTTCTATTCCCCTCTATCCCATCGAAAGCTTGTTTCTCTCGGTACTCGGTCTGCCCGTGACCGCTCTAGGAGGCTTGATCTGATTGTTGCGCCGAGGCCATCTGCAAGTGGGCACTGCATGAAACTCTGAAAAGAACCATTCTGATTGATAATCCCCCGAAAAAGAGCGAACTTCCCAATGGAGGGGAGTGTAGGAGAGTTCCCGGTAGACTAACTATACAGTCTATGCCATTTCACACCCAAACCCAAGAGTAGCCACCGCCCTGTTCGTTGTTCTCCTCCGACGGAGGAATCTATAGAATCTTAAGGCAACACTCTCATTCCGGACAGCTACTATTCTGTCGATGAGCTTCAGATTATGACGACCGGTGGGGAACAAATAGGACCGGACCGGTTCAAGATAGCTTCTCTCCTTCAACTCCTTGCGCCGTTATCCTGGGGATTTGGATCTTGGCTTCTCTTTCTTGGTCTTGACATCAAGGGTAGTGCTTGTCTCTCGTGCTTTCTCGGTGTAGGCGCTGAAGTAGTGACCTCTCCAATTGCAATCGCCCAGACGGCAGTCGGCGCTTTCCTCTTTTTCATGGGCATCATGCTCTTCATATTCAGTCTCGGGATGATCGCATCGAAGAACAACGTTCAGGCACAGAAATGGTTCAGGTGGCTCGGAAGGTGGAGGCCTAGGTGGCAGACCGAAGGGTATCAGATCATCCGTCCAGACAAGTACCGACCGTACGCACTGGTGATATTGCTAGGTGTTTTCGTCGGCGCGGTTCTCGTGATTCCGGGAATCGGAGAGGACAGGCAGTTTGTTCTGAACCAGTTTTTCAATCTCTGGGGAACCGTCTTCTACTTTTACGCTATGGCCTTGCTGCTAGCATCAACCGTGCTCATTTATTACAGAAGGCCCGGAGGATACATTCTAAGTTTGATCGTGAGCATTGTTGCAATTGGATTCGATGTCCCTGATCTCTTTGGATTATTGCCTCCCTCACCACCCACATTTAGAACATCAATCATTCTGCTCGGGGACGTTCTATTGGCTATTCCTCTAGCCTACGGTTCTTGGAAAGCGATTCGAGCAACGATAGGGGAGAACACGTGAAATCCCTCGATACGGAGTAGACTCGATGAGGAACATTTTCAATGAAAATGAAGGGCGTCTTTTCTAAGCACTTGTTACGCTCGCAGAATAGGCACCTTTGTTTCCCTGCCATGTTTACGTGCCATAATTGGTCATAGATCGATGCTTAGTGCAGAAGCGTCCTAGCTGAATTGGGAATTCATAGAACAACAATGTGCCTAGATTTGCGATCCTAAATTTAAATGGCTCATAGAGTCAGTGCTTCTAAAGTAGAAGGATCAGGAGGATTCCATGTGAACCCTTCAAATGCCAACCGGATTCGATTTGGAGTGCTTGCCTTTCCGATTTCCGGTCTTGTTGCCGCTTTGGCTGCCCTGGCTCCCGGAATCGACATCAATCCGGCTACTGACCCTGTTGGCTTTGCTCGGGCTGCAAATCTCGTGGGCCTTGTTAACCTCGCAGGTTTGCTAAGCTTCGTACTTTTGTTGTATGGATTTCAAGCCTTGTATGCATTTCTTTCAGGTACTTCCGTAGACAGGTGGGCTTTCGTTGGGATGGTGCTGAGTATTGCGGGTGTGACATTATTCTCTTCGTTCTTGGGAATTTTTGCCTTTGCTGGGCCTGTGGCTGGCGTTCATTATCTGAATGGTCAAGGGTATGCAATCAGCATTATTGCGGAGGCAATATCTCCGTCCAGTCTTCCTGTTCTTGTTTTCGGAGGTTTCTCACTTTTCTGCTATACGATCGGTTCAATCTTGTTTGGAGCAGCTATTTGGCGATGCGGCACACTACCGAGGTGGTCAGCTATTCTGTACGCTATTTCAACGCCTTTGGGTGCGACCCCGCATTACATCTCTGCGCTTTGGTTTTTGGGCGGTATGCTCCTATTTTTGGCTGGAGTAGGAATAGCTCGTGGGATTTGGAAGTTTAGGGTTCCATAATAGTCGAGCTCAGGTGGGCATGAACCTAGTGAAGGTTGCAGAAGGCTGCAAAAAATCTTAACGTTATCTGCAACAGACCCCGCAAAATGACGGTAACAATAATTCAAGGTCGACAATCCACACAATCCGATTCGTTAGGGTTTCTAGCCTCAGATCAGTTTGGCAGCTCTGCCAGAATCGAATCGATAGGTTTGACCGAAAGAACGTATGCTGTCCATGTGAGCAGACCTCCAACAGCCCCCGAAAGGGCTAGCACGAATTGAAGGGGCAGTTGTATCGCTAGAAAAGTCCTCAGGACGAATGAAAGGACTAGGGGGAGGGACATGATCGCCATCTCCACGATACCCAACAGGGCGCCAATTATCGAGCCAACTATTGTAACAAATCTTGGCCTTGGGCCATCTGAGAAATCAGGGAACCTTGACCCTATAGCGATCCCAAGGCTAGCCTCGGCCAGTATTACGATGAGCCCGAGGCCTAAGAACCCGAGAACAACAAATATCGAAGCGTGCAGAAGCAGGGCCGAGACGACCGCTCCCAGAGCGAGTCCAATGCTTGAGACAAGGGATGTGAATAGGAGCTTGCTCTTTACGAGCATACTAGCGGAGACCGGAAGCGCACTGATATTCCATAGCCTTCTTCCTTCTTGACCAATCGAGGTCATTCCAAGAAATAGTGCGCCCAATCCTATTCCGAACAGAAAAGGAATAACAAGGAAAATCGGATCAATCTGGGCAGGCCCAGATGTTGACGATGGGGCCGGGGAGAATATTGCGGGGAAGGATATCATGATGGGCATGATAATCGGGATAGCCATTAGTCTGATTACTTCCTTTCTTCGGGTTGCGGACCGAATTTCCCTCTTGAGCATTGCAATCGAGGAAGAGCTTAGACCAATGTAACCGAGCCTGCTTGGGCCTGATACGGAGCCAGCTCCAGCGAAGTGAATTGCTGCCGGGGTTACGGCCCAATATTTGGCTCTGAAAGAGAGCGCAGTGTATGAAAGCAGTAGAAACAATGCTACGCTCAGCGCTAGAAATCCAGCGCCGCTCAGAAAATCGGACTGGAGCAACTTGGTTATGGTCAGCGTAGGCCAGAAGACGGGCACGAAGCTGGCTGCGGCCGCGGTGCCTACGAGAGAGGTTATGATCTGGATTAGGAAGACTCCGCTGAATAGAAGCTGAGTGACGAGAAGTATCAGGATTATCCCTACGATTCTCATGATAACTGTTATTCTGCCGCCTAGCCTGTTGAATGCCGTTGATGCGCTTGCCAGTGCTGACCTTAGAATCTCGACGCTGACCGAGCCGATGGATGTAGAAAGTAGAGCTATGGGGATAAGGACTAGAAATCCAGCGAGGTTCCCTGTCAGGATTCCTATCGGGAGAGAGTAGCCGAACGCGACCATGAGGAGTGGAGAGTACGTATAGCTGGTGGAAAGGGCTGAGGCTGCAACGTATTCCCCAGGTGTGATTGGCAGCCAGTTAATCGCGTCTGTGCTTTCGGCCTCGGTTGAAGCGTTCACCTCCCACAAGAGTCCCATTGTGAAGTAGAAGCCTATGAGGAAAAGAGGGATTCCTCCAAAAATGGTGACCACTAGTTGATGCGCGACCGGCCCTGTCAAGGGTGCTCCACCGAAGCTAAGGAAAACTGTCGTCTCATAACCGAAAAACAGTCCAGCGACGAAGAGAACGATTCCTATGAGAGCGATAAGAATCGGCCGGCTGGTTATACTCTTAGAAACGATTGAACGGCGAGTGCTGCGAAGCCGCGAAATCATTAGAACTTTGGCAAATTTGAACAGAACGGCAAGTCTCATCTAATTAGTGCCTCAACGATGTCCTCGACTCCCTTCGTTCCGGTAAGCTTCAGAAAGACATCTTCGAGACCCGATCCCGGAAGTCCGGCGTTCTCCCTCAAGTCCTTCGAGGTCCCTTCGGCCAGAATTTTCCCAGCTTGAAGGATGGTTAGTTTGTCACAAATGGCCTCCGCTATCTCAAGAATGTGCGTGCTGAATACCACTGACACGCCTTCTTTGGCAAGACCGTGGATGAGTTCTTTGACCAGCCTGGCTGACTTTGGGTCTAGGCCGTTGAGCGGTTCGTCCATGAGCAAGACTCGAGGCCTGTGGAGCAATGCCCCGATGATCGCAACCTTTTGCTTCATGCCTTGCGAGTAACTGCTTATCATGTCACCTTGCTTTCCCTCAAGGTCGAGGGCATCAACAAATCGAGCGATGCGCTCCTTTTTCTGCTCGTACGGTAGCCCTCGGACATCCGCTATGAAGTCAAGATATTCGGTGGCAGTAAGAAATTCGTACAGCCGCGGGGACTCAGGAACGTAGCCAACGATCTTCTTTATCTCCATTGGGCTGGCTCGGACGTCGTATCCGAGAACTTGAATTGAGCCATAAGATGGCTTTGTCAGGCCCATGATTGTCTTCATCAGACTCGATTTTCCGGACCCGTTGGGTCCAAGAAGCCCTCGAACTTCACCCGTGCCTACGGATAGTGTGACATCATTGAGCGCAACCGTTGGTCCGTAGACTTTCGTCAGATGCGAAACATCTATCGCTGGACCGGAGGTTGCCATGGGTAATTCGCGGTGGTACTGGCTTTGAAGATGAAGTTTAGCTCACTGTTCCCTAGGCGACCGAGAAAAAGAGGTGAAGGTAGAAAATTGAAGCGCTATCGTCCAGGAATATTTGGACCTGAGGGGGTCGGATCCTGAGTCGGGCTTGGACCAGTCGTCCCAGCTCCACTAACGGCTATTCCGGCAACTCTTCGCTTCCTGAACAGAAAAGCGAATAGGCCTCCAACTCCTGCTGCGACAGCTACTGCTAGGAATATCGCGGTGAGTAGCCCAACGTTACTAGCGGGAGTATAGAATGCAGTGTAGTCCGGGTCGTGAACTATCTTGTAGCCGCCCCATGTTGGATAGGATATGATGTAGAGGTAGTCTGAGACTGTGAAGTTAACGAGTCCTGCTTTGGCCTCCTTGATTAGTCCAGGATCTACGTTCGCTACGAATAAAGGGAGGAATCCCATAAAGCGGTTCTGGAACCAGAAGACGGGGTTCCCGGCCCATGCATTGACATTAACCGTTCTCACGTTCACATTGTATGGAAAGGCGGTGTTCTCGGAGGAATCTGCTGTATAGTTGTAGAGTTGGTATTTCGATTTCACACCGAAGTCTGCTTTGAAGACCTTGTCTCCGTCGCTCGCGTCTGTATTCACCGCGGTATGGGTGACGTCAGTTGAGTTGCTGTTGTCAACGCTTGCGCCTGAGTCGTCTTTGTCCGAGACCGTTCCGGCAAGAATTGCCTTGTTCGCAAGAACTATCGAGAGCTTCATTTGTCTGGATTGTAGGAACTGGTAAATGTTCTGGTTACTGATCTGGTAACCGGTTAGGTTGTAAGTTCCTGCGGCGTTGAGATGGATTGCTGGCGTTGGGGATAGAATGTAAAGGTCGGTCATCCTACCGACGGTATAGCTCGTGGTTAGCGTTGCCGTCTTAGATGTGGGATCGATTGCAAGCGCATAGTTGAAACTGAGTTCGTTGTACTGGGCGAAGCCTCTCGGTGTGACAAGGTCAGCGGTTGGGATGAATGGATCGGGGTTGATCTTCCACCATATTGCGTTGAGGTTGGTGTATTTCAGTCCCCACGTGTAGTGTTGGCTGTCAACCTGGGTTAGGGGTGTGATTTGGCTGGTTGCGACGTAGCCAGGCAGCTTGTGGCCGGTGATTGCCGTTAGGTTCACGCCGAGGCTGAAGCTAGCGTAGACTGTGTCGGTCTTGTCAGGCGAGTTGGGGTAGGGGTCGGCGTTGGACTCGTTGAAGCTGACGAGGCTGATGAATGAAGAAGCTGTTATGGCGTCTTTTCCACCGACGGTCTTGAAGTGTTCGAAGAAGGTCTGGATGGGTATAGTCACGAACGTCCCGTTGTGAGTGGCGTTTACGAGCCCGGCGTAGAAGAGCTGGAAGCCACCCACGTTAATGTAGTTCGTATAGATGTACGCATGTTCAGTAGCATTTGGTTGAGGTAGATTGTTGTTAGCAGCGTACTTTCGCACGTAGTCGTACCAGTCGACAACCTTTGAGAAGCTTTGAGCCTGGAAATCTCCGTTGCTGACGGTGCTGGCGTTGGCCGCTTGGAAGGCCACCGCGGGCACTAAGAATAGGAGGCTAAGCGCAATTAGGGGCAGCGCCTTGACTCTGGATGATAGATGTCGCATTGTTCTTCATCCTATTGCACCAGACTTCTGCGGAGCCGAAGATAGAACTCCTGTTACCCTTTCAGTGCCCTTCTAGAAACAGATGGATGGCGTTTGGTTATCTAGTTACGTTGGGACTTTAGTTGTCTTCGGACCCGTTGTCTCCGCCGCTCCAATCGTCGTCTTCGCCCCATTCATCTTCGCCGCCCCAGTCCTCGTCTTCGCCCCATTCCTCCCCCTTGGTATAGGGTAACACTTGATCTTCTCCGAAAACTAGGGGTTATCGCGAATTGTACCCTCTTAAAAGGCTTCCGAGAAACACGCGAAAAAACATGAAGCATAGCAAATGGTTCAGATTCTTTCTGACGGTTACTGATGCATTTGCGAGATGAGTTCCCTGCTTCTGGTGAAAGCAGCCCAGCACAGATGCGGAGTATTGTGAGCGACTCCGAATCGCCCTTTGCGGTCGAGAGTTACAATTCCTAATCCTTTACCAGCTAGTCTCGTCACCTTCCTGACGGTTTGGGACGCTGCTTGTTGTGCAGTCAAGGCCTGCATCGCATCGCAAGCTGACTTGGAAACGACCAGTCTCATGGCTATTTCTCCGACGCCCGTCGCCGTAGCCGCTCCCATCTTATTGTCAGCGTAAAGTCCAGCGCCGAGGATCGGGCTGTCGCCAATTCGTCCTGGCAATTTTAACGAGACACCGCCCGTGGAATCCGCGGCAGCTAAGTCTCCGTTTTGATCTATTGCCAGCGCCCCCACTGTATCTCCAAGTAGGCTCTGGCCTTTGGTCCGTATTAGTTTCAGGTTTCTCGAAAAGTCGCTAGGATCCGCCTTCTCCAGCTGTCGCCTCGCCTGTTTCCATTGCTGGACTCGCTCGGGAAGTTTCAAGTTCGCCTTGGGCAAGCCAAACGCTTCTCCAAGCTTCTCGGCGCTGTTACCGGCGAGGAGAGCATGATCAGTTTTCTCCATCACGACTCTCGCGAGACGTATCGGGTTCTTTACACGCTGAAGGAGAGCCACCCCTGCGCCACATCGAGTCTTTCCATCCATGATTCCTGCATCAGCCTCAACGTTCCCCAGAAGATTCAGGGTAGACCCTCTGCCCGCGTTAAAGACTGGATTATCCTCCATTTCCATGACCGCGGCTTCGACAGCTAGCATAGCAGTTCTTCCTTGTTGGAGTAGTCTGAACCCTCTCGTCGCGGCTTGCCTAACGCCCGATAGACCGGCGGCCTGCTTCGGTTCGGGCCAGTCCCCAGCTCCGCCGTGAACAATGATTGTCGAACCCTTCAAATCGTGTCATAGAGTCGGGAATGTGAACGAGATATAAGAGTCGATTTGGTCCCTCGGAAGCAATCCGCAATGCTAACTCGGTTTCTCAAGATTAGCGGTGAGTCGATTCAGCAAGCTGCGATGGCCATACAGAAGGGTGGCCTCGTAGTCTATCCGACGGATACGGTCTACGGGGTTGGGTGCGATCCTTTCGATGAGAAAGCGGTCGACAAGGTGGCCACAGCGAAAGGAAGAAACAAAGGGAACTTCCCAGTCCTCGTCAATACGCTTGGCAAGGCAAGAGAACTGGGCGATATCAACGGCGATGTCGAGGCGCTTGCCTTGCGATTTTGGCCAGGGCCATTAACCATCGTAGTTTCTTCCCGCGCACCACTCCCTCCACAAGTAGTTGGTCCCGAAAAAATGATTGGCCTTAGAATCCCAGGCCGGAAGGATACGTTGGATCTCATCTCGAAGTCTGGAGGGTCCCTGTTGGGGACCAGCGCAAATATTTCGGGCAATCCGTCGCTGAGTAAAGCGGAAGATGCGCTAAAGGTGTTCGACGGCAAAGTCGACATCGTGCTGGATGGAGGCTTGATGTCTACGGGCGTCGAGTCAACAGTTGTCAGAAAGGTCAAATCAGGCATTCAGGTTCTCCGCGAAGGAGCCATTAGTCGAGGAGAGCTCAGAACTGCTCTCGCATCGAGCGTCGAACTTCAAAAATGATTCAAGCTTGCTAAGCGACTTCAACCTCCTTGTATCTAGCGCCAGAGGCAACGAGCGGGAGGCAAACTCGGAACTGTGGTATCTAATAGCCGAGCTAGGAGACCGGTCCGCGGAAACCAGCTACACTCCAGTCAGCGGCCTAACTGTAGCCAAGACATCCCTTGACCCGCTCAGAGTGATACAGAACCTACGGTCAACCCTGAAAGAGAAACCATGGGAGTTTCGGTACGTCCTCAAAGTCAAACCGGTTCAGAAAGTTGTACTCACCGAAATTGAAGCCATCGGGAAGGCAGTCTCAGAGGAATCAGGGGCGATACGAGATGGTGAAACGTTTCGCGTGTCGATCGAGAAGCGACGGAGCAATGTCTCGTCTAAGGAAGTTATTGACGCAATTGCAGCCAAGATTCCTAGAAAGGTTGACCTACGGGATCCGGCGAAGATTGTCTTAGTCGAGATTATTGGCACGGTCGCGGGAATAGCCGTTATCCCGCCTAACGGAATCTTGGGGATTGAACGGGAAAAGCGAACGATCTAGTTCTCCAGCACCAAGAGCGCGGAACGCTCAATTACCAGTCTCTTCAACAAGCTATTCTCAGCTTCGCCAGGCATCCTCGACGAGTTCAGCTCCCTGTCAGAAATATTGTAAGCCTTCCTCAAAGCTCGGACTTTTGCCAGGGTCCCGATCTCCAACACGGTATCGTCCGGCACTCCTTGCACAACCTTGGCTACTTCGCCACTCAACAAGTTGGAGTCAAGCTCGGTTTCGGATAGTCCCACCAGAGCCAGTTCCACGCTCGAAGTGTCCACACCAAGCAACTTGATCGCTTCAACAATCTGGTGTTCACCTGAAGCGAAGAGCAAGAGTTCCATCGAGAGATGTTTCGCTCTTCGAGCCTTGCCTCTAAAAGAGTCAACTGCGTTCCTCGCAGCGAAAATAATCTGCTCTATCCCCGCCACTCTATCACCACGCAATAGTTGAAGATCAACTCCTCCAAATGACCCTCGCAGATCACGCAAGACTCTCTCCGAGTCGATCAGTCGAGCCCCTCTGAATCCTTGAACAAAGAGGAAATAGGAACCGATTTTTTCAGTTATCATATGCTAGCGCCAAGAGTGAACGGATGAGTGAGGCGCTCAGTCCGCTTCCTTTCAACTCTCGAATCACGTTGATGGTCTTCCCTTTTGACCGGAGGTTCCGTTTGATGAGGTTAATGGCTTCCAGTCTCTCCCAGGGAAAGATGATCCATTTTGAGGTCGTTTTGGCATAGTGGTTGGGTTTGAAGATGCTTTTCGGTTTCAGGTAGAGAGTACAGACTCTGATCTCCTGAGCCCCCTTTTGGCGCAGATGCCTGTGTGCTACGCGGAGGCTTTGTCCTGAGTCGGCGACATCGTCAACAACTAGAACACGCTTCCCGATCACTTCAGAAGTGACAGGCTGGGTGATCTTGGGCCTGCGCGCTGTGACTCCGATGTTCTTGTAGAATTCGACTTTCATGTTTGCAAGGTTTGGGTTCTCCAGAAGATCGCTCATGACCCGAGCGGGAGGCCATCCTCCTCTAGAGACCCCCACGATGACTTGGGGTGAGTAGCCAGAGCTTTTGATCTGCCTGGCGAGCTCTATCATCATACCATAGACTTCGTCCCAGGTCGGAGCAACATATTTCGGATTCTGCAATGGATCATGACCCATGAAGCTTTCTGGGTTTCGAATTCTTGTTCCATTAAGCCTTTGTTGGTCCGCAGATGTCTGTCGCTGCTAAACCCAATATACGGGTTGAGAAGCAGCTTGTTTGGCGTTCCAAAGATTTAGTTGAGTTGATCATCGGAAGGACGCCAATGATGTGGACTGACCTGCACAGAGGGCACCTCGCCCAGATGAAGAAATGCATCTCCACTGAAACCGGAGCCAGCCCGGAGAATGCACAATGTCTGATGATAGAGGTTTGTGGAATCCACAATCTCTTCTTGGTTGCCAATGGAATTGTCAGGAGAAAACTGAGGTAATTAGGTGGAAACCATCGGCGCCCCTTTTATCATCAGCCCATGGCAGTATTCGTATTGATACCTTATGGAAAGGAGCCAGACAACTATCTCCCAACCTCAAGTATCACAGGCGACCGATCCACGGGACGCTTTTATTGAAGCCGTCCTCGCTAGCCGGATCCTCCTGATTTTGATCCGGTAGCCCCTACCCGAAGAACCAGAACTACTTGCTTTCAGGATTCGAGCAGATTCTCAGTGAAACCAAAAAGCCCACCGACAACTCGATTCAGATTCGCGCCTGAAAAAAACTAGACGGAGAACGGGGCGTAGATGACGCAACAAGGATTCAGGCGAACTCGCCCATAATCAGCCCTGTTATCGAATCTGGGAGCCCTTCCCTACACCCTGAAATCGTTCTTGACAGGGCGACAAAACCACGAGTTTCGCCTAGGTATCTAAGCCCGAACCGTGCCCTGAATCCGGAGACTCGCCTGGAATCCCTGCCAGACAGCAAATGACCTCAGGGGAGGGGCGGTCCAAGCGATCGACCCTCGCGACGCAAAAGTGGTGAGTCCGAACTGGACACAGAAAGCGAACCGTGCCTGGAAAAACCTCTCCAGTTTCGTCCTACGCTCTCTTCGCAGCGCTGACTATGCTTACAACATCTTGCGCTTTGAGGACGTAGTTGTCGGAGAGACGCATACCGTTTCGCGCGTTGATTCCATACAACATCTGTTCGCCTATCTCCGTATGGATTCTCAAGGCTAGTTCCTTGAGAGTTGTTCCGTTCGGAACCAGATACGCATCCGGCAGAACATTCCCTGCATGATCACTGAACTTTTCAGGATTCTCAACAGGATATACCACGATCATATTCAGAAGATCTAGAAAGGCGGAGTTGATACACGCCTGAACGCCAGTGGATCCAACTGGTTTCAGGACTTTCTCACGGATCATTTCAAGGGCAGCCTTCTGCTCAGTGCTAACAGCGCTCATGCTAGTAACCTGGAAATCCGGGTCTCCAGGTTTGTACTCTATCAACCGCTTTTCTGCCGCCCTTCGTAGTGCTAGCTCTGCCTCAGCAGAGACCGGTATTGTCAGCTCGCCCGTCTGCTTCAGTCGGCTAACATTCCCCATAGATGTTGGCAGGTCAATCTTGTTGGCGGCGAGCAGCAACGGTTTTGCTTCCCTCCGGATAATCCCGACAAGCTTCAACAGGTCTTCCCTGGTCCATCCGCTCGGTTTTCCCTTGAGGCCTGCCTTCCTGATCCCGTTCTCAGCCTGGCCTTTAGAGACCCCAAGCCCGCTGAGACGGTCAGAAACCAAAGACGCGGGATCCTCTCCAGCCATCTCGGTCTTTCGCGCCGTCTTCTCCCAATCTTTTCCAACTATCCGTAGCATCCACATCTTCAGTTCAGTCTCGAGAAAGGCCACGTCCTCAACGGGATTGTGAGCACCAGCCTCGGTGAGTTTGCCCTCAGAGTCCGTTGACCCAGAAGCATCAACCACGTGGATCAGCGCGTCAGCCTGTCTCAGCTCGTCGAGAAACTGGTTCCCAAGCCCTCTTCCTTCCGACGCGCCAGGCACCAGTCCAGGGAGATCAATGATATCTATCGGAATGAATCGTTCGCCGTCGATGCATCGTGAGTTCCGAGGCTTGTCCTCGACTCCAAGCTCAACGTGGACGCACTTTGTCCTAAGGTAGGATATTCCGTGGTTTGGTTTGATAGTGGTGAATGGATAGTTTGCTATTGGAACAAGCGTTAGAGTTGCGGCGCTGAAGAATGTGCTTTTTCCCGCGTTCGGCTTGCCGACAATCCCGACCTGCACACTGGACCACGAGTTATGAAGCGGGAGAGATGCCGGTGATTCTCAGACCAGCGCTCTTCACTTTGTATCGGATATTCAATGACACCAAGAGCGCTGTTACTTGTTCGATGGTCCGCGAGTTCTCGAGCGCGCCAGCATCGAAGCCACGCGCTCCCACAATGCCTTTCACAAGATCGAGAACAATCTTCTTTGCATTTTCATCATCGGAGCATACAAGCACATCACAGTCGACAGTCTTGGAGAGATTCTTTAGGAGTTCCGCGCTCACATTGTTGAGCGCGGTTACAACGCTGACCGTTTTCGGTACAACTGAGGCAGCGAGTTCTCCAGCGGACCCCGCCCAGACACCGACTGTCCTAGTGGCGCGCCCGCCAACCGCTGTCTCAAGAGGCACCGACACATTGACCAAAACCTGCCCTGGCCTGAATTTTGGCTTCACAGTCCTAAGAGTGTCGATCAACGCAGCGAAAGGAACTGTTACCACTATTACATCCGCCTGGGAGACCGCGTTCTCATTGCTCAATCCTGAAACGCGGACCGGCCGTCCAGCAGTTTGAGCGATCGTCTTCGCAGCCTCCGCCGCCCTTTCCGGACTTCTAGATCCTATGATCACCTGGTGTCCAGCTATCGCCCATCGGAGCGCGAGGCCGAAACCCTCTTCCCCGGCTCCTCCGAGTACGGCTATCTTGCGATTCTCCGTTTGGTCCTACCCCGTACCGAACTATGAGGAATAGGCTTGATCAGTCCCTTTCGCATAAGCAAATCCGTCGACTTTCGCGCATGACCTATGATCGTCTTCGCTTTATCATAGAGTTCCCTCCGTGTAGGCTTTAGCCTCGTTAGACCTTGTCTAACCGCTTCAGCCCCGACCGCGGCCGCTTCTCGCAGGAATACCTCCCAGTCGCTCATACTTGGAAGAATCCTTTTTTCGTCTATGCCACCCTCCTCCGCGATCGTAGCAAGTTCGTTCGCAGCGGCGATGCACATCTCGTCGCTGATCATCCTAGCCCTAGCATCCAAGGTCCCCCTGAAGATCCCAGGAAATCCGAGGGAATTGTTGACCTGGTTGGGAAAGTCAGATCGGCCTGTCGCAACTATTCTTGCACCCGCCTCTTTCGCCTCCCAGGGCCAGATCTCAGGAATGGGATTGGCACAAGCGAAGATAATCGCGTCATCCGCCATCGCGGACACTATTTCCTTCGGAATCACGCCAGGTCCCGGTGTCGACATCGCAATCAAAACATCCGCCCCCTTCACCGCCTCCTTCAGGCCGCCTGTCCGTCCTTCCGAGTTTGTTTTCAGAGCAATCTGCCATTTCGCATGATACTCCTCCTCCAGCTCCACGCGCTCGCGATTGAGAATTCCCTTACTGTCGACCATGATGATGTTTCCGGGTGAAACTCCCGCTTCCATTATTATGCGCGCGACCGCGATGTTCGCCGCCCCTGCCCCTAGCATGCAGATCGACGCGTTTCTGATGTTCTTCCCGACAACCTTCAGAGCGTTGATAAGACCCGCACAGACAACAGTTCCCGTCCCCTGCTGATCATCGTGCCACACCGGAATCCGAAGGTCCTGTTTCAAGGCGTCAAGGATGTCGAAGCATTTCGGTTGCGATATGTCTTCGAGATTTATCCCCCCGAAAGACGGTTGCAACCATCGGACTGCGTTCACAATTTCCTCGGGTCTTTTGGTGCCGAGGCAGATAGGGTAGGCATCGACTCCTCCAAGGTACTTGAACAGCAGGCTTTTTCCCTCCATCACAGGAAGCCCGGCCTCAGGCCCGATATCACCAAGACCTAGGACCCTGGTCCCATCGGTAACTATCGCGATACTGTTCCACTTGTTAGTATAGTCATAGACCCTTTCCGGGTTCTTTTGGATCTCCTTGCAGGGATCCGCGACCCCTGGCGTGTACCAGATCGCAAAATCATCATAGGAGTCAACAGGAACCTTCGACACAATCTCGATCTTTCCCTGATAGAAAGGATGGTACTTCATTGCAAGCCGAGCGGGAGCATAAGCTCTCTTCAACAATGCTGTATCTTGAGCCATTCCTGGCTTGTCACTTCTTTGGCAAAACCCGGTTGCAAACCGGCCTGATTTAACGGTGTTGAGAGGAAAAATACCCAGTAATCCTTATCAGGGATTTGCCAGTCGATGCGACAGCGAAAAGGACTTGTCGTATTCCCACTTAGCAAACCAATGGAGAGAGAAAACGCCCGAGCTGAAGGAATGGTTGCGGCTCTCGGTTGTTGGTTGGAGGAAGGAACCCGTGGTCAAACGAATTCCTTACCCTACAAGGCTAGATCGAGCGCGCCGTCTGGGATACAAAGCAAAACAGGGGATTGTGCTCGTCAGAGTTCGAGTAAGAAGAGGCGGGGCAAAGAAACCTCGTCCTGTTTCGGGGAGGCGACAGAAGGCTTTGGGAGTAACGAAATTCACCAGAAGCCTCTCTCTCCAAAGAATAGCAGAAAAACGTGCCAACAGAAAATACGTCAATCTGACAGTCCTCGATTCGTATTACTTGTATTCAGACGGTATTCACCACTGGTACGAAGTTATCCTCGCGGACAAGAGTCATCCCGCGCTCGCCGAATAGCCCAAAGAACAGTTCAACGCTCGTATCACTGATATTGCCGGTCCAGAAGACCCCGAAATTCTATAAGACGCGTGCGTGAAGGCGCATCACAAACCCGAGGGGAGCAGATGAAACCAGACCCGATGACCAGAATAGTCAAGACCGGGCGTAAAGTAGACCCTATTATTTTCAGAGCATTGGCGAACGTCTCTTCCTCCAAGTTTCAATCCCCTCTAACTTACCACTTCAGAACTGGAGGCAAAAGGATGCGAGCTGCTCTCGTTCTTCTTGTATGCGCAGCCTGCGGAGGCAGTATCGAAGATGCAATGAATCCCGCGGCCTTGGTCGAGATGATTCACAATTATTCGCTGGTAATGGACGATCTCATAGATCGGGGAGTTGTGAGAAGAGGGAAACCAACTGTGAGAGTCAAGTTTGGAGACTCGGTCGCTCTATTGATTGCCATGCTTTACCGTGAAGCCCTGGACGACCTAATTGAGAAGTGCATCTCCCCCACCAAGACAAGAATTGTCGCAGTCCAGGCGATGAAAGACATCATTGAAGGCGAGAGACTCGACATGATGCTCGAACAAGCTGGGAGGGAAGATCCTTATCTCAAAACCCAGCGCGTTCTCACCCCAAGCTTCTCCCTCTACGTCGAGATGATAGGAAAGAAGACCGCGGCTCTCTTCAAGGCTGCCTCTCAAATAGGAGCATATTCCGCGCGAGCGAACTTCCGGATCGTGCGGTCTTTAGGCGAATTCGGATGGAAAGCAGGACTTGCATTTCAGATGATGGATGACGTGCTGGACATATGCGGTCAGGAAACAGGGAAGCAGATTGGCAAAGACATCATTGAACACAAGCTTGGGAATGCAGCGATATTGATGGCTCTTAGATACTTACCCCGAGGCAAAAAGTCAGAGATTCTTACCACCTTAAGGTCCGAGAAAGTGTCGCAAGCCATGATGATGAGAGTGAGACGGCTGGTCATGGAGACCCCAGCGGAGAAAGGCTGTCGAGAAATCGCAGAGAAATACCTCCACGAGGCCAAATCCCACCTTTCCGTGCTAGGAGAATCTGGCTACAGAGACGGGCTGGCTAAGCTTGCCGACGCGATCGTCTCGAGGACTTTCTAGAGTTCGTCCAGGGGACGAACCTGGTCCCGGTGATCCTGTCTCGTTCAAGCAGCCTTGGAAGAGCGTTCTTTTCTCTTAGGTTGAAAATGTAACACTCGCACCCATTCTTGGCAAGCCGCAAAGCCTGTCTAACCTTCTCTCCCATACCGCCAGTCGCATCACTCGAAGGGCCTCGTGACGCGTCCAGTACCAAACGGAAATTTTCGGAGGTAACTTCTGGAATAAGAGTGGCACTTGGGAGGGTCTTCGGATTCTCTGAGTATACCCCATCGACATCGCACCCCAGCAACACTCGAGAAGCTCCCAATCTAAGTCCAATTAGCGAGGCAAGGCGGTCCCCAGAGAGAACTCCGATCCCTCGCGACTCGTCGAACACCAGGTCCCCATGCAACAACGGAAGGAGCCCAGCACGCAGCGCCTTTCGTATTGGGTCCAACAGGACTCTTTTCACCTTCCCCTTATCAAAGGCGACGAAACTCATCGGATGAAAAGGAACAGGGAGCTTGTCTCGTAACATCAGTGATGCCCAAATTATCCTCGTGAGCTGGCTCAAATAGAATTCCGTCTCTGAAATGGGACGAAGTTGAGATCGATCGCGGAGCCCCCGACTTATTCCCGATCGTGTGACGAGGGGGTGAGCATAGGAACCACCGCCATGAATTAGAATCAGAGGAAGATCGTAGTCACTAAGTTGATCAGCAATGCGTTGAATCGCGGAAATGTCCGGAGTGCACTCTCTAGCCTTGTCGGTAATTACCGACCCTCCTATCTTCAGGATGGTAAGCTGGTCCATTCGCTGCATCCCGTGCAAAGCTTGCTTTTAGCCGCTTCGGGGTGACTTTCATGATGGTTCGAAGGTAACACCCGACTTATGATTAGCACTAGTGCTGATTTGACCCGGAAGTCATTGTTGAACATCAACGATTCCTCGAAT
>Ga0209236_1000616_pt1 | contig 21025 bp, 16 predicted proteins | sample GraSoi013_1_40cm_FD_185819 | JGI IMG/M metagenome (GOLD analysis project Ga0209236, IMG submission 185819) | Grasslands soil microbial communities from the Angelo Coastal Reserve, California, USA - Sample 09_27_2013_1_40cm (SPAdes) (version 2) | ecosystem: Environmental > Terrestrial > Soil >... | reverse complement strand
AGGCGCGCTCCAGTCGCTTTGAAGCCACCGACACGCTGGGCACGTTCGGCAACAGCGAGACGGACGGGCGCGTGGGACTCACGGCCCGGCTCGGCCGACTGCTCGGGACCGGCTCGGCCACGGTGGGCCGCGCCACGCGCACCACCGCGTTCGCCGGCGGCGGCAGCATCGCGCCCAGCGCCGACCACGTGGAGTTGAGCGGCGCGGTGCAGTGGGCGTCGCCCGGGGGCGTCTTCGGAGCCACGGTCGATTACCAGCAGAACGGCCCGGGTGTGGGCTTTGTCCCGCGCCAGTATTCGGCGGGCCTGCGGGTGGACGCCGTGCCGCTCCCGGGGTATGGGGCCGCGCTGCTCGACGCCGGCGTGCAACGCTATGATTGGTTCGGAGCGCGACCCGGCGCCACCGTCGTGCGCCTCGGACTGCGCGCCCCCGTTCCCGGTACGCTCGTGGTGCGGCTGGACGCCGAGCACAACCCGCTGTTCCTCTCCGCGGCCAGCTCGGGCTGGAACCTCGTGCTCAAGCTCGAGCGCCCGATCATCGTCCGGGCGCGACCGGCCACCATGGTGGGCATGGTCTACAAGGACCTGAACGGGAACGGGCAACGCGACGCCGGGGAGCCCGCCGTCACCGGGGCGCTGGTGCGTCGCGACGGCGAGTCGGTGATCACGGATGCGAACGGCGCGTTCCGCTTTTTCCGTCAGGCGGATGTGCCGGCCGAGTTGGACGAGAGCTCGCTGCCGTTCGGCCTCGTGGCGAGCCCCGCGAACCGGTCGCTGCGCGGCGAACGGCGCGTGGAGATCGGCGTCACGCCCACGGCGCCAGTGGTGGTGCACCTCGTGCTCACCGTCCCGCAGGGCGAGCCGGCACCGCGGGTCGATCTGCGCGGCGCCGCCGTGTACGCGCGGGACGCCGACGGCAACGTGTGGAGCGCTCGGGCGGACAGCTCGGGAACCGCGGTGTTCCACGCGTTGCCACCTGGCCAGTACCGGATCGACCTCGATCTCACGGGTCTGAAGGAGCCCCTGTTGATCCGCGGCGAGCTGCCCGGCTTCGGCGTGGAGGCGGGGCGCGAGGTTCCCGCCCTCACCATCCCGCTCTATCCGCGACCGATCCGCTTCTCGCCGCAGCGGCCAGGGGGCCCGGGCCGCTCATGAACACGTCTCGCGGGCTGTCGCTTGCGGCCGCCGTGCTGACGGCGGCGTCTCTGACCGCTGGCTGCCGCGCTCCTACGGCGTGCGCGGCGCCCGTTCCACCGGTGTTGCTCGGCTCGTGGACCTACAGCGCGACTCAGACGAACCCGAGCGCTACCCTCAGCGGAATCCTCCAGATCACCAGCCAGTGCGGTCAGGAACTCGGCGGGGCACTGAGCGGGTCGATCGTCGACGTCAACGGATCCCGCCCCTTCACCGGGACGATCAGCGGCGTTGTGGTGGACACTACGGTCGACTTCGATGCGTTCGTGAGCGTGGACGCCGCAGCACGCAGACATGTCGGGATCGTGCGGAACGACTCGTTGAACGGGTACTGGTTCTCGGTGGCTGGCAGCGGGTCGCCTTCCGGATCGTTCACGAGCGCATGGACGTCCACGCCGTGATCCCGTACGCCGCGACGTTCCGGTGCCTGGCGCTGTCGCTCGCGCTCGCCCTGCTCGCGGAACCCGCCGCGGCGCAGAGCTGTAATGCGCCGGTGCCGAGCGGGAGCTGCCCGGTCAACACGAGCGCGACGCTCACCGTGCCCGATGTCATGCAGCTCACCCTCACCTCCACGTCCACGGCGCTGACGGCTCCCGCCGCGGCGGGTTACGACGCCGGCTTCGTGGCCAATACCGGACCGACCGCGACCGTCAAGTCGAACCGCGCCTGGCGGCTGCAAATCAGCGCCGCAGCGGCGACCTGGACCGCCACCAACACTCAGCCCGGGGTCAATGCCCGCGCCAACAAGCCGGCGGCGGATCTCAAGTGGGGGACCGCGGTCGGTGGGCCGTTCACCGCGTTGAGCGTCACGCCGGCGACCGCGAAATCGGGGAGCGCCACGGCGGGCACGCCGGCAAGTATTTTCTTTCAGACGATGTACAGCTGGGGGCTGGACACACCGGGCGCCTACTCTCTGCCGGTGGTCTTCACGCTGCTCGCGCCCTAAGGCGCGTCAAGCGCCGACGAGCGTGTACCGCACCGTGGCGGTGGAGACCTCGGGCGTGTCTCGAATCTCCGTGACCTTCGATCGGTCGCTTTCGACCGCGCTCACGTCGAGCCGCCAGCCGGTGTTGGCGCGCACCGTGGCCTGTGGGCCCGCGCCGCTCAGGCCGAGCCGAGTCGGGACGGTCACCTGGACGCGTTGCACCGCGGTGCAGCTGTGGGCCGTGCAGCCCACCGCTTGCGCGGCGGCGGGCGTGGGTAGCACCGCGACCAGCAGGCCGACCGTGGCGGCGGCGAGCGCTTGAGACCAGCGCGGTGCAGACATGTCCGTACCTCCGACGTGCGAAGACTGAGTTGCTTGCTTGCTCCGCACGTGAGTAAGGCACGCGGCATGCCGACCGTGCCAGACGGCTACAGCTCGTTATTACAATGACTTACGTCTCCCTAGCGCCGTCCCTTCAAGCTCAGCTGTTGTAAAGAATTTGTACAGCTGTCAAGTCTTTAGGCGCTGCGGTCCGGCTGCGGCGGCGACCTCTCGAACCACCCGCTCGAGCGCCGCGAAGTCGAACGGCTTTGTGACCGTGGGTACGCCCGACTCCCTGATCAACGTCGCCGTCTCCGGGGCGAAGGTGTCGCCGGTCGAGAACACGACGCGCGCCGTCAGCTCAGGCCGCTCGCGGCGCAGTCGCTCGAGGAATTCGCCGCCGCTCATGCCGGGCATGCGCACGTCCGAGATGATGACGTCGAAGTCCCGCTGTCCCAGCAGGCCCAGCGCTTCGGTGCCGTCCGCGGCGCCGTGGCCCTGGATGCCGCGACGGCCGAGGAAGCGCAGCAGCGCGTTGCGTAGTGCGGTCTCGTCGTCGATTACGAGCACGGTGAGCGCGCCGGTCGCGGCCGTGGGCGGCGGAGCCGGGGCGGCCGGCTCGAGGGGCGCGCGCGCGTCGTGCCGGGGATCGCGCGGCAGGGCGACGAAGAAGCGCGCGCCCGTGCCGGGCTCCGACTCGAGCCAAATACGGCCGCCGTGCTCGTGCGCGATGCCGTAGCAGATCGAGAGGCCGAGGCCCGTGCCCACGCCTTCCGCCTTGGTGGTGAAGAAGGGGTCGAAGATCTTGGCGCGGATCTCGGGCGGAATGCCGGGGCCCGAGTCCGCGATCTCGAGCACCGCTTCGTGCTCGCCGGCGCGGGTGCGGACGGTGATGGTGCGCGGCGGCTCGACCGTCACGAGGGCCTGTTCGGCGTTGATCAGGAGGTTCAGGAGCACCTGCTGCAGCTCGGATGCATCGGCCCAGATCTTCGGGTCGTCCCGGTCGAGCTGGAGGGACACCGTGATGTTCAGCGTGGACAGGTGATAGGAACGGAGCGCGAAGGTGCGGCGCACGATGTCGTTCAGGTCCACGAGGGTCCGCTCCTTGCCGCCGGCGCGCGCGAAAGCCAGGAGGTTCGACGTGATGCGGCCGATTCGTGTGGCCTCGTCGTACACCATCTGGAGCATGTCGCGGTGCTCGGGCTTCAGGTCGTCGAGCAGCAGGGTCTGCGCGAAGCCGGAGATGATCGCCGCCGGGTTGTTGATCTCGTGCGCCACGCCGCTGACGAGCTGGCCCATCGCCGTGAGCTTCTCCGCCTGCTGGAGCTGGGCCTCGGTGCGTTTCTGATCGGTCACGTCCCGTGTCGACACGAGCACTCGCGTGATGCTGCTGCGCCCCCCCTCGCGCACCGGCGCGTACAACACGGCGCGGAGCCCCGGTGTGCCGTCGTGCCGCACGAACGGCACCTCGAAACGCTGGACTTCGCCCCCGAACGCGGCGGCCATGCGCTCGCCCACCACCGGGGCCGCGGCGGGGGCGAAGAACTCGAACACCGTCCGGCCCCGCAGCGGGGCCTCCCCGGCCGCCATACTCTCGGCGGGTGCGTTCGCTTCGAGGATGCGGCCCTCGCGGTCGACGACGATGATCGCATCGGGGACGGCGTCCATGACCAGCCGCAGATTGCGCTCGGCCTCCGCGGTGGCGGCGAGCGAGTCCATGAGCGAACGGGTCTGGTGCGCGACCTCGTTCTCCAGCAGGTCGGCGTAGCGCCGGTCGACGCGAAGGGAATGGGCAAAGCGCGCGAGGAGGAGCGTGCCGACGACGACCAACACCGCGGCGGCGCCATAGACCAGCGCGCGTGCCCAATGGTCGGGGGGAGCGACCAGGTAGGCCACGACGATCACCGGGAACGAGACGGCGGCGATCGCCACCAAGGCGCGGGTAGTCCGACTGAGCGGCATCACGGCGACCTCGCGGGCAAACCTAATGAACCACCACAGGGCTGGCGAGGGTGCGTTATGTTTGGCCGCCGTATGAACCGGCTTGGCTGGATCGACGCCCCGCGCGCTTCGCTCGCGTTGTGGGATCCCCTGGTGCGCTTCGCCGCCGATGTGCAGCGCGACGGTGTGGCGCGCGTGGTCGTATGCGGCATGGGGGGCTCGAGCCTCGTCGTCCACGTGCTGGCGGCGAGCTTCAAGAACGCGTCAGTCTCGGTCCTCGATAGCACGGATCCCGCTGTGGTGCTGGCCATCGCCCGCGCCCCGGACCTCGACCGCACGCTGTTCGTGATCAGCAGCAAGTCGGGGACCACGCTCGAGACCCTCGCCTGCTACCACTTCTTCGCCGCGCGGGCGGAGCGGCGGCGGTTCGTCGCGATCACGGATCCCGGGACGCCGCTCGAGGCGCTGGCCCGCGAACGAAGCTTCCGCGCGGTGTTCCATCATCCCGTGGATGTCGGCGGGCGCTACGCGGCCCTCACCGTGGTCGGCATGCTGCCGGCGGCGCTGATCGGTGCGGACGGTCGAGCGCTGCTGCGGCGCGCCCAGTCGGTCGACCCGCGCGGGGCCCGGGCGTTCGGGGCGCGGCTCGCGGAGGCTGCCGCCGCCGGGCGGGACAAGCTGGTCCTCCGCCCGCCGCCGCCCGTCGCTCGGCTGGCGGATTGGGTCGAGCAGCTCGTGGCCGAGAGCACCGGAAAGGGCGGGCGCGGCCTGATCCCGGTCGTGGACGATCCGGTCCGCGAGGCGCGCGCCGACGCGGAGATCGTCACGGACTTTGCGGCCGATCCCCTCGATTTGGGCGCGGAGTTCCTGAAGTGGCAATACGCCACGTGGGAGCTGTGCGAGCGACTCGGCGTCAATGCGTTCGATCAGCCCGACGTCGAGGAAGCGAAGGCGCTGGCGCGCGCCGAGCTCGCGCGGGCCAATGCAGGGGAGCCATTGGCGACGCTCACCCCGGACGCGCTGCGGCGCGCGGCGCTTCGGGGAGACTACGTCGCGATCCTCGCTTACCTCCGGCCCACCCCCGAGATCACCGCGCGGCTCCAGGAGGTGCGCGCGGCGTGGGCCCGCGCGCTCGGCTGCGCGACCACGCTTGGCTTCGGTCCGCGCTACCTCCACTCCACCGGGCAGCTGCACAAGGGCGGCCCGAACACCGGCCTCTTCCTCGTTGTCACCGCGGACGACGCCGAAGACGCCGCAGTGCCCGAGATGGGCACGACGTTCGGCCGACTGAAGCGCGCCCAGGCGCGCGGCGACGTGCGCGCCCTGCTGGCGCGGGGACGCAGGGTGGCGCACGTGCATCTCGCGCGGCCGGAGGATGTCAGCGGGTTGACAGCGGTGTGAGCGAGCCCCGCCTAATCGTTCAACGCCGGTCCGGGAGCCTTGAGCGGATCGGGGAGCTTGCTCCACTGCTCGGGAGTGAGCACCGCGCGGGCGCGCTCGAGCGCCCACAGCGCGTTGTCCCGCGGCGCGGCGAGCTGCACGCCGGCATCGCGCGACGCCGGCAGCAGGCGATTGCGCGCGTCGAGCGAGTCGGCGATCGCCCGCAGCTGGGCGGCTTGGTCGGGCGTGCAGCCGAGCGAATCCCGCAGGCCGAGGATCGCGGTGATAGGGTTGGTGGGGAGAGCTGGCGCGGGCAGGCTCGCAGCCGCTTGCCGGACGCCGCGCGGTGTTCGACGGATCGGTCCGGGTCCAACCGCCAGGTGCGCCTGAAGCGCGATCTGAAACGGAACGGTGACGCCGCCGCTGGCGCTGGCAATGCCGCCGAATCGCCCGTTCACGGCGTAGCGGAACTGGTTCGTCGTCGGGTCGAAGCCGCGCACATACTGCAGCACGGGGTCGGGGGCAGGGGCGTAGCCCCAGCCACGCAGTTGCGCGCGGCCGTGGAGCCACTCGTCCAGGCCCCCCAGCAGGTTCACCGTCAGGAGCGACATCGTAAGCCGCCGGTCGAGCCCGAACCACTCGGGTCGCCAGTTGACCTGCAAATCGAGCGAGGCCTGCCAGGGACCGGTGCACGAGTTGCGCGCGGCGATCCCGCCGAGCTGGCGTCGGAGACAGCTGCGGATGGCAGACGGGGCCGTCGCGAGCAGCGCCTGCATGCCGTTCGCGATCGCGGTGTCCGCCGTCAGGGCGGGATTGAAGATGAAGGCGCGGTCGTTCTTGGCGCCGTCGCCGTTGATGTCGGACCCGACGATCGGCGTGAACGGGGCTCCCGACATGAAGTTGCCGATCGCGCTGACCTCGAGCCCCCGCGTCACCGGGAGCGTGACGGTGCCCACGAGCGCGTGACGCCGCTCGAGGCTGCTCGTGCCCCACTCGCGTGCGTTCGGGTCGCCGGCCGTCGTCGGGGCCGCGAACCCGGCCGACGCCGAGCAGCACGAGTAGGACGATTGGTCGCGGGCGCGCGTGAGCGTGTACCCCAGCCGGAACGAAGCGCCCCACCGCGTCGCGCCCGTGAAGCTGAGGATAAGCTGCTTCGTGTCCGACTGGAGATCGGAGCCCACGAGCAGCACGTCGCCGAACTCGGGATGGATGCGTGACCCGACGGAGCTCACGGCGCCCGTGGTCGGGACGATCGAGTCGACTGGCACATAGACGGGGCGGCCGGCTTCGTCCGGAAGCGTGAAGCGCGGCGTCGCCACGAGGTTCAAGTCGCGGAAGCCGTACTGGCTCACTCCACGCGCGTAGTTTCCCTCGAGCGTCACCCAGTAGTTACTGCTGCCGAACCGGTGCAGCAGCGCGAGGGACGCGCGGCGGGCGCGGGGCGCGGCGAAGTCGGGGGCGAAGGCCGTCACGCTCGGAGTGGGAGTCAGGGTCACCGCGGTGGCGGTGTCCGTGCACTGCGTCGGAATCGTGGATGGGTCTTGGGCGTACAGCGACCAATCGGGCGTCGGCACGGCCGAGCCGACGCAGATGAGCTGGGTTTGCGCGCTCGACAGCCCCGGGGCGCTGAGCGCGGCGGCGTACAGCGCGGTCGGCGTCAGGCTGCGGAAGTCGCCCACGCCGCCGCGCAGGAACGTCGTCTGCGGCCCGTCGGATCCGTCTCCCGAGGCCCAGGTGAAGCCGAGGCGGGGCGACACGTGCACCTCGCTCGGGATCCGGTCGGTGCGCACCCCGAACAGTGAATCCACAGCGCGATTGTAGGGCGGGGCGTCGCTAAAATGCGCCGCTTCAAGCCGAGCGCCGTACGTCAGCCGCAAGCCCCCGCCCACGCGCCAGGTGTCGCCCGCGTACACCGCGCTGTTCCACGCTGTCCCCGGACGGACTCGCGGCACGAGTGTCCGCGTGAACATCGCCGGGCTGTCCGCTGCGAATGCCGCGAGCGACGGGTAGATGAATGTCCCGAACTGGTTCCCCGTCTGGTTCTCCTCCAGCCGTGTCCCGATCACATCAACGCCGACCTTCAGGCGATGGGCCGTGGCGCCCGGTAACCACGAGAACTCGTCGGCGAGCTCGAGGCTGCCGTTCTTGGTGTGCTGGGGCAGCCCGCTGTTGCCGCCGAACGCCAGCGCCACCACGGTCTGACCGCCGTTCGGCAGGGTCGATCCGACGTCCACGAACCCGGACGGCAGCGTGAGGAAGGCGCGGACATCCCGGCGCTGGCGCGCCACGTAGCCGCGGAGCTCGTTGATGAAGTGTCCGCCGAAGTACGAGGTAAGCGAGGCCATGACACCGCCGCCGCCCATCGTGCGCGTTCCACCCGTCGCGGGGAGCGCGAGGCTCCCGACGCGCGTCGGCTCCTGGGACTCCCAGCTGCCGTCGAGCCGGAGCGTGAGGGTGTGAACGTCGTTCGCCTGCCAATCGAGGCGCAGCAGCCCGAGGGTGTTGTTGGTGGCGCGGTCCCCGGAGCGGCCAGAGATCTCAACGGGGGCTCCGGTCGCGCTGGCCAGGGCGACGAAGCGCGCTGCGGAATCCGGGCTGACCCCTAACCACGCGAGCGTGCTAGGATCCGCGGTGACGAGCGAGGGCAGTGGCTGGCCGCGCCAGCGGCCCTGGAGTGCCGCGAAGACGAACAGTTTGTTGGGGATGAGCGGGCCGCCCATGCCCCCGCCCAGCTGGTTCTGCGTCATGCCCTGGCCGAACGGCGACGACGTGACCTCGCCCCACGCGACCGAGCGGTCGCGCAGCGCATAGGTGAACGAGCCCTGGGGAACGTTCGTGCCGCCGCGCGTCGTCGAGGCGACGAGGCCGCCCGAGAACTGGCCGCGGGCCACGTCGTAGGAGTTCGTGATGACCCGGATCGAGCGGACGGCGTCCTGGGGTACACTCCCCAAGCCGAACGACATGCCGTCCAGGGTGATGTTGTTTGCGGTAGGCCGCTGTCCGGCGACCGAGAAGGCGGTCGCCGTCGAGTCGCTTCCACGGATCCCCAGCACCCCGGGCTGCAGCGCCGCAACGGTGTTCACGTCGGAGACGTCGATGGGCGTGCGCGCCAGCTGCTCCGGATTGAAATTCCGATCGTTCCCACCCGGCCCGGCGCGCTCGCTCCGAGAGCCGGACCGGGCGCTGACGGTCACGGGCTCGAGCGCCACCACCAATAGCCCCATGCGGATGGTGGCCTCGATCCGGTCTTCGTCCGCCTGGCGAGCGACCGTGATCTGCACCGGGGCCATGCCGATGAAACGCGCCGTCAGCTCGTAGCGCCCGCCCCCGTCGGGAAAGACTATGGTGAACCGCCCGTGCGCGTCGGTGGTTCGCTGGCGCGATACCCGGGTCTCGACCGACGTGACTTGGACGATGGCAGCCGCGAGGGGCTGGCTGTCCGGGCCTGTGACGGTGCCGGTGAGGATATCGGTGGTGGTACCCACCTGCGACGCCGCCGGTCGCGGCGCGACGGCAAGTACGAAAGGCAGCAAGCAGAGCCAACGGTGTGGACGAGCCATGAGCGTTACCTGCTGATCCAATAGGTGACCTTCACCAACAGGACGTTGGCCGGTCGGTCGACAAAGAGGTCTCGCCCGAGATCCCGGCCCAGGTCGAAGCTGCCGTCCCCGGTGAAGTAGCCCGACCGGCTCTGGGTCCACGCGACGTACATCGTGGAACCCGGCCGGTACTCCCAGCACAGCACCGCGTTGACTTTCAGGGAGCGGGGCTCGGACACGGGCGTCCCCTCATGAGGATCCTGCTGGATGAGCTCGCTGATCGACACGGCCACGGCCCAGGCAGGATCGTCGAACCCGGCCGGTACTCCCAGCGCAGCACCGCGTTGACTTTCAGGGAGCGGGGCTCGGACACGGGCGTCCCCTCATGAGGATCCTGCTGGATGAGCTCGCTGATCGACACGGCCACGGCCCAGGCAGGATCGTCGAGGCGACCATCGAGCGACGGCGCGCGGGTTACGCCGACCGCGCTGACCGTGGGAGGAGGCTGGCCATGGGCGTGTCGCAGCGCGACCGAATCGGCCGCTTGCCCTTGCAACGCTGCCACGGCGATCAGCGCGATCATGGCCGCGAGCCATCGAGCGCCTCGAACCAGCGCTCGACTTCTGCGAGCTCCGGGAATCCCCATGCGGCGCGCTCCGCGAGGAGGGCCTGGGCCGGCCAGATGACGCGGTTGGCGTAGCGCGCGCGCTCCGCCGTATCGAAGAGGACCTGAAGCTGGGGCGTCGGGGCGAGGTGCCAACCGGTCCGCGCCAAGGCCCGCCGGTAGCGCTCCAGGATCCCCGGCCGCTCGGCTGGCGGGAACCGGAAGAGAAACGTCGAGAGGTCGTAGCTGAACGGGCCCACGCCCGCGCGGTCCCAGTCGACCAGGCGTGCGCGCAGTCCGTCGGGCGTGGCCTCCACGAACGCGTTGATCGTCCACGGATCGCCGTGGAGCAGCGTGTCCGGCCCGGCCGCCTCCTCGAAGACCGCGGCCCGGCGCGGTGCGTCGGCCAGGAGCGTGCACAACCGCTCGAGCAGACGGTCCGGGAGCCCCGCGTACTCGGGGGGCGCCTTGATCCCATGGCTCCGGAGCGCCTCGAGCGCGGTGATGGCGTCGCGGACGTTCGACGTGAAGTACGGCAGCCCGAGGTCGAGCGCGTAGCGGCGCACGTCCGGCAGGATAGCATGGGGGGCGGCTCTCGCGTGGAGCTGGGCGATGAGGTCGACCGTCGCCTCCACGCGCGCCGCCGTGGGGCGCGCGGCGAGCGTCTCCTCGCCCAGGTCTTCGGAGATGTGCCAGACGCTGCGGCCGCCGCGGTCGGCCGCCACGCCCAGCAGGCGCGCACACCGATCACCCAGCCCCAGCGTGGGCAGCCACCGTGTCGCGACCAGCTGGTTGCGCTGCGCGACGGCGGGCTCCAGCCGCTTGACCACGACCGATCGCCACGGGGTCCCGGGGGCGAACTCCAGCCGAAGGACCTTCTCCTTGAGGTGTCGGAGCGCCACCACGCGCTCGGTGGGATCGACGCCGCCGAGCAGCTCGCGCAGCGCGCAGCGCAGCTCGGTCCACCCCGGCTCGCTGCGCCATTCGAGCGCGTACCGGACATCGCTCTGGGGGTCGAGCACTTCGGTCATGCGACGGACCTCGCCTGTCGGTCGAGTGCCCGTTCCAGCACCCGCGCGACCACCCGCCGGGCGTCGAACTGCTCTTCGGCCAGGGCGCGAGCCTGCCGGCAGTGCCGCTCGTAGTCGGCTTCGACGGCGGCCAGCGCCCGCGCGGCTTCTTCGATGCTGCGGAAGCGGACGAGGCCTTCAGCGTCTGGCAGGATCCGGCTCGGGCCCGTGTGCTGCACGACGGCAGGCTTGCCGCTCGCGAGGTAGCACAAGGTTCGATCGCTCACCCACGCCGTGTCGAGGCTGACGTACGCCGGCTTGGCGCAGCTGAATTCACCGCGGGAGCGCTGCACGTACGCGCGATACTGCCCGGGCGTCGAGCTGACGTCCCACGCCTCCCGGAGCCGCCAGCCCCTGGGTTCCATCAGCCGGCGGTACTCGTCGTAGTGCTCCGCGAGACACACCGCCAGCTCGAGCTGGACCGACGTGCGCGCGGGGAGGTCCAGGTACTGGAGGAACGCCACTCGCTTCTCGTTACAGAACGTCGTCCCGTCGTACTCGAACGTCCCGCCCCACCAGTGGGCCACCGTCGTGTACGGCGCCGCGCCGTCGGGCACGATCACCGGCCACTCGGGCAGGAACACCGGCGGCGGTGTGTAGAGCCAGCGCAGGCCGCAGTCCGGGAACCGTGCTGCTGGGGTGCCCACGGTTTCGCCGATGGTGAAATACGTGTGGTGCGGTGCCACGCGCACGGTGCCGGTCGTCATCCAGATCTGGAGCAAGCCGGGATCCGTGTCGATCAGCGCCGAACGGCCGAACCGCCGCACGACGTGTGCGGGCAGCGAATGCCACAGGTTCAGGAGCAGGTCGGCCTCCGCGGCCGCATCGAGGTCGAGGCAGCCTTGCGCTAGGTCGCCGGGGAGCGCCGCTCCGTTTATCGCGCACAGTGCCACCGCGTCCGCGAAGCCGTAGGGCGCCAGCCGTGCCTTGAGCGTCGCGACGCAGTCCTTCACCTCGCCACCGCGCCTCCGGCGGCGGCCGGCCGCCGAGCGGTCGCTGTCGTCCAGGTCGACGGCCTCGAGCCAGACGACGCGGCAGCCCAGCGCGCGCAGCGCGAGGGCCCAGTGGAGGTACACCCAGAGATGGCCGCCGCCCTTCGGGTAGGCGATGGTGTTGGCCGGGGCGAGGCAGACGGTGATACTCACGAGATCCCCGGCTGCGCAACAGAGCTGAGGCCGAGCGCGGCGTTCAACGCGGTCTCCAAGACCCGGGGCGCGTCGAAATGCGTCTCGGCGATTTCGCGCGCCGTGCGGCAATGGCGCAGGTAGGCGCCGTTGATCTGCGCGAGCGCGTCCACGGCTTCCTCGAGCGAAGTAAAGCGGAGCAGCCCCTCGCCGTCCGGCAGATACGAGCTTGCGCCCGTGTCCTGAACGACGGCCGGCTTTCCGCTCGCGAGGTAGCACACGGTGCGGTCGCTGACCCACGCGTTCTGGAAGGCTATGCAGGACGGCTTGGCCGCGCTGAACTCCCCGCGCGAGCGCTGGATGTACCCGCGGTAGCTCTCCGGGCTTCCAGCGACGTCCCGGGAGTCCCGCACGCACCACCCGTGCCGCTCCAGGCGCGCCCGATCCGCTGCATCTGCATCGGCCTGCTTGCGGCGGGCCTGACCGTCGGGATCGCGATCGGTCAAGTACAGGGCGAGCTCGAGCGGTTGGCTCGTGTGCCGGGGGAGGTCCAGAAAGTCGAGAAACGCGACGCGCTTCGTGTTGTCGACCAGCACCGTCTGTCCGCCCTGGTCCATCTTCAGCCAGCTGGCCGAGGACCAGCTCGAGACGGTCGTGAAGACCTCGGACTCGGGATCGTACGCGAAGGGCCAGAGGTCCAGGCAAACCGGCGGGCGGATGCGGACCCAGGGCAGCCCGCAGTCAGGGAAGCGCGCCTGCGCCGTTCCCACGGTGTCGCCGGTGGTCAGGTAGCGGTCGTGCGACGGCACGACGAGCTGGCCGGTGCTGATCCAGAACTGCAAGAGCCCGGGATCGATGTCCACGAGCGCGCTGCGCCGGGCGCAGGCGAGCAGCTGGGGGTCGATCGCGTAATGAAAGTTCAACGTCAGGTCCGCCCGTCGCAGCACGGCCTCGGCGTGGGCGCGCGTGCACCCGATGAAGCGCAGCACGGCGGCGCCGCCATCCCGCTCGCGATCGACTGTGTAGAGGAGCGTCCTGCCTTCGAACCCCAATTGCTTCATCCGCTCCAGGAAGGTCGAGAGTGTGCGGGCTTCCCGCTCACGATCGCGGGCAGGGCGGAGCTGCTCCAGCCAGTAGACCTCGCATCCCAGCCGGCGCAGTCCGAGGGCGTATTGCAGGTACACCCAGAAGTGGCCACCACCATCGGGGAAACTGGCGACCTTGTAGACGGAGAGGACAACCGTGATCATGGCGCTGCTTCCTGCACGGCAGTCCAATCCACGCGGGCCGCCAGGTTCCGAAAGCCGATGAGGCGGATTGCTCGATCGCGGATCGCTTGCCGCAACCGGCGGTTGCACAGGGTTTCGAGCTCGATTTCGCGTTCCGCGCCGTAACTCGAGCGGAGCCCCGGCCCGACGTAGCCGGGGTGGCAGGAGAGCTCGGTCACGCCGTCCCGGAGTTCGGCATCGAGCAGGCGCAGCAGCCCGTCGACGCTGATCCGCTCCGGGTGCGTGACACCGCTCCATTGGCCGTAGAACTTCGCCAGGTGGCGAGCCCCGGAGTGACCGCGCACCGGTGCCCCGGCATGCCGCGCCCGCGCCAGCACATGCGGCAGGACGCGCGGGTCGTGGTGCACGTCGTGGTGGGAATCAACGTGTGTGGGGGGCTCGCCGGCGAGCTCGAGGAAACGCGCCAGTTGACGGTCGCACTCCCTGGCGGCGCGTTCGGGTCTGCTCGGGTCCAGCTCGAGGTGCAGTCCCAGGCTCAAGCCGGGGCATTGGCGCGCGAGGGCGACCGCGTCCGCGCTCGCCGGCTGGTCCACGAGCAGGCTCGCGCTCGTGAGGACCCCGACGCGATGGGCCTGGAGGATCCCGCGGTTGATCCCGCGGGTCGCCCCGAAGTCGTCCCCGGTCACGATGAGCCACTTCACAGGCGGGCCTCCGCCAGAGCCAGCGACGCTGGCGAGTCTCCCTGCGCGGCGCGCTCCGCAGCCGCGTGGAAGTAGCGTGCCAGGTGCGCCGGCGCGTCCGGCACGCCCTTGAAGCCGGGGATGCTCGCCATATCGACGACGTACAACTGCCCTTCACTCTCGATGAAATCGACGCCGTAGAGATCGATGCCGAACGCGCGGCCGCAGCGCAGGGCGATGTTGCACTGCTCGGGAGTCGGCGTGAAAGGCTCCCCGTGCTTCTCCTCCTCCGTCCGGGCCGGAAACTTCTTCTTGACGCCGAAGAGGCGATCTCCGATCACGTAGATCTTGAGGTCGCGACCCTGTGGTGGGTGGTAGCGCTGCGCGAGGAAGTGGCGTTTGTCCACGGGCACTGCCGCGAGTTCGCCTTCAGTGCGGACGACGCACACCCCGTAGCCACCGGTGCCGTCGTAGAGCTTGACGACGATCGGCCCTTGGTCCAGCAGCGGCTTCAGCAGCTCGGTGTGCGAGACGACGTAGGTCGTGGGCACGGGCACGCCGGCGCCCGCGAGGATCCGCGCGGCGACGACCTTGTCGCGGAGCGCCATCGTCACCGGGTAGGAGTTCACGATCGCGGCGCCTTCCGCGTGCAGCGCTCCCGCCATGCTGAGGGATACTCCGGAGATCTGCTTCAGCACGTACAGGTCGTGCTCCCTGCGCACGGTTCGGAGATCGATGAGTCGTCCCTTGCCGGCGATGACGTCAACCACGACGCCGGCGTCGGCGAGCGCCCGCATGACTCTCGGGAAAACGCTCATGCTACTCGCGGGGTACGACCGCCCCAACAGGAAGGCGATGCGCGGCGCGCTCATCCGGCTCGACCCTCGAGCACAGGCTGTCGACTCGCCACGCCCGGTGGCCGCCTCCAGCCCAGCCGCCGAAGCGCGTCCGCTAGCTCCGCGCCGTACATCTGGAGATTGCCAAGGAAGCCGTCGGCCCAGGGGCGCGACAGGTGCTGCGCATCCCACGCCAGCACGGCGAGGGCGCGGAAGACGGTCCCGCAGTCCGCCAGGCGCTCGACATCCGCCGAGCCGCACTGCGGCCACCGGACGCGGACCGCGGACCAATAGGTGGCCAGATCGGGCATCGCCGCCATGCGGCACGCTGGGGCCACCACCTGCGCGAGGTCGACCCCGGGTACCCCCCGGCCGGCGTCTTCCCAGTCAAATACGACGATTTGAGGACCCTGCGGCGACGCCTGCACGCGCAGGTTCTTCCCGTTGAAGTCTCCGTGCGTCAGCGTGGGGGGAAGGCCGGTGCCGGCGCGCTCGAGCCGATCCCAGTGTTCGTCGAGCTGATCGAACTGCCCCAGCAAGCCGTCGAAAAACGCCAGGTCGTCGGCGCTGAATGCCGGATTGTCGATTGACGCGTGAATGAGGTCGCGCGTCGCATGCATCTGGGCGCGGTAGCGCCCGGGGCCGGCATCCGGCAGGTCCGCCCGGCTGGCGGCCGCGCACGCTTCCGTGTTCAGGACCCCCAGCCAGCGACCGGCGGCGACGCGGTGATCCGGTCGCAGCGGGTCGTATTTCTCGCCTCGGATCTCGCCGAGGAACAGCCAGCATGCGGCTGTCGCCGCGTCGTCCTGCGACTCAGAAACGGACCCATAGAAGCGGGGCCCGGGGAGCGGCACGTCCGTCAGGATGCGCTCGTACACGGTGCGCTCGATCAGGCCGGCCCCCGGCTCGCGCCGCTTCGCGATGACGGCCGTCCCGTCCGGCCCGACGCCTTCGAGCCGGTACACCGTCAAATGGTTCCGGGGCCTGTTCGCCTTGAACTTCGCGGGCGTGATGCGGTCGGGGACCGCACGCTCCGGGTTCAGCCGGCTCCACGCCAGGACCGCAGGATGCGCCAGCAGCGCTTCGCGGCGCTTGGCGGAGCCAAGCTGGACCGCGGTCACAGTCGGCCGCGGCGGCGCCGCGGGCCGACTGGTGTCCGCGACGACGCGGCCGCGCTCGATCGTCAGTAACGCCGCGCACCGCGCCACCGCGCTCGCCCGGTGACTGATCGTGATGACGGTGCGGCCTTCCTGGAGCCGCCCCAGCGCTTCGACGATGGCGGCCTCTGTATGCGTATCGACGCCGCTCGTGGGCTCGTCCAGGATCAACACGGGGCTGTCCCTCAAGAAGGCGCGTGCCAGAGCAATGCGCTGGCGTTGGCCGCCGGACAATTTCAGGCCGCGCTCGCCCACCTGGGTGTCGTAGCCGCGCGGGAGGCGCTCGATGAACTCGTGCGCGTTGGCCGCCCGCGCGGCTGCGATGATCTGCTCCCGGCTTGCGTGGGGGTCGGCATAGGCGATGTTCTCGGCGACGCTGGCCGAGAACAGCACGGATTCCTGCAGCACCACGGCGAACTGCCGGCGGAGATCGTCGCGCCGGTAGTCCCGCAGGTCCACGCCGTCGAGCTGAATCCTGCCCTCGGTCGGGTCGTAGAGGCGCGTCAGCAGACTGATCACGGTGGTCTTGCCGGCGCCCGTCGTCCCTTCGATCCCGACGCTCGTCCCGGCGGGGATGGTGAACGAGACATCATGGAGGACGGGACGGTCGGGGGCGTACGAGAATGAGACGTGCTCGAACGTGATGGATCCGCGCGCCCGCTCGAGGGGACGCGCGTCCGGGCGCTCGTCGACGTCCGGCGCCTGGTCCAGCACCGCGAAGGCCCGTTCGGCGCTCGCGAGGTAGCCCTGGAGCGTGGCCACCTTGCGGCCGATCGTCTTGATCGGATCGTACAGCTTGCCGACGTATCCGAGCACCAGCAGCAACTCGCCCGTCGACAGGATCCCGGCGCGGACGTGGGCGACGCCGAGAAACAGCACGAGCGTCGTTCCCACGCCGACGATCAGCCCGATGGCGACGTTGAAGCGGCCCTCGGCGAGCGCCAGGCCGACGCGGCCCCGCACGCCCTCGCCCGAGCGGCGGACGAACCGATCCCCCTCGCGCTCCTCCTGCCCGAAGACCTTGACGACGCGCAGGGCGCCCAGCACTTCGTGGACCACCGCCAGGGCAACGCTCTCCAGTCGCCTCACCTCGCGCGATTGGCTGCGCAGTCGCGGCCGGTAGGCCCGCGCGATCAAGAGCAACGGCGGCGACGCCGCCAGCGCGACGAGTGCCAGCTGCCTATCGAGGAGCAACGTCACATACATCATCCCGGCCAGGGTCACCGCCGAGCTCACCAACGGGATGAACCCTTCGATCACGATGGAGCGGATCGCCGGGGCGTCCTGCTGGATCCGGTACACCGAGTCGGCGGTACCGATCGTGTCGTGGTAGGAGAGCGAGAGTCGCTGGAGGTGGCGGAAGATCCGCGCGCGGAAGTCGAGCTGGAGCTGCTCCCCGGCGAGCACGGTCAGATACTTCTGCGCCGCGACCTGGAGCTGGTTCGCCAGGGCGATCAGGATGGCGAGGCCTGCCACCACGCCGAGCAGGCCCGAAAGGGAGGTCGTCACCGCCGCGGGCAGCACGGCGCGCAGCACTGCGGGCAAGGGGCGCGAGCCGAGCACGCTGTCCACGGCGATCTTGAGCGGCAGCGGGCTGAGCAGCGCGAGCGGGCTCGCCAGCACGCCGACGAGGAACAACACGGCGATGTGACGCCACCTCGAGCGCGCCTGCAGCGCGAGCCGCCAATAGAGCTTCAGGTCGCCGTGGCGACCTGTCGCCGTCGCTCGGTCACGTCTCACGCGCCACCACCCCCCACTTCCTCGAGGAACAGCCACGCGAACCCGGTGCTGTCTGCGCGGAAGGCGCGAAAACGCGGTGCTCTGGTCGATAAGCGCCTCACCACTTTCTCGTAGATCGTCCGGAGTGCCAGCGCTCGCGTCCGCCGCGAGCACCAGGCGATGATCGGCGCTCCGCCCCGTCCCGCCCCGACCAGCCGGTAAACGGCGCATCTCTCCCCTTTCTTGAGCACCTCGATGCACTCCGGGGTGGGCGCGTCGCGCGCGAACTCGCGCCACGCCGCCACCGCTGGATGCCACGCGAGGTTGCCCCAGAGGATGCGAGCGGGGCGTCCGTTCACGTGGGTCGCCGCCATCAGCAGTCTCCCTTCGAGAGCCGCCTGAACGCCCGGCGAATGGTGGCCATGGCGGCAGTGCACTGCTCGACGCCGCGCAGCGCCACGAAGAGGGCGCAGACACCCAGGGCCACGGCCGCGAGCGTCGCCTGGTCGCGAGCGGCGCCCCAGGCGAGCGCCGCGCAGCCGAGCATGAAGAGGGGTCCGCGTGCCGGCACGTCGGGCCACGAGCGAAGCCGGACGAGCTGTCCGCCGGGATGGTCTTCCACGGCCAGAAGCAGGCGGGCCGCGCCGAAGAATCCGCCTCGCACCTCGAGGTCCCAGCAATCGGACCCGCTGCCTCGCAGCACGCAGACCCCCTCCGCGCGCATCGTGGCTTCGAGCCATGCGAGCCGCCGCTCGTGGGCCTGCCAGCGCTCACTCCAGGTCGAGGTCGTCACGGACCAGAGCGGCGCCGGCGCCGGTGTGCCGTGTTGCCGCCACGGGGTGAGGCCCTCCTTGAGTCGCCCGCGCAACCGCGCGAGCGGTTGAGCGAGGTGGAGCGCTGCGGTCAGGAGGCGGCGCCCGACGCGGGCCGCCCAGCGGCCCGGCTCATCGGAGAAGCGTGCGCGCGCGGCGCCCAGGCACGCCAGCGCGACCGGGGACACCGTCGCGAGCAGCAGCAGCGGCAACGCGAGCCGCAGGGGACTCCACGCGATGCTGAGCAACGACAGTCCCGCCAGGCTCGCGACAATGAGGTACCATTCGGGCATCCGCGGCAGCGAGCTGAGCAGGCTGGGCGCGGGTTCGTACAGCGACTGGTACGGGGCGAGGCCCCAGATGCCGTGGTACACGCGGGACCGACCCCAGCTGAACACGGCGGGCAGGCCGCTGCCGTAGATGCGACCTGCCCAGCGCACGTGCCCGGGGCCGTTGTACTTCTCGGGCCACTTGCGCTCGAGCATCGCCTCCGCCCGGCCGTACCCGATCTGCTGCTTCCAGTACGCTCGTATCGAGTTGCGGCGGTGGTGCCAGACCATCCCTGCCGGATGGAACCCCAGGGTCCAGCCCCGCTCCCGCAGCCGCCAGCACACGTCCACGTCGTCACCGGCGACGCGGAACTGGCCGTCGAATCCCCCGATGGCCTCCAGGCGCGCTTTGCGGAATGCCATGTTGCACCCGGGGATGTGCTCGGCCTCGCGATCGGTGAGGAGCACGTGCACCGGTCCACCGGGAGCGCGCGCGACACAGTCGGCGACTGCGCCGTCTCCTGCTGGCGCGACGTTCGGCCCGCCCACGGCGGCGTGTGCGGTGCTCAAGAACGTGGCGGCGAGATACGTGAGCCAGTGCGGGTCGGGGTAGGCGTCGTCGTCGAGATAGGCGATGATCTCGCCCGTGGCGGCTTCGAGGCCCGTGTTGCGCGCCTTCGCGAGGCCCCGATTCACGGTCTGGATCAGGCGCACCGGGTGCTGCCGGACGATGGCGGCCGTGTCATCGGTGGATCCATCATCCACGACGATGACCTCATAATCCGGGTAGGCGAGGCGCTGCAACCCTGCGAGGCAGTCGCGGATCGTGCGGGAGCCGTTGTGGGTGCACACGACCACGGAGACGCGGGGCCAGGGCAGCTCTGGCCAGAACGGGACCTGGGCGAACGCCTCGCGTACAGCCTCCAACGCGGCCTTGGGCGACCGGTCGGCGCGCGTCAGGCCGAACGCCCACTCGCCGACCTCCTGGCCGTGCCGATACCACTCGTCGGTCCACGAGAACACGAACACGCCGGCGCAACCGGCGGCGAACGCCGTCCGTACTTGCCAGTCGAGCGACCGCGCCTGAGCACTCTCGCCATGGCGGAGGCTGTCGAGCCCGAGCTCGCTCATGACGAGCGGCCGGTCAGCTGCGATGTTCTGCAAGCGCGCCAGGTACGCCTCGAAGCGGTCCTGCGACTCGAGGTACACATTGAAGCACACGAGGTCGAGAAACGGCAGCCGGAGGTACTCCGTGGTGGGGTAGTTCACGTAGGTCACGAGCCCCTCCGGGTCTTCTTCCTTTACCACCCGGAACAGCCGCCTTAAGTACCGCTCGACTCTGCGGGTGCCGAGCCAGCGCGCCACCGATGCCGGGATCTCGTTGCCTAACGCGTAGCACAAGAGCGCCGGGTGCCCTGCGCACGAGCGGACTTTACCGCGAATCAGCGCCTCGATGTCCGGCGCGTTCCGGCGGTCAATGAGGTAGCCGACATACTGCTCGGCGCTGAGGCCGACCATGACGTGGAGACCATGTCGCTGGGCGATGTCGAGCAGAGTTCGCGGCGGCATCGTGTGGGGAATGCGAACCGTGTTGATCCCATGCGCCGCCATGTCGGCGAAGTCCCGCTCGATCTTACCGACGTCGTGGTATTCGTGCCCCTGGCCATTGGGCTCGAACGCGCCGTAGGTCACCCCGCGGACGTAGAGCTTCTCGTCACCTACGAAGAGGAACTTCCCCTTGGCGCTGAGGCGCGCGACGGCGGGGGTAGCACGCGGCGGCGCTCCGGGAGCGGCGCGCGGCGCAGGCGACCGACTGACGAGGACGCGACCCGCTCTGCTCTCGACAGTGGCCGCGAGGAGGCGACGCAAGAGTGGCATCGGGTGCCGATGTTGTGTGTGAACGACGGCGATCGAATCGGAATGAAACATCGCAATCGCTGTGCCGAGGTCCGGCGACAGGCGAGCGTGGATGCGCACACGGTGCGCGGGCTGGCGCGTGCCCCGGGGAAGGGCTTGTGACACAATGGTTACGCGATGGTGGACGCAGCGAGTCGACGGTGACGCGCGGCCGTCACCACGCCTTGTCCTGCCGTCACCAGCCTGTAAGGAAACACCTACATGGCGTGGCGCTGACGCCGCATGGCCTCCGAGCGGCGAGAAAGTCGCGTTACCGCAACGACCTACGGAGCGTCTTTATGGGTTTTGCCCCGCTCAACCGACAGTGAT
>Ga0209236_1000615_pt1 | contig 21037 bp, 16 predicted proteins | sample GraSoi013_1_40cm_FD_185819 | JGI IMG/M metagenome (GOLD analysis project Ga0209236, IMG submission 185819) | Grasslands soil microbial communities from the Angelo Coastal Reserve, California, USA - Sample 09_27_2013_1_40cm (SPAdes) (version 2) | ecosystem: Environmental > Terrestrial > Soil >... | reverse complement strand
CGACCGGCAGCTCATGGAGCTTGCGCCCCTTCGGCTTGAAATGGAACGGCGCATCGACGTGCGTGCCGGTGTGACTGATCAGGAACATGGATTCCGCGAAGAACCCGTGGACCTCGCGCGTGGTCCATTGCGTGAAACTCGGCGGCGGATAAGCGGGGAACATCTGGGTCTCCGGCCCGACGGCCTGGGAGAGGTCGACGACGCGGGAGAATGTGACGGTCCGAGATTTCGAGACGATGATCCCCTCCTCCGGCGGCGGAGGGCACCCGATGGACTTAGTGGTTTCCTCGGGCGCACGCTTTTGCGACGAGACGGAATCCGGATGCCCGGTGTCGTCCGATAGCCTGGAACGCGTCGCCTCAGAGGTCGTCGCGTGCCGCCGGTGTCCGCGCCTCGTGCGATACCGCGAGCGCGTCGCCCGCACGAAACGCGCCGCGTTTCGAGATTGGGAATACTGGGGCCGCCCGGTCCCGGGGTTCGGGGATCCGGACGCGGAAGTCCTCATTGTCGGCTTGGCGCCGGCGGCCCATGGTGGCAACCGCACCGGGCGCACATTCACGGGAGACCGGAGCGGAGAATTCCTGTATCGGACGCTGTACCGCGCTGGCTTTGCGAATCAAGCAACGTCCGTTTCGAAAGACGATGGCCTGGTCCTCCGGGATTGCTACATCGCCGCCGCGGTGCGCTGCGCCCCGCCCCAGAACAAGCCGACGCGGATCGAGTTCGCCCGATGCCAGCCGTATCTGGAACGCGAAGTGGTGCTCTTGCGGCGCCTCCGGGTGGTCGTCGTCCTCGGGGCCGTGGCGATGCAGGCGTTCCTGCGCACGTGGCGCGCAATGGGTCACGACATTCCCTCGCCGGTGCCGAAGTTTCGACATGAGGGGATCTGGCCCCTACCGCCGGTCACGCTGATCGCAACCTACCATCCGAGCCAGCGGAACACGCAGACCGGCCGTCTCACGCAATCGATGTTGGATCGAGTCTTCGAATCCGCGCAGAGGGTCCGTTCGGCAGACCATGCCCGATCACCCGAAGACACCGGGAATTAACCTTATTTAAGGTTAACATGCTCGAACCGGGCGGGAAGTCCAAAAAGGCTTTACATCCCCGGCGGCTCCCCAACCCATGGCGGAGCCGCGCAGGGTCATCATCCTCGGGGCCGCGGGCCGCGACTTCCATAATTTCAACGTCTATTTCCGGGACAATCCCGCGTACCGCGTCGTCGCGTTCACCGCCACGCAGATTCCCGGGATCGAGACTCGGAAGTATCCAACGTCCCTCGCGGGCAACCTGTATCCCGAAGGAATCCCGATCTTTCCCGAAGAAGAGCTCCCGCGGCTCATCGAGAGGTTCGGTGCGCAGACGTGCGTCTTCGCATACTCCGATGTCGACTACTCGTACATCGGACACCGAATCGCCCTCGCGAACGCGCATGGAGCGGAGTTCCTCCTCCTCGGCGCAGAAGAGACCATGCTGAAGGCGAAAGTGCCCGTCATCGCGGTGTGCGCGGTCCGGACCGGAAGCGGGAAAAGTCAGACGTCGCGCCGGGTCGCGGGGATCTTGCGGGCCCACGGCAAGAAGGTCGTCGTAGTCCGGCATCCGATGCCGTACGGCGATCTGGCGTCGCAAGCGGTCGAGCGCTTCGCCACGTACGAGGACTTGGACAAGTACGAAACGACGATCGAGGAGCGGGAGGAGTACGAGCCCCATATCGACAAGGGGACCATCGTTTACGCGGGCGTCGACTACGAGAAGATCGTGCGGCAAGCCGAGGCGGAGGCCGAGATCCTGCTGTGGGACGGCGGGAATAACGACACCCCGTTCCTGAAGCCGTACCTTCACATCGTCGTCGCGGACCCGTTGCGTCCGGGCCACGAGCTGTCGTACTATCCGGGCGAGACGAACGTCCGCATGGCCGACGTCATCGTGATCAACAAGGTCGACACCGCGACGCCGGAGAACGTCGAGATCGTGAAGCAGAACATCCGGAGCGTGAATCCCGATGCCGTCGTCATCGAGGCGGCCTCACCGATCACACCGGACGACAGCGTGCAGATCCGCGGCAAGAAGGTCCTCGCAATCGAGGACGGTCCGACGCTGACCCATGGCGGCATGGAGTACGGCGCGGCGTACATCGCGGCCCAGCGGTTCGGCGCGGCGGAGATCGTCAGCGCCGTGAATCACGCGGTCGGTTCGATCAAGGAGACGTACAAGAAGTATCCGAACTCCCGCAAGATCTTGCCCGCGATGGGCTACGGCCCGAAGCAGATCAAAGAGCTCGAGGAGACGATCGACGCGACCCCGTGTGACCTCGTCCTCAGCGGCACGCCGATCGATCTGAGCCGCGTCCTCAAGACGAAGAAACCCGTCGTCCACGTGCGGTACGAGCTCGACGAGATCGGTCACCCGAATCTCGAGGATGTCCTGCGGGATTGGCAGCTCATCTGAGGCGAATCAGGTCCGGGACCGCAACCAAGGGACCTTCTCCGGATTGAGGCGGTAGTAGTCCCACAAGATCGCGATCGTCAGGAAACCGAGGCCGAGGAGCCATTCGACCGGATTCGTAATCGAGAACACGTACCCGACGGCGGCGGCCGGGACCAGGACGATAATCAGGAACGAAGTCCAGACGATTCCTCGGACGAACGCACTTCGCGGATTGTATCCGGATCGTTCGAGGAGTTCCGGGACGATGAGGAACGGGACGATGACCGCCACGATCGTCGCGGCGACGATGGCCGCTTCGCGCCAGAGGTCCACGGCGGTCCCAGTTCTCCATCACGCTGGCGGCGCATAAACGCTTTCTGCGGAGGTGGCGCACCACATCTTTAATGCCGTCTGGCCCATCCACGGGATGGAGCGGCGCAGATTGCGGATCGCGGTCATCGGGGCGGGGGAGATGGGCCACGGAGTCGCGGAGCTGGCCGCCCTCCACGGCCACGACGTCCGACTGCGGGACATCAAGACGGAGTACATCGACCGAGGGATGGAACGGATTCGCTGGTCTCTCGGCAAGCTCGTCGAGAAGAAGCAGATCACGCAGGGACAGGCGGACGAAGCCTTGGGCCGGATTCATGCGACCCTCGAGTTGCGCGAAGCCTGCCGCGATGCGGACTTCGTGATCGAGGCGGTCTTCGAGGATCCGGAGCTGAAGAGGAAGGTCTTCCGCGAACTCGATGAGGCCGCGCCGTCGAAGACGATCCTAGCGTCGAACACGTCCGCGTTGCCGATCACGGACATGGCCTCTGCGACGAAGCGACCGAAGAAGGTCGTCGGGATGCATTTCTTCAACCCGCCGATGCTGATGCCGCTCGTCGAGGTCATCCGCGCGGACACGACGAGCGACGCGACGCTCCAGGCCGCGGTCGACCTGGCGAAGTCGTTCGGCAAGACGGTCGTCGTGGTCAAGAAAGACGTCCCCGGATTCATCACGACGCGGGTCCTCGGACCGTACTTCGAGCAGGCCGCGTGGATCCACGAGCGGGAAGGCGTCCCGATCGAGACGATCGACGCGGCGATGCGGTTCCGCGCGGGATTCCCGATGGGTCCCTTCGAACTCGCCGATCAGGTGGGCGTCGACGTGCTTCATCATCTCACCGTGAATGCGCACCGCCCGATGCCGCGGTCCGTGCAGGATCTCGTGGACCGGAAGAAACTCGGCCACAAAGTGGGAGAGGGCTTTTACGCATACAAGGAGGGCCGCCCGAAGCTCACGCCGGAGATGGGTCAGGCATTTGACCCGATCCGCATCCTCGCGCCGATGATCAACGAGGCGGCCGAGCTCGTCGCGATGGACGTCGCGAGCCCATCGGAGATCGACGTGGCGATGCGCCTGGGAACCGCATTCCCGAAAGGGCCCCTCGCCACGGCCGACGACCTCGGTATCGACGTCGTGCTCGCGGCCCTCAAAGCCGTCAAAGACGCGAAGCCCGCGAAAGTCCTCGAGGAGATGGTGGCTCGCGGGGACCTCGGCGTGAAATCGGGGAAAGGATTCTACGACCACGGTTCAGGAGGCGACACGATGACGTACGAGACCCTGCTCGTCGTCCGGGATGCGGCGACCCATGTGGCGACCATGACCATCAACCGGCCCGATCGGCTCAACACCTTGAGTCCGCAGGTCTTCGAGGAGCTCGACAAGGCGCTCTCCGTCCTCGGGGAGGACGACGGCGTGCGCTGCGTCATCGTCACGGGTGCGGGAGACCGGTCGTTTAGCGCGGGAGCGGACCTCACGTCATTCGGCGACATCTCGAAGGCGTTTAGGGTGTGGCGCTTGTCTCGGCGGTCCGAGGAGGTCGTCGGCCACCTCGCGAATTTCCCGAAGCCGACGATTGCCGCGATCAACGGGCACTGCTTCGGTGGCGGCCTCGAGATCGCGCTCGCCTGCGATTTCCGGATTGCCGCGAGTCGGGCGAAGCTCGGCTTGACGGAGGTCAATCTAGGCCTCGTCCCCGGCGCCGGCGGAAGCCAGCGGCTCGTCCGCGTCCTCGGCCAAGCGAAGGCCAAGGAGCTCGTGTTGCTCGGGTTGCGACTCACCGCGGATGAGGCGGCGACGATCGGCCTCGTTACGAAAACGGTGGGGAACGAGGCGTTTGCGGCGGAGGTCCGCGGATTTGCGGAGAAACTCGCGAAGCAGGCGCCGATCGCGATTCGGCTCGCGAAAGTCCTCCTGAACCGGAGCAGCGACATCCCGATCGATGCCGCTCTCGAGATGGAAGCGATGGCGTTCGGGCTCATCTCGTCGACCGAGGATATCTACGAGGGCCTCCAGGCCTTCATGGAAAAGCGAGAGCCGAAGTTCAAAGGCGAGTGAACTCACATTATGCGCAATTGCGCATAATCCGATCTCACTTTGCGACGACGTTCTTCTTCGCGAGCGCCTCGATCTGCCGCGCGGTGTATCCGAGGGACCGCATGATCGCTTCCGTGTCTTGGCCTTTCGTTGGGACCCGCGCGGGGTTCCTCGTCTCCGTCGTCGTGTGTTTCGCGGGGTGGGAGATGACCTGGAGCTTTCCGACACCCGGCACGTCGACGGTCGGGAGGAGGCCGCGGGCTCTCACCTGTGGGTCTCGGACGACTTCGGGCACCCGCTTCACCCCGGCGATCGGGAGCCGTTCCGCGAAGAAGAGCGGCTCCCACTCTGCGAGTGTCCGTTCTCGGAATCGGGCGGCGAGCGTTCGCGCGACGGCGGGCCGGTCGGCCGGTTCGGCGAATTGCTTCCCCGACAGCTCCGGCGCCCCGATGAGTTCGCACATCCGCTCCCAGAACTTCGGTTCGACCGTGGCGACGGAGAGCCACTGGCCGTCTTTCGTCTCGTACAGACTGTAGAAAGGGAACGATCCGGTGAGGAGGGTTTCACCGGGCATCGGTTCTTCGCCCGTCGCAAGATATCGCGCGAGACCGAGGACCAGCAGGGTCACGGCGGTGTCGTAGATGGAGACGTCGATGAATTCGCCCCTTCCCGTGCGGTCTCGAGTCCGGAGCGACGCGAGGATCGCTAGGGCCGCATTGAAGCCGCCCGCCAGGTCGGCGATCGGCACGCCCGGGATCGCGGGTCGTCGTTCGTCGAGGCTCCGGGTGACGGACAAGAGGCCCGCCAGAGCCTCGAAGTTGATGTCGTGCCCCGGGAGATCTTTGTACGGACCGTTTTGGCCGTATCCGGAGAACGAGCAGTAGATCAGCTTCGGATTCCACATCACGAGGGCATCGTAGTCCGCGCCGAGGCGCGCCATGACGCCGGGCCGGAATTGCTCCACGACGACGTCCGCTCGGCCGACGAGCTTCCGGAGGATGTCCTGGCCTGCGGATGTTTTCAAATCGATGGCAAGGGAACGTTTTCCGCGGTTCACCATCGCGAACGGATAGGAAACATCATGGACGATTGGCGGCACCGATCGCATGTAATCGCCGAGCTGCGGGTCCTCCACCTTTATCACGTCAGCTCCGAGGTTGCACAGGAGCTGTGTGCAGAAAGGCCCTGGTAGCAGGCGCGTGAAATCGAGAACCGTGACTCCGTCCAGAGCACCAGGCATCGGGAGGAGAAAGGCCGCGCGGGCTTGAAGATGCGGGAGCTAGGCCCCCTCTTCGGTGGTGCCCGATTGCCCACCCGACCGCACGCTGTGCCATTTCCGGAGCAGGGCCTGAAGATTCGCTGGAGTGAGGATACCAAATGACACGTTCAGTCTAGCCGCCGTGACAAATACCCACTCGTCCGTGTCAGCATCGAAGCGAACAGCAGTTACACCTTGCCACGGGACGAAAAGCTCCTTCACATAGCGCAGATACGGCGAGCCATACCAGAAATGGGCGCCATCCGATGTGATCGCGATCCGAGACGGAGTTATCGGAGGCACAAGTCTGTAGTAGGTAAGAGCGGCGAGGGGGATGAGGACGGGGATGTCGAAAAATAGCACGACCGGAAGATAGCTAACGGGATCTGAAGGCGAAGCAACAAGCAGCAGGAAAACCATCCCGCCGAGCCCGAAGCCGATGGCCATGAAAAGTCGCCCCCAGCGTGGAACCAATGACTGGATGAGATTGGGTCGCCACTCGATGGATTCATCGGCGAGATTGCTCGTAGTGTCGATCTCTGTCAGCGGCTTGCCCTGGACTGCGGACGAATGCAGCTGTCGCCGCCGGAAGTATGCTGCAAAGAATGATGACCACCAGAACATGATTGAAAGGCTTGCGACAATCGCGAACACTCGGGGGAGGAACGAATTTCGCCCAGCCGCAAACCCTATAACGATTGGTCCGACGAGAAAGGCGGTGATCACGGAGAGGACGGCGGGAGCAGCCGAGCCCCAGCCTACCGACTTCTCGTAGGCCTTCCCGTGGCCACCTCCACATTCGGTCCGCCAGCAACGATCGCACACGTAGAAGTTGTCCACGCGGCACCAGATTAGCCGGCGTCCTCCTTCGCGCGCCGGAAAGTCGACGAGACACCGTGCGCAGATATGCCGCACGCGGAGTAATGTTCCGGATAGGGCAATAATCCTCGGAGACACCTCAACTGGCGAACCTTCTTATCTCTCGCGGCCCATGGGATTCTTAGGAAGGCGAATGCCCGAAGCCGTAATCGTCGGAGCCGTTCGGACCCCAATTGGGAAGCGCGCCGGTTCTCTCAAAGACTGGCGGCCGGATGACCTAGCTGCGTTCGTGCTTCGAGCGCTTGCGGACCGGACCGGCATCGAGCCCAAGATGGTCGAAGATGTCGTGCTGGGCTGCGTGACCCAAGTCGATGAACAGGGCCTGAACATCGCTCGCCTCGCGCCTCTGATCGCCGGATTTCCGGAGTCGGTGCCGGGGACGAGTGTAAACCGGATGTGCGCGTCCGGCCTGCAGGCGTTTAACTTCGCCGCGATGGAGGTCATGACGGGCCAGAACGACGTCGTCATTGCGGGCGGCGTCGAGGTGATGTCCCGCGTCCCCCTAGGCTCCGACGCCGGAGCGCTCAGCCCGAAGCTCCTCGAGAAATACGAGATCGTGCAGCAGGGCATCTCCGCCGACCTCGTCGCGGACAAGTACAAGATCACCCGGGAGCAGATGGACGAGTTCTCGCTCTGGTCCCACCGCAAGGCGATTCGGGCGATCGATGAAGGCCGCTTCAGAAAGGAGATCGAACCCGTCCCCGTGTTCGACGAGAGCGGCAACAAGCGGATGTTCGACACGGACGAGCACCCGCGTCGGACCACGTCCCTGGAGAAGCTCGCGTCCCTCCCGGCCGCGTTCAAGCCCGATGGCCGGATCACGGCGGGGAACTCGAGCGGCATCAACGACGGCGCGTGCGGGATCCTCGTGACGACGCCCGACAAGGCGAGGGAACTGAAGCTGGAACCGCGCGCCCGATTCGTCTCGACCGGCGTCGCGGGCACAAACCCCACGATCATGCTCGACGGCACGATTCCCGCCATCCGGAAAGCCCTGGCACGGGCCGACCTCAAGGCGGACGACATCGACATCTGGGAGGTCAACGAGGCCTTCGCCTCTGTCCCGATTGCGACCCGGGAGACGATCGGCTTCGAGGACGCAAAGCTGAACGTGAATGGCGGCGCGATTGCGTTGGGCCACCCGCTCGGCATGAGCGGCGCTCGGCTGATCACGACGATGCTCCACGAGATGGAGCGACAGGACCTCCACTACGGCCTCGCGACCCTCTGCATCGGATTCGGGATGGGCCTTGCGACGATCATCGAGCGACCGAGGTAATAGCCAAACGCGACGATTGCGTCCTCAGCGGCTTCAGCGAAGGGCACAGATTCCGGAACGCGTTGACTTGGGTTAGCGGGGCATCAACTGGTGGTCAGCTCGATCACACGCTCATCGACGATGAAGCGGTCAATCGCATTGACCGTCAGGACGACCGTGTTTCCTGAAATCCCAAACGTGGTCAGTGCACCGGTGGGCCGGAACGCATCCGTGAACCACAACGCCCAGGCTGCGGCGCTCGGGCTCTGGATCGTCAACGTGATCCCGTCGTACCAGTTGACCCACTGAGTCAGCAGGCAGGCGACGAAGAAGATCTGGTCGTTAATGGATTTCCCGAGCCACGCTTGCATGTTTCCGGCCGCAACCTGCTGATTGGTCGCCGTGACCGCGGCGGACAGCTGGGACTGGGCGCTGTCCACGTTGAATTTCGCGAGAGCAAGTTTCCCGGCACTCGCGTTCACGTCGCCCCATTGGAGGCGCGCTTGCGCCCGGTCCAGCGGTTGCCGCACCGCCGCCGCGGCGGCCGGAGTCGCGGCGCCTTGGCTAGCCCAGAACTGCACGTACGCGGACGTGTTGCCAACCCCCTGGGCTTGGTCCCCAAGATCCGGACGGATGATCGTCTGCGTGTTCGTATTCGCGTAGAGGAACTGCGCGTTGATGAACGCGTAGTCCGAGCCCGCGGCCCGGAAGGGGTCTCCCACGAACGTGATCATGGTGAGTCGGAGGCTGCCCGTACTCTTGTCGCGCGGGGTGTACTCGAAGGGGATTCCTTGATGGATGACGGCCCCGCCGGCCTGTGTGAGCGTGACCCCGCCCGCCTCGAGGCTCATCGTCTGAACCGGGTACTGGCGGTTCCCTCGATTCAAGGTGAGCGACCCGCTGAGCGAGCTTGCGGTCGTGAGGGTGCCGCACGAGACGGATCCGGAGTAGTGATTGGCGATCTCCAGGTAGATGAATCGGATCGATTCCGCGTTCGGTGCCGCGTAGTATGTGCCGCCCGTCGTCGTTGCGATCTCTTGCAGAAGCACCGCATCCGCGCCGGGGCCGAGTCCGATGGTGAAGACCGTGATGTTGTTCGCCTTCGCCCGTGCCGCCTCGAACCGGGCTTGAGCATCGCCCCCGGCCTTGTTGGGGCAACAGGTGTTGTCACCGTCGGTCAGGAGGATGATCGCCCAGGCATGGCTTCGGATCCCGTATGAGATGAGCTCGTTGTTCGCCACGAAGAGGGCGGCCCCGAAGTTCGTGCTCCCGCTCTGGTCGATCGTGTCGAGATCGGCCTGCGCGCCGGTGTAGTCCGGGATGCCGTTGTTGTAGGCCGAGAAGAGGTGGTGCGCCGGGCCGCCGACGTTCTGTCGTGTGAGCCAAGCGAGGCTGTCGAAGTCCACGCTCGCGACGCGGTCCGGACGGGTGAGTCGGCCGATGTACTCTTTCGCGGCCGTGATGCGCAACCGCGACGGATCGTTCTGCTGCATCGAACCGGAGCTGTCGATGGCGAGGATGACGTCCTGGTCCACGTGCGTGATCCGACTGTCGTGGATCGTGGGGACGTACTGCATCGTGATGTTCGCAGGCGCGACGGTACCCGTGTTGAATTGAAGGGTTCCATCGCTCGGAGTCGAGAAGGCTGACGAAGAGGGCGTGCCGAGCGGGATCGTGAAGGAGAACTGGCCGCCGGGGACCGCGGCTCCGACCGCGGCATACCGAAGGTAGTCGAGGGCCTGAAGCGCCGCGACGGAGGTCTGGCGTTCGGCGGCGTACTCGCGAGCGGGAATCACGGAGATGACGGCCGCCTGGAGGAAGAGCACCGCCGCGAGCAGAGCAAAGAGAGTCGCGACTGTCGACGCGACTCCTTCCGAGTCCTCTCGGAACGAGTTCGCCATGTAGAACGATTGTCCACGGGAAGCCCTCTTTAAATACTTGGTTCGTTCAAAATCTTTCGTGATAACCACCCGGAGGAACGGCTCTGGGAATCGATTCCAGCAATGGCGCGGGACGAGCCTCTATGGAGGCGGGCCGTTGAATTGTCTCGAATTCTCGGGCCAGACTCGACGCGGCAGCAGGACAATCCTTGACCTCAAACCAGGCCTTGCGGGTCGGCGTGATGACTCGCAAGGCCGTATTTAGACCTCGAGCGATTGCCGCGCGATGCGGCCCCGCGGTCACGGCAAGGGGACGGGTGCGTCGGCCAAGCTAAATACCTTCGACGTGACGAGCCTCGTCGTCGGCTCGATCATCGGGGCGGACGTGTATGTCGCCACCGCGATCGGGGCGCGCCTCGTCGGCCCGGCGTCTCTGCTGGTGTGGGTCCTGGCGGGAGCGATGGCGATGGTGATCGCCCTTTCCTTCTCCTACTGCGTGATGATCTTGCCGAAGGTCGGTGGACCGTACGCCTATGTGAAAGCGGTCGCCGGTCCGTTTCCCGGATTCATCGTCGGATGGGGTCTCCTGCTCGCCGAGTGGTTCTCCCTCGCGGTCTTCCCCGTCGCATTCACCCAGTACTTCCTGGCGCTCGACCCGGGAATCGACGATCTCGGCAAGGCCGTCTTGAAGGCCGTCTTCATCGCGATCATCCTGGTGACGAACCTCATCGGGGTCAAGGCCGCCGGCCGAGTGAACGATGTCCTGACGGTCGCAAAGTTGTCCCCCCTCCTGTTGATCGTCCTCGGAGGATTCGCCTTCGTGGCCCTTCAGCCGGGCCGGTTCGCAGGGAACCTCGTCCCGTTCTTCACCGGCGACGTCTCGGCATTCGGCCGGGCGCTCGTCCTCATCTTCTGGGCGTATGCGGGATTCGAGCTCTCGACGCTGCCGACGGATGAGGTGATCCAGCCGAGGAAGACGATCCCGCGAGCGATCCTCATGGGCATGGTGATCGTGATCGCTTTCTACTTCCTCACGAACTTCTTCGTCATCGGTACCGTCGGCGGGCGCGCGCTCGGCGCGTCGGGTAGTCCGCTCGTCGACGCGGCCCGGGCGACGTTCGGCTCGCCCGCGCTCCTGACATCCGTCATCGTCCTCGTGGTCGGTGTCGGCGCGCTGTTGTCGATCACGGGAGCCGATGAATCGGGGACCGTCGGCACCTCGCGGTTGGCCTACGCCATGTCGATCGATGGATTGCTCCCCGAGGTGTTCAGTCGGAAACAGAAGCGGTTCCAGACGCCGTACCTCGGGCTGATCATCCTTTGTGTGACGGCGTATGTCGCCAGTTTGATGGGCACCTTGTCCGATTTGATCAGCTCGGCCGTGTTCCTTCTCGCTTTCGTCTACTTCGCGACCTGCTTCTCGACGATCTTCCTTGAACGCATGCACCCGAGGCTCTCGAACCAACTTCGCTGGAAGGTCGCCATCCCGGTGGTCGGCATGTTCTTCTCCATCGTCCTGATGGGACTCGTCTCGCCACGGCTGATCGGGATCTCTCTCGTCCTGCTCGCGATCGGCGTCCCGATCTACACGTTCTTCTCTCCGCAGAAGGAGCTCACCGAGCTGAAGGATGCGTTCTGGTCCCCGGAGGCGATCTCCCGCAGGGCGTACCTGCAGGGGCAGCGGTTCCTCGCGTATCCGTTGCGGGCGATCAAGAGGCTCATGCGGAGGCGTTCCGCCTCCTAGTGGGCCTTCAGTTTCGGCCAATCTTCGAGGAGCGCGTGGGCCCCGTTGTACCCGGGTGCGCCGCTGACCCCGCCTCCGGGATGCGTGCCCGCGCCGCACAGGTACAGCCCCTTCACCGGCGTGCGGTAATTCGACCAACCGGGCACCGGCCGAAACGAGAAGAACTGGTCCGGTCCCATCTCTCCGTGCGACTGGTGCGCTTCCGTCAGACCGAACCGGCGCTCCAGGTCGAGCGGCGTGATCACGTCGCGGGCGAGGATCGCCTTCGGGACGTTCGGCGCGTACTCGGAGAGCGTCTCGATCACGCGGTCCCCATATGGTTCCCGTAACTCGTCCCAGGAACCCGCGTCCAGATGATATGGACTGTACTGTACGTAGATCGAGAGCGTGTGTTTCCCCGGCGGCGCGACGGACGGATCGAGGGCGCTCTGGGTGACGACCTCGAGCCAGGGATGCTCGGAGGGTCGGCCGTACTTGGCGTCGAGAAACGCGTCCTCGACGTAGTCGATCGAGGGTCCGATGTATGTGCTTCCCCGATGATGCGGTCCGGGCGTCCGGTCGGCCGCGGACCACCGGGGGAGCTCCGACAATGCGCAGTTGACTTTCATCGCCGCTCCGTGCATCTTGATCGCGCCGACGGCACGCCGAAATTCCGCGGGCACGTCATCCGGTTCGAGCATCCGCAGGAACGTGCGTTTCGGGTCCGCGTTCGAGACGACTGCCTTCGCGTCAATCGTTCTTCCCCCTTCGAGCCGGACGCCTGCCGCGCGTCCTCCCCGAACGCGAATCCGCTCGACCGGAGAGCGGAGAAGGATTTCCACGCCGTGGGCGCGTGCGGCAGCCGCGAGGGCATCGGGCAGTGCGCCCATCCCGCCCAGCACGAGCCCCCAGCCACCGACCTGGCCGTCGATGTTCCCGAGGAGGTTGTGCGCGAGCGTGAACGCGGTCCCTGGCGCCGAGGGTCCGGAGAAATGACCGATTACGCTCTCGTTCGCGAAGGCGGCTTTGACCTCATCCGACTCGAAATATTCATCGAGGAGTTCTTCCGCGGAGTAGAAGAGCAAGCGCCGCAGGAGGTCCTCCGCTTCCGGGCCGCGGAGAAGCGAGACCAGGTCAGCAATCGGGACGGGCGGGGCGAGGAGCATCGGCTCGACGAGATCGTAGACCTCGGCCCACATCGCCTCGTACTTCGGATACGCCGCCGCGTCTTTCTTCGAGAACTTCGCGATTTCCTTCGCGGTCTTCCTGCCGTCGGACCAGAGGAGAAGATATCGTCCATCGGGGAACGGGCAGAAGCCCTGTGGGTCGAAGGCCACTTGCCGCAGCCCGAACTTCGCGAGCTCGAGATCCTCGATGATCTGCGGGCGGAAGAGTCCCGACACGTAAGCCGCAGCGCTGACCTTAAATCCCGGCGCGATCTCGTCCGTGACGCACGCGCCTCCGACGCGGTCTGCACGCTCGACAACGACGACGCCGAGCCCCGCTTTGGCGAGATAGTTCGCGGCGACGAGCCCGTTATGGCCCGCCCCGATGATGACGACGTCCGCCGGGGTCATCCCCAGCCCGGGATGACTTCGACTCCTATGGCGGTTTCGTCTTGCAGGCCTGATACGACCGCGAATTGCCTTGCGGTATGGTATTGAGTCGTTGGTTCGTGAGAGACAGCTCGGGATTCCGGCTATCAAGGAAATTCAGCGACGCTTCAACGCTGGGTTCATGATCTCCTCGAGTCCGTATCCTAGCATGGCGAAGCCTAGCACCACCACCGTGATAAAGAACCCGGGCGGGCCAAAGTACCACCAATGACCCTGGACAAGTGCGAGGTGGACGTACGATTCATTGACGAGGACTCCCCAGCTCTTGATCACGTCGGGTCCCGACGCGCCCAGGCCGAAGAAAGAGAGGAACGCCTCCGTGAAGACCGAGTTCGACACGGTCAGCACGGCCTCCGCCCAAACGAGCGGCATAACGTTCGGAATAATGTGCTTACGGACGATGAAACCCTGTCGCGCACCGATCGCGCGGGACCGTTCGATGAACTGACGTTCCTTTACGGTCAGAACTTGCGATCGGATTACCCGCGCGGTGCTCGGCCAACTCACGATGGCAATTGCCAGGATGATCGTGGGGAGGCTGGGCGTAAGGATGATGACGAGTACCAGGACGAACGGGAGCCAAGGTATCACAAGGAAGAAATCGGTCATCCGCGCGAGGATCAGGTCCGTTATGCCACCGTAGAAGCCGCCAAAGACGCCTACCGCGGTCCCGAGGACCATCGCGACGATCGATGCGCTGAACCCGATAATCAGCGAGATTTGTCCGCCATAAACGAGAAGAGTCAAGAGATCGAAGCCTTCCCAGTCGGTTCCGAGCCAGTGAGCGCTTGACGGAGGCAAGTTGTCATCGGTCCGCTGCAGCTGCGTTGGATATGGCCCGACGAGAAGCGGAGCCCCGAACGATATAACCGAGAAGAGCACAATGATGGCGATGCCCGCAAAGGCAAGGCGGTTCTTTATCAAAACCGCAGCAAACCTGCGGAACCTTTCGATGTCGTGCGAGAGCCGCTCGCGAAGCAGGGAATACCGCCTTCCGACGACGGTGGTATCCGCCATCTTCATGCCTCGCGAACCCGAGGGTCTAGGAACATGTACAAGATGTCCGCGACCGCATTGGCGACGACCACGCCAATGGTGGCGATTAGAAAAATCCCCGAAAGGAGAGGGAAGTCAAAAGCCGTCGTAGCTTCCCAAGTGAGCTGGCCGAGGCCTTGGATGGTAAAGACAATTTCGATGACGATTGCGCCGCTCACGACCCACCCAAAGTACAACGCGGACGCAGTCACCAAGGGCAACCGCGCGTTCGGCAACGCGTGCCAGCGCAGCTGTTGACTCTGACTCAACCCTTTTGCACGCGCGGTTATCATGTAATCTTCGGGCAAGACGTCGGTCAGCGAGTTGCGCAAGGTCAGGGAAAACCAGGCTACGTTCGTGATGACGAACGTGGCGACGGGCAGGATCAAATGCCACATGTAGTCCAGGACCGTCGAAAGCAAGTCCATCCGCGCATAAGCGCCAAAGTCCCAATACACGGGAAAAATGCGTATGGTTACCGAGAGGCTGAAGATCAACAAGAGAGACACCCAGAAGGACGGCATCGAGTACCCAAATAGGGTGGAAAGGGTGATGATGACGTCCGCCGGGCGTCCGCGCCTCCATCCCGAGATCCGACCGAGGATGATTCCAAGCCACATGGTCGTGGCGGTGGCCACGCCGACGAGGATGAGTGTCGTCCAGAGGCGTGGGGCGATGATGGTCGCAACGGGGACCCCGGTCTGGTATGTGATGGAGGTCCCTAGGTTCCCGGAGAACACGTTCCGGAGGTACGTGGCAAAGCGGACGATGAGGGGCTGGTCAAGGGCCCATTCGTGGATCAACGCCGCCCGGAGGGGGCACTCACCGGTCACATTCGAGGTTCCGCAGCCCCGGGGCAAGAGGACGTACGTAGGGTCCCCGGCGATGACTTGAAAGAGAAGGAAATTCAGAGACGCGATGAAGAAAATGGTGATGATTACATAGACGGTCTTCCGCAATAGATACCGTCGAAAGTTCATCCGGTCCCTTCTGGTCGCGGCCGCAGCTGCTCGCCCGATTGCTCCTGGCGATCATCGACTCGGGATTTCGATTTTACCTTCTTCCTCCTCTTTCTTCCGGCGGCGCATCCTCAGGAAAACGGCGACCGCCACCAACACGGCGACGATGCCAAGCGCGGTGCCGGCAATGACTAGGGGCGACAACCCCCCTGGCGCCTGAGCCAGCGGACTCAAGGAGAAGTCGACGGTCTTCGTTTGTCCATCCACGACCACGATGCCGGTCTTGTTGCTCGACAAGTAACCGGTCGCACTCGCGTTGACGGAGTAAGTCCCTGGCGAAAGAGACTTGTTGTACGACCCTTGGCTATTCGCGCTCACCGCGTACTGCTGTCCCCCGCTCGCATAAATGTAGATCGCGGCTCCGGCGATCGGGGTGTTCCCGGCGGCGCTTCGTACGGTGCCCGCGATCCACCCTCGAGCTGGGATGAGGAGGAAGTTCACCGCCGTCATCGCATCCGCGGAGACGGTCACGCCCGTCGTGGTCTTGCTTTCGTACAGAGACGCACTGGCTGTCACGGCGTACGTCCCGGCCGGAAGCAGGATGCTATATGCCCCGGTTGAATCCGTCAAGCCGAAGTAGCTCCCGGGCGACGTGCGAACCCCGGCCCCGGAAATCGCGAGTTGGGTCGTACTATCTTTGACCGTTCCATTCACCCAACCCAGGGGTCCGACGACCGGGACTACATGGACTTCGAACGGATCTGAGGTGGCGCTTAGCGCCCCATCGGACACCGTCAACGTCACGTTGTAAAATCCCGTGCCCGCCCATTTGTAGGAGGCCGTGTCGCCTTGGGCCGCTGAGGTTGTCGAGTGAATCGTCTGGTTTCCTTCTCCCCAATGCCACGCCCAGGTCAGCGTCTCACCTGGATCCGGGTCCGTCGAGTTGCCAATGAAGGGGACTGACTGGTTCACGAACGCAGTGATCGGTGGCGTGCCTGCAAGGATGGGCCTCGTAGGTGGATTGTTCACGGGTCCACCCATCACGGTCAAGTCGAAGAACAAGGGGTTGGCACCCCAGAAGGCGTCCATCTGACGGTACGGATGGGCGTTCCAGTCGCCCCAACCGGTGAAGCGGTCCGTCCGCCAGGCCCACTCGCCGTACGGAAAAAGGTAGATGATGTAGACTGCGCTCTCGTAGTTTAGTTTCTCGGCCGCCCGCACATCTTTCTGCCTCTGATTGAAATTCGTGTCGGAGAGCTGCTTCACGTAGAGGGCGGTGTAGCTCGCATTGTCCCAGAAGTTGTCGTTCCAGCCATCAAGGGTGAAGCTCGACTCGATGCTGAGCAGGTAGTTCGGGTCCGGATCGCCGGACCAGTACCAGATGTATGTGTCCACTTTGCCGCCATAGACGTCCTTACTCAGCGAATTCTCCAGCTTGGTTGTTGGGACCAGCTTGATTCCGATCTGGGCCCACGCGGTTACCAAGTAGTTGCCGACGGCCTGTTCCTGCAAGAATTCCTTCCGGACGTCCATCGAGAAGATGAGTTGCGTGCCCTGCGCGATGGTTCTCTGTTTGCCGTTCGTGTCGGTGAAAGTGAGTGTTCGGTTGGATTGCCGGTACCGAGCTCCGGAGCGGTCCGTCCACCAGGCGTCGTACCCGGCCCTGTCCAAGAGCGCGTTCGCCGCGCTGACATCGAACGTCAGGTTCGCGCCGGGATCGGATGGCGGATCGTACCACCACTGTGGAGTGATCGGGGTCATGAGAGAGTCGCCCCGGACCCCGTGGCCTCCGTAGATCGTCTTTAGGATGTAATCCTTGTTTGTCGCCATTGCCATCGCCCGGCGGACGTTCTCATCGTATCGGGCGGGGTTGAGGAACGTCGTATCATACTGCGAGATGCCAATTTCATTCCAGTACTGGGTGCTGATCAATCCCTCCTGCCGCGCGATGCCGCTCGCCCCCGCCAATGACTCGTAGCCGGCGGAGCTAAACTTCCCCATGTCGATGGCGCCGGTCTCAAGCGCGTACACCATTTGGCTCTCGTCTAGGAATTGAATCATGTAAATGGTGTCAATATTGGACGGTCCCGTGTGGCTCCCGACCGGATGGTACTTGGGATTCTTGTGAACCGCGATCGGCTGGTGCTGCGACCATTGCGTGCAGATGTTCGAGTCCGCAACGAACGGGCCGCTCCCGATTAGCCCGGGAGGGCTGCTGGTCGGACAGTTGTCGTATCGGTACTGCGCGTTGTCGAGCGCAATGCCGAACCATTGACTTCGGGGGATGATAGGGAAGAAGAGCGCCTTGCCCGGCACAAAAGGCCGGTCGAAGTAGACGGTCACGTTCCCCGGGGACGTGACCTGGGCTTGGCATTTGGCGCCCGGGGGCGGATCCACATACGAATGCTGGGTGCTCGGCACCCCGCACGACACGATGCGGTTCGCATAAGGTTCGTAGTTCCACAAGAGGTTGAAGTTCTGGGCGTTGTAATTGATGGTGAAGGCAACGTCGGATGCGGTCAACGGGGTGCCGTCGGACCAGTTCACATTTTGCCGAATCCAATACGTCCAATTCTGAGACGTGGCATCCGGGACAGCGTTCACCGCGATGCTAGGAACGAAATTTCCATCTTGATCAAACGAGTATAGATAATCGTAAACCAGCCCATAGAACTCGAACGACGGATCATTTAGGCCTTGGAACGGGTTCAGTTTGTCGAGCGCTTCGAGGAAGCCGATGCGCAACTCGACCGGGGCCGCCTTCGGGGCAGGCGTGACTGGTGCGGCTCCGACCGTCTGCACTGCGAGAACGAAGACGACCAACCCACAAATCACGCCAAGGCGCGTCTGCCAAATACGAATCGCCTCCAAAGAGAGGTGGAACCGCCTCCGCCCCACGCGTGATAAAGGATGCCACTGTCCCCATATGAAGGTATCTCCATGCTCTGAATCTGGAACCGTGCAAAGTCCTTCAGACGTCCTACAATAACCGAGTGTCAAAATGCGCGCAGAAACTCGCCGATTTGACGACTTTTGTGCAAGAACCTTTAATAAAACCTGAGGTTTCGGTTCGCCCAGACCCTTCCGACGTGCGGGAACGCGCGGAGTGGGCGTTCATGAACGAAACGGATCCAGACCAACGAAGCGAGGCGAGAGATGGAGCTCTGGCTCGTCTGCGCCCTGCTCACGGTCGTCTGCTACGGCGTGGGCGAGGGCCTGTCCAAAGAGCCGACAGTCCGGCTCGGTTCAGCTCGAATGCTCGTCCTGTACGCGGTCGGTAGCGCGCCAATCTACGCCGCTTGGTTTTTCCTCGGGTCCGGCTGGGAGCGCTTGACGGCCGTCGGCGTGGCCCTGGCGACGGCGAGCGCGGTCTGCGGCTGCTTCGGCACGATCTTCTGGTTCCGCGCCATGGAATCCGGCACCGCGAGCGTCGTCAGCGGATTCAGCGCGGCCTATCCCGTCATCACGGTCGCTGCCGCCGTCGCCATCCTGGGCGTCTCGCTCGTCCCTGTGCAGATCGTCGCGATCGCCCTCCTGCTGATCGGCGCGGTCGTCCTCGGCCTCCACGACCACCCGGGCGAAGCCGCGGTCGGGAGAGCCTGGCTCGCCCCGATGCTACTCGCGATCATCCTGTGGGGGGCCTGGGGAATCCTTGAACGCATGTCGATTGATTCGCTCGGTTTCGCGGGAAATTCCGGGATTTACGTTCTCGTTTCGACCCCGATCTACTTGGCCGTCGCTTCGATGGGCCTGCGCGAGAGCGGCTCCTGGGATCGTGCCGGGATCCGCGAGGCGATCCCGTCGCTGTTCCTCTTCAGCATCGCCGGGATCACAATTTTCCTAGCGATCGGACTCGGGCCGATCGCGATCGTCGTGCCCCTCACGACCGCATACCCGATCGTCGCCATCCTGGTGCGGCGGTTCTGGATGGACGAGCGGCTCACGTTCCCGCAGAAGTTTGCGATCGGTCTCGCGATGGTCGGGGCCTTCCTCGCGACCCTGTGATGCGGCAAGCTTTTCAACGAGGCTCCGTCTCCGGCCGGCGTGTTCCACCCGTGGCGCAGTTTCCCGACGATGGTCGCCTCGGGCCTGGTGGTCGGCTTCGCGACCGGCGGCTTTCCCGCGTACTCCAAGGAGATCTCGCAGGTCGCGCTCGTCCTCGGGATGACCTTCTCGATGACCGAGATCTCGATCGCTGGGATCTCCCCGCGAGCGGAGCTGCGACCGTTCCTGCTCGCCTTCAGCATGAGCTACGTCGTCCTCAGCGGACTGATCCTCGCCTTCGCCGTCATGAGTCCGGATCCCCAAATCCGGAGTGGTTGGGTGCTCATGGCGGCGGTGCCTCCGGCCATCGCCGTCGTGCCGATTACGTCCATCCTCCGAGGAGACACGCGTCGGGCCGTGATCGCCTTGGCTCTGCTGTATCTGCTCGGCCTAGGTCTCGTACCGGCCATCACCCTCGTTTTCACGAACCAAGCCGCGCCGTTCGGAGAACTCGTCTTGCAAACGGTCTTGCTGATTGGAGTCCCGCTCATCGCGTCCCGGTTCCTTCGACGGTTTCCCCGAGTCGTCAGTTTTCGCGGTAGTGGGGTGAGCATCTCGTTCTTCTTTCTCGTCGTGGCGACGGCCGGCTCCACCCGCGGACCGTTAGTGGCCCATCCCGAGCTCATCACGTCTCTCGCCCTGTTTTCGTTCGGACGGACCTTCCTTTTGGGTGGGGTTGTCTTCCTGCTCACGCGGACGCTCCGCATCCCATGGGCGGATCGAGTGGCCGTGACCACGTTCTCGTCGTTCAAGAATCTCGGCTTGACGGTCGTCTTGGCGTTCGCGGTGTTCGGCTCCGTCGCCACGTTGCCTTCGATCGTTTCCCTTGTCTTTGAGATCCTCTGGCTTGCGGCACTGCCGTTGCTGTTCCGAAAGGAAATGTCCAGCGCCGCGCCACCAGCCTAGCGGCTCTGCGAGGTCACGCCGGCAACGGACGAGTCGTAAGCGCTCGCGAGACGGCCCCCTTGACCGGATCGTACTCGCGGGGGTCTCGAAAGACGTCGCGGCCGTCCACGATCACCGCGAAGCCCTTACCGACGCGGTGGCGGAGGCCGAGCCACACGCCCCTTGGCGAATCGAGTCCGACGACCTCGATCCGAACCCGGTCCCCGAAATCTCGGAACAGGTCTTCCGCGATCCGATGCGCCCGATCCGCGTTCTCGAGCACGAACGCCGGGGTCTCGTGCCACTCTTCGTCCCTCAGTGCCTCGACGTTCCGGTTCGTGAATGGCTGAGCGCACGCCGGCCCGCACGGCTTCAAGATCGCCGGCAGGAGGCCGAGAAGCTGGATCCGCGGGGGTCGCGTCACCACGTTCTCGAAAGGGCGAACAAGCCTATGTGTCTTCCGCGACGGGGAGGGGGGCCTCTTGGAGGGTCGGGCTAGCGCATCCGGGTGGGTTTGGCCGGGGCCGCTAAACGTGACGTTTAAGCAGGCTGACAAGAATACCCGTGGCAGCTCCTCGCATGGGGTTCGGGGAGCGGGAGGAGGTACCGTGGTCGACATTCTGTCAACTCCGTTTCTGTGGGTCGTCGTCACGATCGGGCTGTATGGAGTCGCGTACTGGGGCTATGGAAAGTGGATCGACCGGAACG
>Ga0209236_1000610_pt1 | contig 21077 bp, 20 predicted proteins | sample GraSoi013_1_40cm_FD_185819 | JGI IMG/M metagenome (GOLD analysis project Ga0209236, IMG submission 185819) | Grasslands soil microbial communities from the Angelo Coastal Reserve, California, USA - Sample 09_27_2013_1_40cm (SPAdes) (version 2) | ecosystem: Environmental > Terrestrial > Soil >... | reverse complement strand
CTTTCAAGTCATGCCATACGCTGTCGTCGTCAACAACTACCTCTGCCTCCACGGTGGGATAGCCACCACGCTCGACACAGTTTCTCAGATCGCAGACTTGCCATTTCCCGACTTGAACCCAGACGACCCGACCGCATTCCAGTTGCTGTGGAACGACCCTAGAGACATGATCGAGGGCTTCATACCAAGCGTGCGAGGAGACGGAGCGTACTACTATGGAAGCGACGTAACTGAAAAGTTCCTCGCCAACAACTCGCTAAAGGGAATCATCAGAGGACACGAGGTCGTTGACGGATTCAGAGAAGACCTCGATGGAAAGGTGATTACGATATTTTCCAGCAAATACCATGGCGGAGCCGCAGGCGTGCTAGTTCTTGACGGCGATAAGATGGAGCAGATCAGATTATGACCCTATCAGCAAGAACAGAGCTCAGCCACGCCTACTCGTTCGACTCCAAGATCGACGCGATATTCAAGATCACACTTGTCGCGGAGAAGCGAACTGAAGCAAAAGGGTTCCACCACATAATAGTACTCGACACCAGCAAGTCGATGGACGGCCAGAAGATCGAACTGGCAAAGAACGGCGCTCAGGAATACGTAAAGAGCATCCCTTCTGGAAATGTAGTTTCTGTCGTCCTGTTTTCAAGCACCGTCCAAGCATACCCTGAAACCCGACTCTCAGAGGTTCTTCCCAAGATCAGAGCGTCCGGCCTGACCGCTCTCTACGCCGCACTCCAATCAGCGTTCGAAATAGCACAAAAGAGCCGGCTCCCAGGATGGATCGTGCTCCTTACAGACGGCGAACCAACAGACGTCACCAAACCCGAACAGTACTCGAAGCTAAAAATGCCGACCGGATTCCAGATGATCGAATTCGGAATCGGCGCAGACTACAACCAGTCAATTCTGAAAGCCCTCGCTGACGCATCTGGCGGAATGCTCCACAACATCACCGACGCCCAGAAACTCAAGCTCCCCAGCCTCATGCAGGAGAGCGCGGTAAACGAGGTCGGCGCCCGAAACATAAACGTAGATTTTGGAACTCCTGATGTCAAGATTCTCAACTACAAAGGACCACCAGTTACAATCAACGCTATAGAAACAGTCGCGAAGATCTGGGGCCGAGTCCAAATACCGGCCGGGTTCAACGGACGACTCCTCAACATCCAAATCACATACGCTGACACGATCGATGACAAAAAGAAGACTATCAACGCCCCAATTGAAGTCAAACTGGCGAAAAACGACGAGCAGTTCTCAGAGGGAATCAACAACAACCTCGTCTCAGAATTCACATACTATCAAGGACTGGAGGAATACTACCAGCACCTTGCCGCGGGACAGCTGAAAGAAGCCACCAAGACGATGAACCAATTATCGACAAATGCGGAACAAACACGACGCACTGATCTCATCGAGGCTACAAAACGGTTATCCGACCAGCACGAGGCAACGCTCAGGCTGGGAGGAAGCACGGAAAGCACGAACAGGCTGCTGAAAGAAGCAGCAAGCGAAACCACGAAGAGAACTAGAGGAAAGTAAATCCCAGGCTACTCAGTGTATCTGAGCGCTTCCGCTGGTGGAATCCTGGAGGCTTTGCGGGCCGAGCTGATCACGGACAACATTGCCAGTGCGTATGATGCCACTGAGATTTCGATAATCTGAGTCCAAGGGATCACAAACGAGAGCCCCGAGTTGGGCTGGGCCGTAAACGCGTAGGCTAAGTCTACACCTAGCGAAACTCCGATTATGATTCCCAGAAGGGCAATGTAGCTACTCTCAACAAGAAACGCTAACATGACCATTCTCCTTCTGAAGCCCAGGGCGCGAAGAATACCAATCTCATTCCTCCGTTCGACAACCGAGCGTATCGAAATAATTCCGACGCCAGCAACTCCAACGACCAAGCCCAAAGCTAGGTAGCCCTCGAACAATCCGAAGAATGATAGGAAAATCCTCTCTCCCTGTTCAATACTCACTTCGATAACGATGGTCTGCATGCCCAGCTGAATGAAATCCTTCTTCAACAGGTTCGCAACATTTACAGGATCCAGACCCTTTGCTACTTTCACAAACCCCAAGGTACCGGAGTCGACGTTGAACGAGTCTTTCAGAAGTCCCCTTACTCCGACTATCCCGTCAAACAGTCCGAGGAGAACCCCGAGAACCTTCACCGGCCGAAATACCAAGTTCCCAGCAGGCCTAGCAGCAAGCACGAGGTTGTCCCCAGGGTTCGGATGTCCGTTCCCCGCAAATGACACGGACCACACAACGTAGGACTGGTTGCTTCTGACAGCGTTCCAGACCTCTGTAGCGGACGCGTAGCCAGAGGCCATGCTGAGCATCTTGAACGAATTCGTTGTGAAGAAATTATCAGTTCCCGGCGCGTTCGGATCCGCTCCGACTAGAAGTGTGTACGGGAAGTCCTGGGACGTGGACGAATCATGCGCCGCTTCGAGCAGAACGGTGCTAAACGGGATAACTGCTGAAACCATGCTGCTCAATCTTGCATCAGCCATCACTGACGAGGTCAGGTTTGCCAGCGGGGCCGTATTAGTGGCAATGTCGTAGCCGCCAGATTGATCTTTGGCGCTTTGGGTGATTGACCCGTTCAGCTCGGCCTGGATGGAAGCGACCGCGGACACAGTGAACAGGACAAGGGCAAACATTGCGACGGTAGCGGCTGTCCGGAAGCGTTTATTCTCAGGATATGAGAGAGCGATCTTGAAGATCGCGGTGAGAGTCCGTCTTTTGCGAAGGAGGAAACGCAGAGCCTTCAAGGGAAGATCGGTATTGAACATTACAACAATAACGGCGGCGACGACCATGATTATTCCTCCAACTATGAACACCTCCGGGCCGAAACTGTAGTTCGAGACCAGCGGACTGTCAAATGACAGGCTCGGAACCGCCCACTGGACAAGAAGTGCTATACCCGAGAGGGTGAAGGCGTAACGGTTGCGGAGGAACCTTGACAGGACCAGCCCTGCACCGAAAATGACGAGGCTTGGCCCCACGAGCGCTTCTATGGCCGACTTGGCCGCGAACGATGCTTGGAAAACCAAGATTCCTACGAGTGCCATCGCAAGTCCGGTCACAAGCAGAAGGGTGTAGGCTCTCTTTCCCCTTGGCGGTTCGGGAATGTTTCGTATCGCTCTGATGATGTTGAGCTTGCTTATGCGCCAGGATGTGAGAAGTATCGTAAGGTAGGTTATCAGAACTCCAGCGGTGAAGGCGGTAAACAGTGACTCTGGGGAGACGGTGAAGCTGCTGAGAACCAGTGACTCGTTCAAGCCCGTGATGAATGAACTGAAAATATTCCCGATCGCATATAGAATGCCGTATGCAACGCCGATTCCTACGAGTACGCCGACGATTGAGGCGCCGGCGGAGTAGAGACTTCCCTCAAACAGGAACAGTTTGGTCAGCTGACCCCTCCTCATCCCGACTGCCCGGGCCATTCCCATCTCCGATTTCCGCTCTTCGGCTAACATGATGAAAATGTTGAGAATCAGAACGATGCCGGCCAAGATTGCGAATGAGCTTAGGATGAGAAAGAACATGGAAAGCTGCTTCGCGCCGCTGGCGGCGTTATCGACTGAGATCTTCTTCTCGGTAAACGCGCATGGGATCGCCGGGGGCGTTACGGCCATCGAAGGGTCTGTCTTGCATCCTGTTGATGTCGAGGTAGTTGTGGATGGGGTGGTCGAGTATAGGTTGTTCAGGGTCTGATTTGCAGCCTGAGCCACGGTTTGGCTGTATTGAATGGACCCCCTTAGCCCTCCAATGTTCGTTATTGCGATGTAGTTGGCCGAGTTGAGATGACCAGTAAACTGTTGAGCAATGTCAAGCGTGACGAACACGTCGTCTCCTTGTGTAAACGAGCCCCTCTCGTCAGACGCAGCTACTCCTACGACTGTGAAATTGAGATGTTGAGTTGTGAGGCGCTGCGCTGAGTAGACGGTGATCGTGTCTCCTATGGTGGCGTTTAGGTCTCGGGCTGCCTTGTCGTTCAGCACAGCCTCGGTGTCACTGAAAGTGGATGGGATTACTGATCCGGATGCGGAATGAAAGTCCCCCAGAACGCGGGACGCGTTGGAGAAGGTCCCGATGAGCGCGGAACCTGCCTGGACTATTCCCTTGTTAGTATCGTAGATGCTGACTGTCTCGATTATTTCCGGGGTGACACCTACTACGTCGGGACCTGCGGAGGGATTGTTGGAGAGACCTGTCGAGAGACTCTGGTAGACATTGTAGCCGAAGTATTGGTAAGCGGATCCTTGAAACCCGATCGTGGTACTGTTTCTCGCATAGACAACTTCATCGGCGTGGCCATAGCCGAAGTAGGCACCACGTGTGAAAAGCTCCGTGAGAGTGTCTCCGGTTACAAGGGATCCGGAGATCATCGCCGTTCCGATCATTAATCCTGCAATGACCAGCGCCATGTTGGTCTTCCGCCGGGTAAAATTGCGTAGCGCCATCCTGAGAGTAGGCCGATCCCGAAGCATCATACCTAGCGAAATTAACAACAGCACGACTATGAAGTAGACCTCAAAGCCAATTGTCGAGCCGCCGACAACATTACTGAGACCGCCGAACCAAAGGAGCAATGCAGCCAGCCCCGCGATAAATGGAGAGAACGAGAGCACTTTCCTCGAATATCGTCCTGCTCTGCTTGTAGGCTTCGCCTGGGAGAACAGATAGAACAGATAGGCAGCGCCAAGTCCTAAGACCAAAAGTCCAGCGGTCTGTACTAGAAGCTGGGTTTGGTTTTCGGAGACAAACTGGCGGAGGAAGAAGTTGTTTTGGTAGTTCAGATAAAGAGCGTAGAGTTCCCCGAGGGCAATTATCGAGACGAAGATGCTAAGACCTAGGAGAAGGGCTCTTCCATGCGACCTAGACTCTGACGTCAGCTCATCTCGCCTCCGTGTTCAAGACTTCGTTTCAGTCGCAGTCTCTTTCTCTATCTGCCCGTTTCTCATCGAGACTATTCTGTCAGTCTCATGGGCGATTTGAGGATCATGGGTAACTATTACGAAGGTCAGTCCATAGTCGCGGTTCAAGCTTCTCAACAACTTGACAATCTCGGCGGAATTCTCGGAGTCCAGATTCCCGGTCGGCTCGTCCCCCCAGACTATCGCGGGCTTGTTCACTAGAGCACGAGCTATGGTGACGCGTTGCTGTTGCCCGCCGCTGAGCTCCATCGGTTTGTGAAGTCGCCACTCCTGCAGCCCAACCATCTTCAGGGCACTCAAGGCCTCCTTGTGAGCTTCGGCTTCAGAGACCCCTGCGAGGAGTAGGGGAAGCTCGACGTTCTCTTGAGTGCTCAGGACAGGGAGAAGATTGTAGGCTTGAAAGATGAAACCCATTCTTCGAGCTCTAAAGCCGGACTTTTGATCATCGGACATAGTCGCTAGGTCGACGCCTTCGATGGCCACTTTGCCCTTGGTGATGTCGTCGAGCCCAGAGAGACAGTTGAGAAGCGTGGTCTTGCCGCAGCCCGAAGGACCCATAACCGCAACCATCTCGCCTTTTCGAACCTTGAGGTCGAGACCTCTCAGAGCCTCAACTTTCAGCGTACCTGTCTGGTATACCTTCCATACTGATTGAGCTTCAACCATGGAAGGAACTTCTCGGCTAGCCGATCATTTCAACTCCTACGAGTTCCCCTTCGCCAGAATTGAAATCGGGCTTTAAGGACGTTACCGCACGATATCCAGGGGCAAATTATGCTTCTTGCCTCGTTGAACGACTCAATGAGTCTAGGTGGAGTTCTGTATGATCGAAATGCCCGTCAAAATGACGATGCTGGTTCGACGATTCTATGAAGAGATCATAAACAACGCCGAATTCGATAAGCTGGACGAGATTCTTGACCCGAAAATAATCTGGCACGACCCTCTGCTCCCGGCTGGTGAAGTTCGCGGCATTGAGAATTTCAAAAATATGAAATGTTTCGTTCAGCTTTTCCGGACTTGCACATTACTGTTGAAGATCAGATTCAAGAAAACGAACAAGTGGATACTCGTTTTGCCATACGGGGCACGCATAGAAGAGACCTGATGGGCCTTAGAGCTACAGGTAAGAAGTTCAAGGTCTCAGGAATCAACATCATAAGATTCGAACAAGGGAAGGCTGTCGAGGAATGGATCGAGGAAGATGGGCTTGGGCTGATGCGACAGCTTGGCGTTGTGAAGTAGCAACGCCTTGTAGGTTAGTCGTGAGAGCCTCCCCTGAAATGAATGTCAATGTGGCTTGGCCGGATAAAGAACGGAATCAGAAGAAGGTAAAGTGCCAGACTTATTCTAGTATCGAGATACGAGAACCCGATTCCTGCCAGGGAAACGGCTGGTCCAATCAGGGTTCGCCTTGTAGCTAGACTCACGATGTGAGGGTCTAGATCCTTCTCAACGAGGCGATGCTGGCTCGTTGCGTACCACCATACTGCATAGAGTGCCAACCCCGTTGCTGCCAGATTCGCACCATAGACTCGGACCGCGGTAGGCGAAAAAGGGTACTCGCCAAGCACTGAAGTGGAGAACGGAACGAACCCAATGGTTAGAAGGAAGAAGATGTTGACCCACAAGAATACCCTGTCAGTCCGTTTGACATAGTGAAACTGGTTGTGGTGGCCAATCCAGTATATTCCCAGCACGACGAAGCTGAAAGCGTAGGCAAGAATGTGCGGCGAAAGCTTCAAAATTTCGCCCTCAAGCTGCTCGGACGGAATCGTCGGGGGAAGACTGAGTCCTAAGACTAGGACCGTCATGACTGTGGCGAATATTCCGTCTGTTAGTGCCTCAATACGTGTTTTTGTCAGGCCCGCTTGTACTATCGCTGAGATGCCCATTTTCCCTGGGCAAGTGGCTTCGAACCGCGCTTAGCTCTTTCCTAAGGCGCATCTTCAGCGAAAGCCTCTTCTTCTCCAATCCGCCGCACAATTCTAGAAGGTGAAGAAGCTGCTCGCTGTTGGTAACGTCGCACCGACTTTCCGCCTTCCCACGAGCGATGGAAGTTATGTTGCGCTAGAGGATTTTCTTGGAAAGAAGAACGTGGTCGTCTACTTCTATCCCAAAGACTTCACCCAGGGCTGTACAGCTGAGGCTTGCAGCTTCCGAGACTCATACGAGGCGTTCAAGGATCTCGGCGCAGAGGTTATTGGAATAAGCTCCGACAGCCAAAACTCTCATCGAGATTTCGCTCAACAACACCACCTGCCTTTCATATTGCTTAGCGATGTGGATGGTTCGGTTCGGAAGGCCTACGGGGTCAAGAAGACACTCGGCCTGTTTGCTGGCCGCGTAAGTTTCGTAATCGACAAGAAGGGAATTATCAGACACGTCTTCTCATCTCAGACCCGGGCGACCGCGCATGTTGGAGAGGCCCTGAACATCTTGAAATCGATCACCTAGCGAGCTGCAATCTCGAGGTTCCCAAGTGATCATTCCACGTCCTGACGAAAAATCGAAGGAATTCTTCAAATCCCTCTTGCCAGACGAGCCTCGGGTCACAATCCGGCCGATGTTCGGGAACATATCCGCGTTCGTAAACGGAAACATGTTCGCAGGGCTCTTTGGAAACGACTTATTCGAACGCCTATCCGAAGAAAGTCGCGAGGAACTGCTAGAGAAAGAGGGCGCTTCACTGCTCGAGCCGATGAAGGGAAGGCCCATGAAGAATATGTTGTGATCCCGAAAGCTTGGCGAAGACAGCACGAGACAGCCCGAACATGGGTCATCCGGTCCCTGGACTGGACTAGTGAGCTGCCTCCAAAGAAGAAGAGAGAACAGCCGCATCGTCTTTCTAACGGGAAGACTAGGTTACTATCCGGGCGGTAGCATGAGGTGTCAAGCCCCCATTCATCGCGAGGATCTCATTATTGTTGAAAGAAAGTGTTAATCGGAGATTCACAGTAGTACCAGGAGAACTCTGGAAGCCTCCACCAGTGATCGACACTTTGAGCGAATCACTAGGTATTGAATAGGTCACATTTCCAATGTTGGAAAAAGTAACCACTGCGACGGACACGGGAAAGCGCAGCTGGTCGTATGTTCCTGTGGTGAGTCTCGCACTTCCGAGAGTCTTCGCGATCGTCAAAACCGAAATCATATCCACCGTCTTCTGAGACCCAACTATCACGTACCAGCCATTATTGCTAGAGTTTCCAAAGCCTCCCTGATGGATCTCCATCGTCGTGAACGTCAGATAGATATGAAGAATGCTCGGATCATACTGCTGACCACTATCAAGCTGCACCTGAGGCGGATCCGTGATACTCAGAACAACTGTTCCCTGAACATACCTAGTATAGAAGAAATAACCTGAAATCGCACCGATGACGAGAATCGCTAGAATGACAGCCGCAGTACCCTTTGCCATCGCTTGTTCCCGATCGAGCCGGCCCTCGTTCCCACTAGGGGATCGCCTCAGTCAGCCCTTATCCCTAGCATAACTGGAAATTACTCGATGGGGTTACAGTGGAAAACAGGAAGTCGGACCCAGTCCGAAAGTCCTTCAGCTTTGGTCCGGAGCCAACTTCCAGTCGGAATGACAACGAAGCTGTCGAGGTGGCATGGGCGATTATTCGCGGCCGCCGATCGGAGGCGTCCCACAGCGGTTCGAGATGGTTGTCCCAGGGTTCCTCTCTCTAACGCATGGTGTTGTGCGAGCAGAGGCCACGTTTAAGAGGCGCCCCCCAAACCGCTCACGTTACTGAACTATCATGGAAGCATCAACAGTCACAACCCGACCTCAACCAAAACTACACAGTCTAGTTCACTTCGAAATACCCGCGAGCGACCCCACCACTGTAAGCAAGTTCTACGAGCAGCTCTTCGGCTGGAAATTCTCCAAATGGGGAGAACAAGACTACTGGCTCATAGCACACAAAGATGCCCCAGCAAACGAGACCATGGGCGGACTCTTCAAACGCAACGCCCCAAACGAACAATTCGTCAACTATTTCTCCGTCAACTCCATCGATGAATCCGCCGCGAAAGCCACAGGCCTGGGAGCCCAAGTGGTCACTGCAAAGCAAGAAATCCCAACCGTGGGATACTTTGCGGTTCTCAAGGACCCGGACGGGAACGTCTTCGCCCTATTCCAGTCTACCGGCGGAATGTAACAGCATAACCATACCCCTCTCCCTTCCTTTCTTTTCTTCTTCCTCGCATAGGCGCGAATGTGGATACTCCGCATTCGTCGAAAATTGTCCTAGAAGATCCCTTTAGAACGCCTCCCAAACATTTTTCACCCAATCAGTAGCTGTATGCTTGGAGCGTGCTAAGGCGCAAGCGGCCGAGGTTGTGCAGATCGAGGACTCCAAAAGAGTTCGCATACTGCAGTTCATCAAGGCAAATCCAGGCACCCACCTTAGAAAGATCAAACGAGAACTCAACCTCGCCATGGGTGTCATACAGTATCACCTCTACAGACTGGAACGAGAACGTAGCATAGTATCGGCTCGTCATGGGCTCTACAAACGCTACTATGCGGACCAGGGTCCAAGAATAGAGGAACGAGCTATAGTGAACGTTCTCTTCCAAGAGACTGAGAGAGACCTGATACTCTATCTCCTCGAGAACCCAAGAGCGAGCCAGAAGCAGCTCTCCCAATTCGCCAGAATCTCGCCGAGCTCAACCAATTGGCATATGAAGAGACTGTCCCAAGCCGGCTTTGTAGAAGCTAGAAGAGAAGGCGGGTTCGTATCCTACACGGTGAAAGAGGATCCAGGAATGATCCTCTCTCTTCTCAGGAGTTATCACCCAAGAATCTGGGACAAGTGGGCCGAGAGATTGGCCGACCTCATGACATAATCAATGGGAGCACTGGTGAAGGGAGAATCAGGATCTCGGGCAGATTGTGACCGATGATAGTTCCCCAACTCCTAATCTTGGAAACGACCGGACTATCCGTTGACCCATCTGAGATACTCGAATTGGCGAGAGGGGTCTTCGCGTTAGTTCTCTTCACGATCTCTCTCTACGCATGGTCTAAGAGAAAACAGCCCGCGCTATTGATCGTCGCAGCAGCCTTTCTGCCATTTTTCGCAAAAACTGTCCTAGATGTGTTTTACCCAACATCGACGCTGCTTGAGCTCGTCCGACCGCTCTTTGATTTCATCGCGCTGGCGCTCTTCTTCGTCGCGATCGTCATTAGGCCGAGAAAAGACCTCGGAAAAGGAACTGCCTGAGCTAGTTCTGATCGGCCCTTTCAAACATCCGATATATATCGCCCGAATAACCGACCCTTAGACAACTGTACCACGACGCCTAATATCCGCCCCGCGGAAACATCTCAGACACTAGCGCAGGGAAAAACGAGTGCCCTCAGTCGGACCATTCGAACTGACAGACATAGAGTTCGTTGGGCTTGAATTCATGAGACAAGAGGACGAGAGACAGCTTAGGAAGACGACCCTGCGAGCAACATGGTCTGGCAGAGAACTCAGTGTCAAGGCAGGGCAGCAAGCTGGGTTGGCATTAGATCGCAAGAGCGATATCGCCTCTAGGATCCTGCCATACTAAGTATAGTATCCTGTCAGGTGTGAGTGGATAGAATCACGAAGATAGGCGGGTTAGTTGCTCGCTTATTTGCCACAATCGTCTGGCTGAGTCATCATCGTAGGATTCTTGAGAAGACTTCACTTCACGCATCTTGGTGAAGTATTTGCCAGTGACGCCTTCCAAGTCAGGGGACGTGGCGACGTAAAGAATCCTCTTGGCAGCCGATTCGGGACTTATGAAAAACATTCCGAGGAATCTGAAACCTAGCATGACAAGGCCGCCATTGTTCTTTGCAAAGTTCGTCCGGACAACTCCGGGATGGGCGCTGTTTACCGTAACACCAGTGCCCTCGAGCTTCTTCGCCAGCCCATGAGTATAGAGTATCATCGCCAGCTTTGATTGGCCGTAGGCTTGCCAACCTGAAAACTTCTTTTCACCCTGGAGATCATCGAAGTTGATCCTCGCCCCCTTGTGAGCGTCCGATGTCACGTTAACAATACGGGAGGGAGCATTTGCCTTTAGGACGTCAACTAGAAGGCTTGTCAAGAGAAAGGGTCCAAGATGGTTGACCGCAAACGTCGATTCAAGACCGTCCTCAGTTTCTGAGCGCTTGGTCAGATAGACTCCGGCGTTATTGATCAGCAGGTGAAGCATCTCATGCCTAGCTCGGAACTCGTTAACCAACTGGTGGATCGAGTGTTGGGAAGACATGTCAGCTTGTATCAGTTCGACGTTCTTGTTTCCACTCTTCTCTACGATGTCAGTAACCGCGGTCTCGCCTTTCTCTTTATTCCGAGAGACAACCACAACGGTCGCCCCCATCTTTGCCAATCCAAGCGCGACACTCTTGCCTATCCCCGAATTCCCGCCGGTAACGAGGCATATCTTATCGGCCATATTGACCCTTGACGTGGTGAGGCTCGACCGATCATCCGATTCGGACTAGTTACAGATAAGGGATTGATCGAGGGTCTGGGATTCGTTAACAAGAATCAGCTTGCTTTGCTGGCGCCTTCTGCTCCATTGTGAGCAGTGAGAGCTTTCTCTCGTTACCCCACCGGTAGCCATGTAATCCGCCGTCCTTGCCGATCACTCGATGGCATGGAATTACTAGTGCAACGTGATTCGTGGCGCACGCTCTCGCCACAGCACGTGCAGCGTTAGGGGTGCCCAGAGCGCCTGCGATTCCGCTATAGGTGGCGGTTTTGCCGTAAGGGATGGACTGGATCTTTTTCCAGACCTTCCACTGGAAGGCGGTGCCTGTCACGTCAAGAGGAAGTGTGAGAGGGGAGGAGTTGCCAGCGAAATACTTGACGAACGCACCGGCCCATTCCTTCACTCCTTCATCGTTGCGACGGAGCTTTGCCGAAGGGTAGTCCTCAGCGAGCACAGTCTCGACTGTCCTGTCAGAGTCTCCCATACACACAGCGCATACACCGCGCTCAGTGGCTCCGACAAGCAAACGTCCAACTGGCGAGTCAACGATCGTGTATTCAATCTGCAATCCTCGTCCGCCCTGGCGAATCGTTCCAGGGTTCATGCCGAGCCCGCTTGCAATTTTCTCGTATACTCGGCTCCTAGAGGAGAAGCCTGCATTGTAGAGCGAGTCGTTTACTGTTTCCCCATCTCTCAGAAAACGCTTCATCTTCGCCAGCCGGCTAGCCTCCACATACTGACGGGGCGAGACCCCTAGGACTTTCTTGAAGGTCCGCTGGAAATAGAACGGACTAAGTCCTGCTTTAGCAGCCAGGGTTGAGAGAGCTAGACTCTTGCCAAGGTTCGCGTCTATGAAAGCGCATATCTCATACACCCATCCCTCAGACAAAGACCTGGCGTCTCTGGGATTACAGCGGCGGCACGGTCGAAAGCTTGACCGTTCCGCCTCATCAGGCATTGCGAAGAACGCGACATTCTCTATCTTCGGCCGCCTAGCCGGACATGAAGGTCGGCAATAGATTCCGGTTGAACGAACCGCAAACACGAACGCCCCATCAAAATGAGCGTCTCTGGACAGTACCACCTTCCATTTCGCCTCGTCAGTAGAGGCGTCTTCTAGGCTTCCCTTTGCCACTTGCAATCTTGGACGACTCTGGTCAAGCGTTAACATGAGCTTCCTAATCGGCTTGAGAAAATAAGTAGTTTGACTCCGTTTCTTGCTGTCAAAGCGTCTTAGCGAAAAGATGAGTGTGCCCTTGGAAAATAACTGTTTTTCCGTCTCATCCCAACAAACTAGTACAACACAAGGGGCGACGCAGTCTTCACCATGCGCTGAAGAGCCACGTCACATCGCCAGGTCCTCATTAACATGTGGATTGCCAACAATCCGGCTCCCAATCGGGCTTCGCTAAGACTACAGACTACAAGTTTTCACCTTTCAGCTTCCGAAGAAAGCCTAGCAATCAACAATGCGATGGCAGCATGCACCTGGGAAAACGTATATGTTTGAAAATAGCTCCTTCAGGAGGATTCATGACCCGTCCAGAGTGGCAGAAGAAAAAGAAAAAAATGGCAGGCAGAGAAGGCCCGAAAAAGGGCAAAAATCGCTAGTAAGAACCTTCGAACCATAGCGGAAAAACTACGTAACTGGAAGTCGGATGTTCAACAGCATGCAAGATCGACTTTCAATCTACTTCAACAATCTCTCTGGAAAATACTTAGACTCTTGACACAACGGATTATCGACACCCACCCGCAAGCTCAGTGGGACGGATACGAAAGAATCTTGCTTGTTACATTCCACCCATCATGCCGGGAGGCATACCGCCACCCATTCCAGGAGGCATTCCTCCAGGACCGCCAGGGCCAGGGCCCGACGAGCTTCCACCTTTCGACGCGAACACATCGTCAACTCTGAGGATCATTGTTACGGCTTCAACTGCGGATTTGATTACCTGCGTCTTTACCCTCAGCGGTTCAACGACATCCATCTTTAGCATGTCGGCCGCTTTGCCGGTCTTGGTGTTGACTCCGAACCAAATGTTCTGCGGGGTGTTGTGTTTGGATTTGATATCAACAAGTATGTCTATGGGGTTTATGCCCGCGTTCTGGGCAATAGCTACAGGTATCGATTCAAGTGCTTCTGCGAAGGCGGTGACAGCAAGCTGCTCTCTGCCTCCAACCTTGATCGCGTATTCTCGCAGACGCTTGGATAATTCTATTTCCGGAGCACCGCCGCCCGCAACTATCTTCCCGTCTTCAACTGCATTTCGGACAACGGACAGCGCATCATGGAGTGACCGTTCTGCTTCGTCGACCACGTGCTCAGATCCCCCTCGTATCATGATAGTAACGGCCTTCGGATTCTTGGCTTCGCGGACGTAGACGAGCTTGTCATCTCCGATCTTTACTTCTTCAACTGTCTTTGCATAGCCGAGGGCCTCCTTCGAGAGATCCCTTGTAGTTCCGACCACACTTCCTCCGGTCGCCTTCGCTAGTTTCTCCATGTCACTACTACTGATGTTTTTGATCGTGAGGATTCCTTTCTTCGCGAGAAGAGATAGAACCTCGTCGTCAACACTTTTCTCGGTGAATAGAACATTTGCTCCAGTCTTGGCTACTTGGTCAGCCATGTCTCGGAGTAGTTTTTCCTCTTCCTGTATGAACTGGTACATTTCTTCTGGCTTGTTGATGTTGATCTTGGCGTCTGTCTCAGTCTTTTCGATCTCCAGCTTCGCATTCAGTAATGCTATCTTGGCGCCAGTCACGCTCTTCGGCATTTGTGAGTGGGAGACTTCTTTGTCGATGATTATTCCATTGACCAGCTCGCTTTCTTCTAGACTCTTTCCGTGTTTCTTCATCACCTTGACGAGATCGATGTCGGCCTTTACTTTGCCGTTGCTTTTCTCGGTGACCTGCATGACCGCCTCGACAGCAAGCTCGGCGAAACGATTCTGAGAACCGAAGATACCTTTGGTGTTTAGAGAGGTCATCGCGACCTGCTTCAAACGCGCCTCGTCATCTGGTTTGATAGAAATGGCTATCTTCTCCAGAATCTCTTGAGCCTTTCCCGCGGCATCCCTGTAACCGTCAATAATCGCGTTGGGGTGAACATCTTTATCGAGAAGAGTCTCTGCACCTGCGAGTAATTCTCCCGCAAGGACAACTGCTGTAGTTGTTCCATCCCCTACTTCGCTATCCTGGGTCTTGGCGATCTCGACAATCATCTTAGCAGCTGGATTCTGAACATCCATTTCCTTCATGATTGTAGCACCATCGTTTGTGATTACGATGTCCCCCATGCCCGCGACCAGCATCTTGTCCATCCCTCTCGGGCCGATGGTCGACCGGACAATCTCCGCAACTATCTTAGCGGCCATTATGTTGCTTCTCTGGGCGTCCCTTCCTCTAGAACGGGAGGTGCCCTCTCTCAGAATTAGAACGGGTGTTTCGGACATATCTAATCAGATTCTGATTACCGGGTGGTTGTGCTTCCTAAGATAAACATATGCAGGCAGGTTCTTCGGAATACCAAAGGACGTGTCCCAGAACTTGAGACGACCATCGGAAAAGGGACGCCTTGACCTTTCGGAGAGGAAGATCGTTGCCAGCAGCCCGTCAGACCTTTCGAAGGCATGGACGAGGTACTATGATCGATTAGCGGCTCACTTTGTTGAACAGATCGGTCAGCGACGGTTCAAAGTGATGCTTGAGGCGGGATGCGGAAGAGGACAACTCACAATACCCTTACTCAGAAGGCTCCCCAAAAGCGTCAAGATGATCGCCATAGACTCGTCCAAAGGACCTTACGCCAGCTGGTTGAAGGAACTAAGTCACGAGCTCCGAAATGCGGGATTGGAGAGACGAGTTCAACCGATCAGATCCGACGCGAGAAGGATCAAAGGCGTCAAAGACTCCAGCGTTGACATCGTAGTTTCGAACGAATTGCTTTGTGACCTACCATTTGATTCGCAGCTCGAAAAGGCGCTGAGAGAGTTCTATCGTATCCTCCGACCTGGAGGCTTCATGATCCACGGCGAGTGGTCATCTTCCCCAGCAGCAGAGCCTCAAGCATTTCTCGTCAAACATTGGCCATCCTGGACTCCTGACCAGCTCTTTTCCATAATGAGGAAAAATGGCTTTCACGATTTTCAAGTAACCTACTTCGAAACAACAATACATTTCGGGTACGAGAACGCACTTGAGGAGCTTCAAACTTGGGGGGCAACTGAAAAATTTCTCAGGCGTAATGATAAGATGCTGAAACGAGAAGGAATTGAACTCCCATACGAGCACATAGTGCAATGCGAAAAATAGAAGATAGGTCCTCCAAACCGAATTTTCCGCTGAGGGAGGTCTCGCACGAAGAACGGGTTGAATTGGGACAAAAGATCGCCTCCCAAATCCTTGACACCCACAAGGACGCAGTCTTGGCCATCTGCATCTACGCGTCCACTGCCAAGAAATTGGACCGACCATACTCAGATCTCGAGATATTCTGCGTGGCCTCGGACGGTCTAGAGATCAAAAACAAGCGCTACGTCTACAATGGTGTACTGGTCGAGATAGATTATTTCCAAGAATCAAACTTTCTCAAAGAAGCCAAACGAGTAGGCTGGGACTGGCCACTCGGGGCAGACCAATACCGGAACCGGATTGTGTTGTTCGAACGTGACAACTGGTTGAGGATATTGGAGAAGGCTGTCGCGGAAAACGACAGCGCAGATCCCGCGGAAGAATTGCGGTGGGCTACCCTTACCTTGACAGAATCTCTCGCTGCGGTCCGCAACGCACACATCAAACGTAACCATCGAGACCTTAGAACCCGAGCCTTCTACTTGGCATGGGACACCGCAAGAGTCGTGTTCCTCCATAACCGAGAATATGTTCTCACGACAAGCGGGTATTGGAAACAACTATTCGAGTGCCGAGAACAGCCCAAAGAGCTTCGAAAACTCGTCGACATCGTTGCAGGATTCGTGAAATCGACGGATTCAGAGCTTATCGATGCCGCTGAAGAATTATGGCGCGAGACGATGGTGATGGTTCAACCACGCGGAATCTCCATAGAGACCATAGACATTACTGTGTGAGCCTAGTTCATCCAAGACTCTTTGAATTCGCTTGTTGAATTTCTTCAGATAGGGAACCAGGCAAGATAGTCTGTAGAAATCTTCCAGAGCTCTGGAAGTCCCGCGGCTAACCCCGACTCGGAACACATTAACTATGAATAGCCCGAAAAAACGTGGGTATTAGATTTGAACGAGAGTAAGAAGCCTAATTCTACTTCTTGCTCTTCTTCTTTGGCTTACTAGGCGTCCGAATTCACCTATGACGTTTTAATGCACTCTGAAGATATAAAACTATTGTATTCTGGGCTTATCAGGCGAAACACTGCATGTTTTGAGCTAAAATCACCACAAATAGCCCTTTTCTGTACTATTTCACAACTCGCAAGCGGAAGAGTCCATTTTGCGGCGAAGATCGTATTTCAAATGCGCCTCCAACACTCCTCCAAATGACAAACCAGCAGCCTCAAGACAAGAGACGATCTGAAATCTCTTGACTCTAGCGGTTACTGAGCTGGGTCTTTCTCAATGGGCCGAGCTAAGGCTTCTTGCTCAAGGCGAGATCCACAAAGAACGCATCTCTTCCCTTTCTCCATGTCAACCATCAATTCTTCGCGGGGAATGCCTAGTGAGGACTCGAGCTCAATGATATCTTTCGGAAATGCCTGAGATTCTTCGCACTCGTTGCAGATCAACTCGTCACGCATCTGCCATTCTACAACGGGGCGAAGGGCCTAGTTATACTCCTCTCCAATGACCCGTGAACAACGTAGTTTGTGACCTCATAAGAAAGAACTACTGCCGAAGTTCGAGAATGGCGTGAAAGATCAGAGCCATAGCGGAGGATCCAGTTGAGATTGAAAACTAGAAGTCTTGGGAAGAGCGACCTAAGAATTACTAAGGTCGGGGTGGGTACTGCACCCATTGGCTCGACGCCTGAGTGGATAGTCTACTGGGGACCCCAAGACGAGAAGGCGGCAATCAAAACCATACAGACAGCAATCGACCTTGGAGTTAACTGGATAGACACCGCCCCATTCTATGGATGGGGAAGAGCAGAGCAAATCGTCGGAAAGGCGATCAAGGGAAGACGAGACGCAGTTCACATCTTCACAAAATGCGGCACTCTTCCGGACGGCAAGGGAGGATGGTTGGAAAATCTCAAGCCCGAGAGCATTAGAAGAGAATTGAAAGAAAGCCTCCAACGTCTGCAAACAGATTACGTGGATCTATACCAGTTACACGACCCCGACCCTCGAACACCGATCGAGGAGTCCTGGAACGAAATGCAACGCCTCGTCGAACAAGGCCTAGTCCGATACGGGGGACTGTCAAACCATCCTACGAACCTGATCGAGAGAATTCTCAGAGTAGGACCCGTGACCTCCAGCCAGAACCAATACAACCCTCTACAAAGAAGAACGGAACGAGAGATGTTCCCCTTCTGCCTGGAACGCGAGATCGGAGTTCTCGGATGGGGATCCCTCTCCGAAGGAGTCCTGGCCGACAATTTCGATATTAACAAGCTAGATCCGAAGGATTTTCGCAGACGACAGGTATACTCTCAACCAGAGAATCACTCTAAGATTCAGATGATCCGCCGAGCCTTCCGACAAATCGCAGATGCCCATCACGGGACGATGGCGAATGCCGTCATCGCATGGGAACTAATGCACCCCTCGCTGACTGCAGCAATAATCGGAGTCCGAAGTGAGAACGAGGCTCGTGAAATGATTGGAGGAACTGACTGGAAACTAACACCCGACGAGATGAGTGCAATTGAGGATTCACTAACGGCTTGGGAAGGAAAGAAGGTCTCAACGGGCTAGGAGTTCTCTACGACAAGGATTCTGGACAGAATTCTAGAAGCCTTTCCTAGACATCTAATCTCGTCTGCATCAAGCTTGGAGAGAAGCTTGATCAGTCGTCTCTCTCGTCGATTTCGCCCTTCTTGCAAGATTCTCGTTCCCTTGTCCGTTGGTGAGATTATGACCGAGCGCCTATCATCTCTGTTAGTCTCCCTTCGGACCAGGCCTTCTTTTACGAGCGCTTCGACAACACGACTCATAGTTGGCGGCCTCACCTGTTCTGCCTTCGCCAACTCGTTCAATGTAAGCGGACCACCGAAAACAACAACCGACAAGGCTGAAGCTTGAGCGGGTCCGATTCCCATTGCTGAGTCTTCTGTTCTCACACGTCGTAGTAGATGAATCGCGTTGCTGTGAAGACTCCTCCCCACTTCTTCGAGGCTTAATTCCTTGGTCATCGCAATAGTGCTAAGCGTCACCAATGTATATATATTAGCTTAGCTAATACTTAGCTATGCTAAGTATGCGAACAGATGAGTTCCTTGAAGCCATCCAGAAAGGAAATATATCGAAAATCAACCAACTTCTAGAAACAAACCCGACCCTTGCAAGCAGCAAGGCCAAAAATGGCGTTTCGGCCATTCTACTCGCATTATACCATGGACATCAAGACATCGCACGGACAATTGCCGCCAAGAAACATGAACTGGATATTTTCGAAGCATCGGTTCTGGGGAAACTCGAACAAGTCAAGAATTTGGTGAATCATGATCCGTCACTCGTCAACTCCTACTCACCGGACGGATTCTCCCCCGTTGCCCTCGCTGCATATCTAGGCCAGAAAGAGGCTACAGAATATCTCACCCTAAAAGGTGCGAACGTGAACGCAATAGCAAAGAATGCGACGGGCTTCACTGCCTTGACCGGTGCAATCACCAACAATCACACAGAGATCTCGAAGATACTTGTGAACAGCGGAGCGGACGTCAATCACAGGTACGAAGGTGGAGTGTCACCCCTAATGGAAGCATCCATGAACGGAAACATCGAACTCGTGAATCTCCTGCTTGAAAACGGCGCAGATCCCAACGCAAAGACCAAGGATGGAAAAAGCCCTATCAGTTTTGCGAGAGAGAAGCATCATGTCGAGGTTGTCGAGGCGCTCAAGAGACATGGCGCCCTCTAGGACGCCTCTTTAGCACCATTCATGAGCCAATTTTCGTGCCACCATGGGCCTTCCGAAGGTCTATAACCTAGTAACCGGACTGCGGATTATAGGAGGTGTACTAGGCCGAATGAGTCGTGGTTCGTACGGTGGTCCCAGAACAATGCACAAAGTCGTCTGTTCTGACTGTGGTAAGGAAACAGAAGTTCCTTTCCAGCCAACAGAAGGTAGACCAGTTTACTGCAGGGACTGTTACCAAAAGCACCGAAGGTACTAGGAGCCCCCCAGGGGAGGCCTAGATACCCGTCCCATATTTTTTATTCCGAATAAATTATAAGCGACGTGAGTTCTTAGACAATTTCTTACTTCCAGCGGAATTAGGTTTCTTGATCATAGGCTCTCTATTCTCGTTAGGGGATGATCGCTCGTTTTCGGTCGAGAGCCCCTTTCTGGATGCGTAAAGCCGGAAAAGACGGTTTAGCTGGGTGGGCATCTTCATCCATATGCTCTACCGGAGGTCATTGTAAGGCGGCTGTTACTGGCCTCAAAGCCTGGCTTGAGCTACGAGTGCTAGTTCCCCAGCCCAGACCCATGTCATTTCGTGTAGATGATTGAAAGCCCATGGTCCTTGTCTGGAAGAGCGCCATGTACCCAGTTTAAATCTCAACTCGATTCCAGACTGCGGACAGGGTCACGAGACAATGGCTCTTCCTCCCGAAGTTGTCCTCGCGAATAATCTCTGGGTGATTATTTGTGGGCTTCTCGTCTTCATAATGACTGTCTCTGTCGGATTTCTCGAAATAGGAGAGCTTGGCGCCGACATGGACATCAGTCTCCTAAAGACTATGCTGATCACCTGCTCAGCTATTTTCTTCATGTCCTTTGTCGGTTTCAACACTGCCTTCGCCCCGACAATCAGCGGATTAATCGGAAATCCCAGTTACAACGGGTTTTTCCTCGGCGGCTTCCCTTCAGATGCGAACCAGCTACTGACCGGCGCTTGGTGGTCAACGGCGGGACAGGGTCTGACGACCGGGACCTACTTTCTTTTCGAGACAGCCTTTGCTTCTGTCACCCTTGCCCTCGTCGGGGTCGTTGTCTTGCGTAAGATGAAACTGCAAGCTTTCTTCGTTTACTCAATCGTCTACTTCGTTCTAATCTGGAATCTCCCGGCAGCGTGGATCTGGAATCCTGGAGGCTGGCTCGCTCGCATGGGAATGGCTGATTTCGCGGGAGGACTAGTAGTCCATGGAGCGGCAGGGGCGGCGGGGCTTGGAATCGTTCTCCAAATCTGGCGAGAGGAGCAGAAGAGGGGAAGGATCGAAAGCGTTCAGGTACCGTACAAGTTGAATAGCGGATGGCTGACCTTGTCGATACTGCTTCTCTGGATCGGATGGTTCGGCTTCAACCCGGGCAGCGTTCTCGCATTCAACAACTCAGCAATGACGGTTGTCCTTACGACCTTCCTGGCTGCAGCGTCTTCTTTCTTGTCAATCATGTACTTCAGATATCGAATGATCAAGAGAATGCCCGATCTGATCTACGCGACTAACGGGGTCCTCATGGGACTCATCATCATAACACCGCTTGC
>Ga0209236_1000609_pt1 | contig 21082 bp, 16 predicted proteins | sample GraSoi013_1_40cm_FD_185819 | JGI IMG/M metagenome (GOLD analysis project Ga0209236, IMG submission 185819) | Grasslands soil microbial communities from the Angelo Coastal Reserve, California, USA - Sample 09_27_2013_1_40cm (SPAdes) (version 2) | ecosystem: Environmental > Terrestrial > Soil >... | reverse complement strand
CCGCCTGAGTCAGGTGCTCACGCGCCGCTTCAGTCGCGTCGCGAGGATCACGCTGGCGGGATACGCGTTGGTCGTCGTGCTGCTATTCGCGGCGGCCGCCGAGATGGCGTTGCGGAGCTCACTCGAGCATTCGGCGGATGTCATTCAGTCGCTCCTCGGCGCCTATCGCGATTCGACCAGCGCACCAGGCGGCGTGATGCCGTCGGCGCTCGCCGACCAGCTCGTGGGCATGGGTGGTCAGGTGCTCATCACGCGTACCACGATGAACGCCGGCGGCATGCCGCAGGTCTATTACATCTCTCCAGGAATGCCGGCCCGGCGTCTCCAGGGCGCTCCCAGCGACCTGGTCTCGGCAATCACGCAGCGCGCGCGCTGGCGCTATCGCGTGCTGCATCGTGCCATGGGCGAGTTCGATATCTACGTCGTGGCGAGCCGACAATCGTATCTCGTCCCGCTCGGCGTACTGGTGGCGGCAGCGGTCTTGCTGTTGCCGGTCGCCGCGTTTGCATCTGCCCGCGCCGCGCGTCAAGCGGTCGACGCGGCGCTGCAACCACTCGAGAGAGTCACGGGAGAAACGCGCGCGATCGGCCCGTCGGAGCTGGGGACGAGGCTCATGAGCCCCACCGGACAGGCGGAAGTAACCGAGCTCGCGGACAGCATCAATCGCATGCTCGAGCGCGTAGACCGGGCGCATCGCGCCCTCCAGTCCTTCACGGCAGACGCGAGCCACGAGCTGCGCACGCCGCTCACCCATTTGCGTGCCCAGGTGCAATGGGCATCCGAAGACGGGCGCTCCGAGGCCCAGATCCGCGAGGCGCTCGCCGCGATGGAGCGCGCGCTCGACCGCACGACGAAGCTCGTGGAGGAGCTGCTGCTGATCGCGCGCGGTGAAAATCGGCAGTTGGCGTTGGCGCACGCGCCGTTTGATCTGACCGCTGTGGTCGAAGAGGTGCGTGAGATAACGGAGGCAATGTCGGTTGGGAAACCGCTGATCGTGCGATCGGAACCGTCGGAACGAGCCGAGGCCATTGGCGATGCCGATCGCACCCGTCACATCCTCCTCAACCTGGCATCGAATGCCGCGCGCTATACGTCGAGCGGTAGCGTCACGTTCGCCATCGAGCGCAATGGGACAGAGGTCGGCGTGCGCGTCAGCGACACCGGGCCATGCATTGGAGCCGAGCATGTGGAGCGGATCTTCGACCGGTTCTTCCGCATCGATCAGTCGCGGAGCCGAGAGTTGGGAGGAACGGGACTAGGGTTAGCGATTGCGCGGCTGTTTGCTGAGTTGCAGCAAGGACGAATCGAAGTGGACAGCATGCCCGGCCGGGGGAGCACGTTCACGGTGTGGCTCCCCTCGGCCGAGCGCGCGTAGCTACTACCGCGCTGCCAACCCCACCGTGCTCGCCGGCAAACCGGCAACGTTGTTGACCGCATTCAGATGCCCGTCAGCTTCGATGCGGAAGCCACTGATGCTGCGGTTGCCGTTCAACTCGTACAGATACCGGCTGTTATCGCTCAGCGCCAAGTCGATGTTTCCCGGACCGACGACCACGGTCCGGCCGTCGGCATCGATGAGGGCGATTGAGCCGTCAGGCGCGATCGCGAAACCAGAGATCGAGCCGCCCTGGGCGTTCGCCGTGTAGCCGAACTTGCCGTTCTTCGTAACCACGGCCCAGCAAGGCGCACCTTGATGGGTGAGCACCGCGCCGCTGGCCGTACTCAGCTGGCCGGCGTTGCCGATCACGTAGGATGACGCGCTCCCGGTCGCCTCGGAGACGAACAGCTCGCCGCGGTGACCGAACGAGAACCCGAACGGCGTGCCACCGGCCGACGAGCTCGCAGTCGCCGCCGACGCGACGCCGTCGTCGCCCACCGCATAGACGTCGAGCCTGTTGGTCGACTTCTCGGTCACGATGAGCCGGCGGCCGTCAGGACTGAACGCAACTTGCGCGGGACCGACGGCGCTACCAGAAAGCGACCGCGTCGACCCGGTGATGGCCGTGAGCGCGCCATCTCCGCCGATCGTGAAGCCGCTGATGTTGCCGTTCCCGCCGGCGTTGAGGACGTACACGAAATCTCCGTGGACGGTGAGGCTGATGGGCCGGACCCCGCCCGACGCAACGCGGCTCGTGAGCGTGAGTCCGTTTGCCCCGACGCGGAACGCCGAGATGTCGTTCGAGCCGGCATTGACGGCGAACAGCCAGCGGCCGTCATCGCTCAACGCGAGCGCGCCCTGCGATCCGAGGCCGCTTCCCGCGCCGGTGCCACCCGTCGCCACGCTACCGGCCCAGGTCAGACTTCCATCGGCCGCGCGCGCAAACGTCGCGACAGAGTTGCCGGCCACCTGGTTGGTGAGCGCAAACACGGCACCGGGCGCGTCCGCGGCCGCCGCGACCGGGGGGGCGCTGACTCCGACGTCCACTGCACGGTCTGCGGCTATCCCGGTGACGTTGTTGTCGTGAGAGCAGGCCGCGAGCATGACGAGCGTACCGAGTGCTAGGAACTTGTTCATCGAAAACCTCCCGAGAGAATGGTGACGGTTGAGTGGCTCGGGAGAATGAACGCGGAGGGACTCGAAAGCGGAGGACCTTTCGCGCCTTATGAGAGAGTTCTCATACTGCTATCATTACGCGCATGCGCGTTGCGCCATTTGCCGCGGTCGCTCTAATCGTTCTGCAGGGCCCCGCCGCATCGGTTCGCGACGATGGGCAATGGACGATGCCCGGCAAAGATTACTCGGCGACGCGCTTCAGTGGCCTCTCGCAAATCACGCCGCGCAACGCCGCTCGGCTGCGACCGATCTGGAGCTTTTCGACCGGCGTTCTCGGCGGCCATGAAGGCCAGCCGCTCGTCGTCGGCAACACGATGTACGTCGTCACACCGTTCCCAAATGTTCTCTACGCCTTCGATCTCACGCGCGAAGGCTATCCGCTCAAATGGAAGTACCGGCCCGACGTCAACCCCACATCCGTCGGCATTGCCTGTTGCGACGCGATCAACCGCGGCGCCGTCTACGCTGACGGCAAGATCATCTACAACCTGTTGGACGGACACACCGTCGCGGTGGACGCCAAGAGCGGCCAGGAGCTCTGGAAGACGCAGATCGCCGACATGAATCAGGGTGAGACGACACCGATGGCGCCGTTTGTCGCGGGCAATCGCGTGATCGTTGGGCCATCGGGCGGCGAGTTCGGAATCTACGGCTGGGTGAAGGGGCTGGACCTCGCGACCGGGAAAGTCGTCTGGACCGCGCACAACATGGGGCCCGACACACTAATGCTCGTGCGCCCCGAGACGTTCAGCGGCGGCGCCGGGATCGGGACGTCGACGTGGACCGGCGATTCGTGGCGGCGCGGCGGCGCGCCCGTGTGGGGATGGATCACGTACGACCCGCAGCTCGACTTGATTTACTTCGGCGTATAACCCCGAACAACGGCCCGGCGAGAACAAGTGGACCAACAGCGTGCTGGCGCGCCGTCCCCGCGATGGCGCACTGGTCTGGGCGTATCAGTTCACGCCCCACGACAGCTGGGACTACGACTCGAACGCCGAGATGATTCTCGCCGATTTCGTGGTCGGTGGACGACTCCGCAAGGTGCTGGTGCACTTCGACAAAAACGGTTTCGCCTACACGCTCGACCGCGCCACGGGCGAGGTCTTGGTTGCGGAGCCGTTCGCGCACGTCACCTGGGCGAAGCGCATCGATAGGACCACTGGTCTTCCTGTCGTCGATACGACCAAGACCACGGGAGCATCAAAGGGGAATGTGCAGGGCATCTGCCCGTCTCTTGAAGGTGGCAAGAGTCCCGCATCACCGGCGGCGTATTCGCCGCATACCGGTCTTTTCTACACGGCGACGAACAATCTCTGCATGAGCTACCAGGCTGTCCCGGTGACCCGCATTCCGGGGACGCCGTACATCGGCGCGACGACACCGTACACCGCCGGCCCGGGCGGCAACATGGGCTCGTTCATCGCGTGGGACGCCGCGCGCGGACGGAAGGTCTGGGAGATTAAGGAGAAGTTTCCCGTCTGGAGCGGTAGCGTCGTCACCGCCGGCGACGTGGTGTTTTACGGCACGCTCGACGGCTGGTTCAAGGCAGCGGACGCGCGCACCGGCCGCCAACTCTGGAAGTTCAAGGTCGGCTCGGGTGTCGTTGGCGCGCCGATTTCGTTTCGCGGCGCGGACGGCAAGCAGTACGTCGCCATCTACGCCGGGATCGGCGGCGACTGGTTCCTGCTCTCCGGCGACGTGCGATCCGACGACCCCGCCGACGTCCGGCCGCCCGCCGACTTCGCGCCCGATCTGGCTCGCCATACGAGTCAGGGAGGAATCGTCTGGGTCTTCGGACTCTAGTCCTCCTCGCGCTGCTCGCCGCTGCGTGCGAACGGAGCGAGCAACTCCCGCCCTCGGTGCGCTATCCGCAGCACGTATCTGCGGGCGGCAATCCTCCCCCGGCGGGTGAAATCTCGAACCCGCTCGCTCGCGATTCAGGATCTGTGGCCGACGGCGAGAAAATCTTCAGCTCGATGAATTGCGACGGCTGCCACGGCGGCGGGGCGACCGGCTGGGTGGGGCCAAGCCTGGTCGACGGGCGGTGGCGCTACGGCGGCACCGACGGCGCGCTGTACCAGTCGATCTTCTACGGCCGGCCGAAGGGGATGCCGGCGTACGGCGGCATCCTGTCATCGAGCGCTATCTGGAAGATTATCAGCTACATACGCGCGCAACCCAAGCCCGTGACGGTGCCCACAGAGACATTCAAATAACGGAAAGCATTATGTTGGGGCCCCGAAACGTCCCTCGATGTGAGGTCCCAATGCGCGTGCTTCGCGTTCTGATTTGTTCCTTCGTCGTACTGGCGATTTTCGGCTGCGGTGGCGGCTACCACCCAGCCCGGCAGCGCGTGCTCCTTCCTCCGACGCTGAATCTCGTGCCGCATCACAACATCGGTCTGTTCCAGTTCTCAGTGGAGAACGCGAAGGGAAACCTCCACGAGTTCGCCACGCGGCGGTTCGAGGAATACGTGCTCGCCGCGCAAACCGGCATCGAGATGCGGGAGTTCACGTCGGCAGACTCGACCCGCGTATTCGCGTCCGCCGATTCGACCGCCTGCCCTGTCGCCTTTTTTGGCCATCTCAAGATCTCGAACGTGAAGCCGAGCGGCGGGCTGACCGCTGGTCTCTCACCGATCGTCGAGGCGACGGTCACGGTGGAGCTGTCGGTGTGGCTCGTGAACACGCGCACGGGTGGCGTCATGTGGCGCCGCAGCTCGGCCGAGACCGAGAAGGTCGGGGGCCTGTCGTTCATCGGCGGCACGCCATCGTTCTCGGCGCGCGATCCGAATGACGCGTACGGACACATCGTCAATCAGCTGGTTTATAACGTCACGTATGACGTGAGATCGACTTGGGTGGACCAATAACCAGACGGTAAATGACGGTAAGAGACGGTAAGGGACGGTAAGAGTCAGGCTCCTACCGTCCCTTACCGTCTTTTACCGTCCCTTACCGTCCCTTACCGTCCCTTACCGTCCCTTACCGTCCCTTTTCAGCACCCGTGCCCCCACATGTCCACCGCCTCCACAAACGCCGCCGCTTTCTCCGTCAGCTCTTTATCGGTCATCTTCGCGCGACCGCTTTTTGCGATCGCGGTATCCAGCGCGGACCAGAGGCTGCGTCGCGTAGGGTCGAGCTGGAGAGCGCGCGCCAGCGGACCGATCGCCGCTTCGTACCAGCCATGGCTCGCGTAGACGTCGGCCAGTTTCTGCATCGCGTCGACGTCGTTCGGCTGGTCCTGAAGGCGCTCCATCAGCGAGTCTTCCACCTGACCGATCGCGGTGAGGTCTGCGACCTGCTGCGCGGGCTCCCGCTGCATCTCCAGCGGGGGTTCAGTCGCCAGCAACGGACACCCCATGATCCAGATGAGGTCGATGGCGACGGCTACACCCAAGCCTTTCCAGTAGCTCATGGCGTCCTCCTTTGCCGCTCGGAGAACGCACGAGGCGCGCCAGGCGAGAGTCAGCCTGGCGCGCCTCGATTTGTGTTCTAGCGAACACTACTCCGACGCGGGAGGCGTGTCCTCCTTGCCACGAGGCTTCTTATTGAAGTACCAGAACGCCAGCATCACCAAACCAATGACGAAGGCGATCTTGATGACGAGGAAGATGAGAGGAAGGAGAAAGGCGCCTGCCAGTTTCCAGAGGAGGACGCCCACGAACCCAACGGCGGCGAGCTGCAGAACAGGCTTTACCATAACTGGACTCGGTTCAAGGGAGTGGGGGCCCTACGAGGGCCGTGACCGAAAAGTGTCCACTCTGCGCAAGTACACAAGCCCTCCGCCTGCTCCGCCCCCGAACAGGTCGCGAACACCAATCCCGCGCACATCGACGAAGGCGGGCGCGGAGTACGGCGGGAGCTGCACCATCACGCTCGAGTCGCGCACCAATCCTCGGAACACCGCCGGTGCCCCGCCCTGCTCGCTCCCCACGATGAGGGCGCTGCGACCATCGCCGTCGAGATCGACGAAGCGGGGCACGGCGCGTCTGCCCACCCGCTGACCACCCAGGTAATCGTCCGTCACGAGTGTGAACCTGGGCGAGCGTGGCGTTCCGTCATTGCGGAAGAACGCGATCCGTCCCGATGCGTCCCCGATGAAGAGATCGAGGTCGCCGTCGCCGTCGATGTCGAACAACTCGGGGACAGCGTTGCTCCCGCGGGGCAGTCGCACGATCGCGGAGTCCACCAGGACAAATCGATTCGGACCGGGCTTGCCGGTATTGCGATACCAGGCAACCGCGTCCTGAAACTGCCCGACGACGAGATCGGGCAGACCGTCCCCGTCGAGATCACCCAGCGCCGGAGCGTTGTGAAACGCGGGCAGCACGGCGAGGTGCCCACGCAGCCGAAACGCTGGCGCCGTGCGCGTGCCGACGTTTTCGAACCAGTACATGCCGCCGGTCTTGGGATTGTCGGGCTCGATCTTCGTGCCGACGACGATGTCGAGATCGCCATCGCCATCGATGTCGCCGAACGCGGGGATCGTCTCGGCGCCCAGATCGATGTCATCGAGCAGATGCGTCGTCGCGACGGTCCAGACGCCGGGCGCCGTCTGGTCGAGCTCATACAGATTTGCGGTGCTGGTCTTGACCGGATTGAACGCCCCACCGAGCACGCCGACGACGAGGTCCGTGCGGCCGTCGCCGTTCAGGTCACCGGGGGCGGGCGCGTTGTAGCCGCTCGTCTCGAGCGGCGCTTGCAGCGGAAACGGAATCCGATCGCCGTGAAAGTCAGGATGCGCGCACGTGCCCTGATTCCGGATCCACAGGAGGCCCGGCTCGAAGAAGTCGCCCCACAGGATGTCGGGGTCCCCGTCGCCATCGACGTCGAAGACAGCCATCGTATTGGCGCCATGCAGTGACGGCGTACGCTGTCCGATGATCTGGATATCCTCGAACCGCTCCGTGATCAGGCGAAAGCGCGGCGCCTGATTCGCGTCGAAACCGTCCATCTCGTAGCGCGTGATCGTGCCGTCCACTCGACCGAGCAGCATGTCGAGCTTGCCGTTGCAGTCGATGTCGGCGAACTGCGCGATGTTCTGGCGGTCGGCGTAAATCGCGACGCCCGTGACATCCTTGAGCGTATCGGCGGCAACCTGAAATCGCGGGGCGGTCTTGGTTCCCACGTTGCGATAGTAGCGGATGTTGCTGAGTGGGGACTCGGCGAAGAGGTCGTACAGACCGTCGCCATCTACGTCGACGAAGCGGTACCACTCGCCAATGTCGATGCCCTGGAAGCGCTCATCCCGAAGTTGCCACGCGCCAGCTGAGTTGCGCTGAAAGAGCTCGAGCTGTCCCGAGTTTTCCTGGATGAAGAGGTCGAGCACGCCGTCGCCATCGATATCGACGAGCTGGGGCCGGGGATGCTCGAAGCCGCCGAGAAACGGCAGCGCGTAGGGCCGGCCCGTGGAGTCTGCGACCGGGAACGGAGAAATGCGGCGGTCAAAAGAAACGGCGGCGGTCGAGGCGGTCGGACTGATCGTCCGGGGATGGGTGCAACAGGTCAGCGCGAGGAGAAGGGCGAGCCGCCGCGTCAAAACTTCTCGCCGCTCACGCCCAAGCCCGATCCGTCCGGCACAGTGTCGATTCTGCGGAGCACGGTGCGCTTGCGCGCGTCGATCACGATCACCCGGCCCGGCGCCGCCGTCATACCGGGCGCTGGCGCGGCCGGCATGGCCATGCTGATGCCGCCCATGTTCATGACGTTGCTGGTGTTGTGGTTCGCCACGAACACGAGGCGTCCGTCTCCGGAAATGCCGATGCCGTCCGGCTGCGCGAAATCGCCCTTCACCGTCGTCAGCACACTCCAGTGTTTCGCGTCGATCACCGTGACATCGTTGGAGCGTTGATTGGGCAACCACACTTCGCCGCCGTCGGGTGTGAACGAGACGAGCCACGGCCAGTCGCCCGTGGGCACCTTCTGCACCAGCTTCGGCTTGGCGGGATCCGCGAGATCGAACACGAGCAGCCTGTCGGTCAGTTGCGCGGTCGCGACGAGCGTGCGCCCATCCGGAGAGACGGCGAGTTGCACGATCACCTGGCTCGTATCGCCGCCCGGCACATCCACGATGTCAACGTGCTCGCGCTTCGCGTCGTACACCGCGATCTGATTCGCGCCGAGGCTCGCGACGTACGCGTGCGCACCATCGGGCGCCACGGCAAGACCATGCGGTCTCGGCACCAGCACTTCGACTTCTTCCGGCGTCATGGTCTTGCGGTTGATCACCGCGATCCGCGCCGGCGCGTTGACGGCCGACATCGAGCGCGTGGCATACAGCTTGTCGCTCTTGGGGTCGAGCGCGAGCAGACCGGGTGTGACCGTCTCCGCCTTCGCGACAATGTGATTGGCGCGATCGAGCTTCACGACGGCGTTGTCACCGACGAGCGAGACGTACCAGTACGATCCGTCGGGCTCGACGACGATATGATGCGGCTTGGGGTGCGCCGAGAAGCCGAGCGTCGTGAAGTCGACGACGGCGACGACCGAGTCCGCCGCCGCGTCGATGACGGTGACTTTGCCTGACGCCTGATTCGCCACGTAGACGAAAACAGGCGTGATCAACGTCAGCAGGACGTTCATGGCACCGGCGCCGACGGATGTTTCTTCAAGATGAACAACCCTTCCCCCATGCTGCTGACCGCCACGACTCCGCTCTTGAAGAACGGATAATTGCCCCACGTGCCCTCGAAGCCGGGCTCGTCGGGACCGACCGGATGTGTGTCGAAGAACCCAATCTCCTTAGGATGCAGGCGATCGGTGATGTCGAGGACACGCAGACCGGCGACGTAGTTCGACTGATACATCGTATTGCCGACCAACCAGAGGTTGTGGTCGGTGGCCTTGTTCTTCGAGATGTACTGGCCCGCCAGGACCGGATTCTCGAGATCGCTCACGTCCCAGATCAACGTGCGCGTGCCGTCGACAAGACCTTGGATCTCGTCCAGCTCGTCATCCTCATATGCGTAGCGTTGGTCGTCGGTGAGCCAACCCTGGTGCGCGTAGCCGACGTTCGGATACGTCGCGCGCGAGATCGCCACCGGGTGCGCCTTATCCGTCACATCGGCGATCGACAGAGCGGTCTCGTTCCACCCGAGGCAGATCTGCCGGCCCTGGTACTTCGTGGTCGGGCCGTGATAGACGACACACTGCGCGTCGTGCGTGTAGCCCGTGCCCTGGCGCCCCGTCTGCGGATCGGAGAAGCAGCCGGCGAACTTGGGATGCAGCGGATCGTGGACGTCCACCATGTGAAGCCCGCCGCCGCACATCTCACCGCCAGAGTTCGAGCCAGTCAGATAGACGAAACCGCTCGCCGTGTCGGCGGCGATGTCGTGCACGCTGTGCGCGAGCCCGTAGTGGGCATCCTCGGTGTACGTCTGTGGCTTGGTCACGCCACGCAGACGATCGAGATCGAATATTTGCATCCCGTGATTGCGCGCGCCATCGGACACAATGAAGGTATAGTGCTTGTACGTCTTGATCTCGCGCCAGAACGAGCCCGGTGAGCCGGCGGTCTTCGGCAATTCGCCCAAATACACGGGATGGCTCGCGTCGCTGATATCGACGAACGCGGTGCCGTCGACCCGGCCCACGATCGCGATCTCGTGGCCGTTTTGCGGATCGTTGTAGCCCCACACGTCACTGAGCTGCACGCCGCGCTTCCCGCCGATCGCCGACACCGGCAGGAACGACATCAAATCCACCTGATTGCAGTCGAAGATCGAGACCTTGCCGCCGGTGCACTCCCGGTTCGCGCCGGTGAGCGCCGGCAAGGTCGAGACATCGCCGACCAAGTGGCCCGCTGCCGCCCACGTGCCGTTGGGACGCCTGCTGTACAGGGTCACGCCACCTTCACCGTAGTCCTCGTTGCTCGCGGCGATCGCGATCAGCGAAGCCGTGGCAGCGATCTTGGCGCCGAATCGGTCGCTGCCGGTCGACTTCTCGGCGCTAAGCTTTGTGGCACTCGGAAAGCCCGTCGAGTCGCGCGTGACTCGAAACACCCCGCCCTGGAACGAATTCGCGCCATCGGCGCCGACCCACAGCTCGTTGCCGACTTCGGCGAGTGAGACTCCGTAGCGCGTGCCGAATCCCGCATCAAACGGCAGCGTGCGCGTCACCGGACCCCAGCGGCCACTCGTGGAGTCACGGGCGAAGAGCCATACCGCGCCGGCGCCACGGTCGTTGATCGCACCGATGAACGCACTGTCGCCCCGGAGCACCAGCGAGCTCCCGAAGCCGCTGTTACGGCCAGTGATCGGCCCCGGGGGAGAGATCTTGCTGTCCAGCTTCCACGCGCCGGATGGGTCGCGATTGAAGACGTATACGGCGCCGTTGCCGGAGTCCGCGCGGAAACTGCCGACCATCAACCGGGACCCGGACGCCGCGACGGCGTTGCCAAATGTCGGGTTGCTCACTGTGTCGCCGGGCGTGAGCGTGGTCTCGGCGGCCCAGGTGCCGGCGGTATTCCGGAAGACGAAGACGGCGCCGCTCCTGCGGGTGAAGACCATCGAGCCGAAGCCGCGCACCCCCGTCGACACGTATGCGCGGTCGCCTGATAAAACGACGCCGGCGCCAAACGCATCCGCCGGGTGCCGATCGCGCGGCTTGATGGTGCCGCTCTCGTGCCACGTACCGCTCGCATCGCGGGTAAAGACATACACAACACCGCTCTCCGAGTCCGCCTTCGCATCGCCGACAAGCAGGGTGTTGCCATCGATCGCGAGCGCGGAGCCGAAGCCGTCGCCGTTGCTGGCGCCCGATCTCGTGATCTTCGTGGCCACGCGCCAGACGCCTTTGGCATCGGGACGGAAGACGTACACCACCCCCGGTCCGTAGGCATTGTCCGGCTGCCCGACGTACACCTCGCGGCCGCTGACGGCGAGCGCGGAGCCGAACGCGCCCTGCGCGGCGAGTGTTGACGGAGCGATTCCCAATGCGACGGCCAGCGAGAACAGGTGGCGGTATGTCATCAGCAGAGCTCTCAGGAGAGTGAGGGGTGGAGAATGGCCACAAATACGGATGCGTGCAAGACGAGATTCGTTGCGTGACGTTGATCGACGGCGATCAGGCGAAGAGCTGAGAGGATTGGGAGCTAGAGGGTGGTGGCGGTCGCATGCCCGCCAGCGCCCGCCCCGCGTCCGTCCAGCGCGAGCGCATCCATTCGGTGAGCCAGAGCGGCAACGCGCGCGACCGCTCGAGCGGTTCTTCGCCGATCGTCGGCTTCTTGCCCGTGAGCATTTCGCGCGCGAGCGACTGCACGGCCGCCATGTCGTTGCGCGGCGACGCCGGTCTGCCGAGCGCGCCCGCGATACCCGTGTCGGCGACGAGCACTCCTTCGTCGCCCACCAGGACGTTCTCCGCTTTCAATTCGCCGTGCGCGATGCCGGCCGCGTGCGCGTGCGCGAGCCCGTTCAACACACCCCGCAGTATCTCCACCGTGCGCGACAACGGTACGGGCCCGTTGTTGCCGATCCAGGCGCGTAGAGTCGTGCCGGGCACGAAGGACCGCGTGTGATAAACGAACGAGCCCGCGCGACCAGCGCCGCGAGGGCGCACGAGATTCAAATGCTTGAGCTGCTCGGCGAGCAGTAACACGGCGCGCTCGAACTGCAGATCGTTGATGCCGAGCGACAGCGCGGCGGGCAAGACCTTGATCAACAACTCGAAGCTGGTTTCCGATTGTGTGGCGACAAACAGCCGGTATTCGCCTACCGGCCGTACTTCGCGCTCGATCCGATACAGGGGGCCGAGGGCTTCCGCTAGGGCGGCGCGGAGGTCGGACATGTGCGGAAGTTACCCCCAGTCTCCGGAATGGGAAGGGATTACTCGCCCGTTTCCCTTCTAATCCCCTGATACAGCTCTCGTGCCCGCTCGCGCTCCGCCGCGGTGCCGAAAATCTTGTCACCGTCAAAGCGGCCGTTCTCGATGAAAATCTCCGAAATCTTGTAGCCGGCCGTCACGCTGCCCGCCACGTAGACACCGGGGACCGAAGTTTGCAGCGTTTCAGGATCGACCGCGGGCCGCCCCGATTCCGCATCGAACGAGACCCCAATCCGCTTGAACAGCTCGAGATCGGGATGAAAGCCGATCAGCGGATAGACGCGGTCGGCGGCGATCTGCTCTTCCCCCTTGGGCCCACGAATTCGCACCCAGCGCGGCGTGATCTCGATCACCTTGCTCGCCATGCGCGCGGCGATCTCACCAGCCTTGATGCGATTCTCGAGGTCCGGGCGCAGCCAGTACTTCACGCTCTTCGGCCACTCTTTGCCGCGGTAGATGATCGTGGTGCGCGCACCCGCGCGGAACAGCTGGAGGGCGGCCTCGACTGCCGAATTCTTCCCACCGATAACGACGACGTCGCGCCCGTAGGAAAGATGCGCCTCGTCGAAATAATGGCGGACGTGCGGCAGCTCTTCGCCCCCCCCCGGGACGCCGAGATGGTTGGGATGGTCGAAGTAGCCCGTCGCGAGGACCAAGCGATCCCACGTAACCGATTCCCGGCCGAACCGCGTCTCCACCTCGTGGGCGTTTACGAGCTTCGTGAAGGTTTGCACGCGGATGTTTTCCGTGCGGGCGACGCCGCGATAATACTTGAGCGCCTCTTCGCGCGTCGCTTTGGCGCCCGCGCAGACGAGTGGGTGACCGCCGATTTCCAGCCGCTCCGGCGTGGTGAAGAACGTCATGCCGATCGGATAGCGGACGATGGAATTGGCGAGGGCTCCGGCATCGATGACCAGCGGATCGATGCCGCGGCGCTTCGCGGAAATGGCGCACGCCAGGCCGATGGGCCCGGCGCCCGCTATGATGGCGGCCTCGTGCGGCATAGCCGTGAATCTATCCCCCTTGCCAGCCATACTGCGCAACAATATTGTTGCGTATATGGCCAGACGCGTCCGCGCCAATAAATCGCTGATCAAGCAGCGCTACCACGCGGCCAAGCTCGCCTTTCCGGACGATGCCGACCTGGCGCGCAGCCTGGGCGTGCACCGCAGCGCCGTGGTGCGCTGGAAACGGGGTGAGAGCCCGGCACCTGAAAACTGGGAGCAGCTCGTCGGCCTCGATACCGTCGTCTCGCTGCTCGAGGGGTTCCTCGACACCGGCAGCATCGCCAAGTGGCTGCGCGGCCTCAACGCGCACTTGGGCGACCGCCGGCCGATCGACGTGATCCGCCAGGGACGGCTTTCCGAGGTGATCGCCGCGATCGAAGCTGAAAAGGCCGGCGCCTTCGCCTAATGCCCTGGCGGGTGTTTCCGTGGGAAAGGGCCGCCAAGTCAGGCGAGCCGTTCTCTTCCTCATATGTCTATCCCAATCAGGGCAGCGGTCGCTTCGACTTGCGCGACGTGCCGGTGTTGTACCTCGCCGAGACGGCCGTGCATGCGGTCGCCGAGAAGTTGCAGCGGTTCAGGGGGCAGCGGATCGATCGCAACGATCTCAAAGAATCAGGCTGGCCACTCGCCCTCGTCGAGTGCCGGCTGACGCTTCAGAAAATCGCCGATCTCTGCGATCCGGATGTGCTCGCGAAACATCACATCGCGCCGGATAGCCTGGCGAGCCGCGACTTCACGAAGACGCAGGGCGTCTCGAGGATGTTATATAAGGAAGGGTATAAAGGATTGCGCTGGTGGTCGGCGCTCTCGGGCGACTGGCACACGATCGTGCTGTTCCTGGACCGCGTCTCGGCGGAGGACCTCGAATACGGCAAGCCGGAGCAATTGACCGTACGGCATCCAACCGTCAAGGCAGCGTGTACTGCTCTGGGCGTCCGCGGATGATCTCGACGCGCAGCTCGATCCACCCGTCCGTCTGATTGTATTCCACGCGCAAAGTGTGCTGACCCGCAGGCATTTCCGCGTAATCGACCTTCGACTCGTGCGGGGTCCAGGCGTCGATCACGAGCTTGTCATCTAGGTACAGGCGCATGGCGTTGTTGCTGATGGCGCGGAGCGTGTAGAAGCCGGGCGACAGGGTCACCGTGCCGGTCGCTTGCAGCGACCAGTGGCCGGGGCGATAGCTGAAGAAATCGACTCTCGGCAGTGACTTGGAGTCTGCGGTCCACCTAATCGGCGGCTCGAAGCGCCCGTACGAAAACTGTTGCCCCTTGTACTCAAGCATGACCTCCCAGTCACCAGTGGAATCCTTCGCCGGTGTCACGGCGAGCGTATCTCCCATGCGGCCGGATGTCTTGGACAGCGTGGCAATCCCGCGCTGCGACACGACGCGCCAGGTGCCCGGCGGTCCAAGTACCGCAAGCCTGAGCGGCACTGCCCTGGTCGAGTCGACGGGCCAAAGCTTGGGTGACTGCCAGTCGTACGGTCCCCACTCGTCGACGACGATCGCGGAGCGGTCGCGCAGACTGAGGGGAGTGGTGGGCGCCGAGAAATGCGGCGGCGAGAGAGACGGCGGCGAAGCGGCGGCGAGCGTGTCCAAGCCCGTCGTATTCCGCGCCTCGAGCACCACGTGATTGTCGACGAAGGTGTTGCCGCTGATGCGATAGTCGCGGCTCTTCGTGTCGTGGTGTTTGGGATAGCCCCAATCCGACGGCTCGATCGAGTCGGCCCAGAGCTTGATGGCGACGGAATCGTGCAGGAAGCGGTTTCCGCTGATGACGTTGTCCCGTCCATGTTCTATCGCGACGCCAAAACGGTTGTTTGTGAAGTCGTTGCCCACGATTTGCGTTTCGAAGCTGTAGCCGCCCCACACGCCGTATTCGTTTCCCCAAGCGCGATTGTTGGTAATCGTATTGCGGCTGAATGTGGCTTCGACGCCATTGGCGGTTGCGTAGCTGACGTCGTTCTCGTTGATCAGGTTGTCGTTGGCGCCGCCGGTCCCTGAATCCATGGTCGTCTGACCGGCCCAGAGAAACACGCCGTCCCCGCCGTGCGTGAGCGAGTTATGCGCGATGACGTTGTGTGAGCTTTGCTCGTAGATCAGCAGGTCCGCCGAATCCTGGCCCCGTGAATAAAAGCCGTGACTGTAACCGCGGACGTTGTAGTCGATCCAGTTGTGCACGATCGTGTCGTACGAGGAGCGGTACAGGCCGACGCCCAGCCCCGAGTTGAAAGAAAAGTTGTTGCCCCGAATCGAGAGGCCGTTGCTCCGCACCAGCAGTAAACCGTTCATGCCTTGCACGGCGCCGTTTTCAACGATCTTGCCGCCGGCGACGTCGGCGAGATAAATCGCCGCACCAAAGCGCAGCCACTCGTCCTTCTCGTTGTGGTGAAACGACAGCCAATCCACCAGGCTTTCGTGCTCCACGAGACTGAACAGCCGTGGCTTCCAGTTGTAGCTGAGGTCATTGTCTTCGAGCGTGAGATTGCGCGTGCCGCGCGCCAGGATCCCAACCTTGTAGCCCCGCGCACGCGCTTGGATGATGCGCACGTTCTTGCCGCCATCGATGCGAATCGCGGTGTCGGCGGGCGTGCCTTGCAGCGTCGCGCCGGCAAAGTCCACCGTGATGTTGTCTCCGCGGATCACCACGCCGGAGATCCGATAGGTGCGGCGCAGGACGCGCGCGGAACGGGTGATGACTTGGCCTGAGTGCACAGCGATCGGGCCCTGCGAGCGTTGCGGGCCTTGCGTAAGCAAGAGGACGAGTAGCAGCATGGTGCCAACTTATGCACGTCGCGCAACTTCCGCTCCTCACCGTCGTGCCCTTCGTGGCACTGCTGCTGGTGATCGCCCTGGCGCCGCTCGGGGTGCCGCGGTGGTGGCACCACAACCGGAACAAGGCGCTCGTTGCGTTCCTCATCTCGGTTCCGGTGCTGTTCTATCTGGGACGGACCGAAATCGGCCGGCAGCTCCTCCTCGAGAAGGCCCACGAGTATGTCGGCTTCATCGTGGTTATCGGCGCGCTGTTCATGATCACGGGCGGCATTCACATCGAGGGATCGCTGGCCGGCACGCCGTTGGTCAATACGGCGATGCTCGCGATTGGAGCGGTGCTCTCCAATTTCCTGGGCACGACCGGCGCCTCGGTGCTGCTGATTCGCCCGTTACTCCGCGCCAACCAGCGACGCAAGCGCGTCGCGCACATCGTCATCTTTTTCATCTTCATCGTCGGGAACTGCGGCGGCCTATTGACGCCGATCGGCGATCCGCCGCTGCTCCTCGGCTTCCTGAAGGGCGTGCCATTTACGTGGACGCTCAGGCTCTGGCCGCAATGGCTCGCGCTCAACGGTATCCTGCTGGTCCTCTTCAATATTTGGGACCGATGGGCGAATCACGACGAAGTGGAGGTGCCGCGTCACGAGCCGTTGCGCGTGCGCGGTGCGATCGAGTTGACCGCGCTCGCCGGGGTGATGGCGACGATCATCACATCCGGATCCCTGCTCGTGATCCTGATCTTCGCGGTAGTGGCCTACTTCCTCGGATCGGAGGAGCGCCGCACCCTAAACGTCTTCACGTTCGTGCCATTGGTGGAAGTTGCGGTGCTGTTTGCGGCGATCTTCGTCACGATGACGCCCGTGCTCGAGATTCTGAATGCCCGCGCCGCGGACTTCGGCCTCGCGAGTCCGCGGCAGTTCTTCTGGGCCGCGGGGACGTTGTCGAGTGTCCTCGACAACGCGCCCACCTATCTCGCCTTCGCGGCGAGCGCCGCCGGCCTGCAAGGGATTCCGCCGCACGGCCCCTACATCGGCGCGCTGGCGCTCGATCCGCATGCGGCAAAGCTGCTCGCGGCAATCTCGACGGGATCGGTGTTCATGGGCGCCAACACCTACATCGGCAACGCGCCCAATTTCATGGTGAAAGCAATAGCCGAAGGAAGCGGCGTGCGGATGCCGTCTTTCTTCGGCTATATGGCCTACAGTGTAGGCCTGCTGGTGCCGCTGTTTGTGCTGGTGTCGGTGGTGTTTTTCTAGGCAACTCCAACCGGCTGCTTGCTCCACTCCTCCACGAGCTCATCCACGGTTTTGAGCTGACTCTTCGGATCCGTCGCGTACCACGCCTCGAAGTAGCCGAGCCCCGCGTTGTGCGCTTCGTCCGTGAAGGCTTGCAGCGCGTCGGTGACCCAGACGAGGTCGAAACCCCGCTGGAACGCGTCGCCCGAGGTGTGTCGAGCGCAGCAGTCTGTATGCAGGCCGGTGATGTAGAGCTTGGTAATGCCCCGCTCCCCGAGCATCTGCTCGAAGCCGGGATTCAGGAAGGGTGAGTAGGTCTGCTTTCCCCATACGACGTCGCCCGCCCCCGGCTGCGGCGTGAGCGCGTCGACGATCTCGGCCTGGTGCGTGCCCGCCATCGAGTGCGGCGGCCATTTGCGCAGCTCTTTGTCTTTGAGCGTATGGGCGTCGGTCGCGTAGATGACGGTGATGCCAGCCCCGCGCGCTGCCGAGAGGAGCCGCGCGAGCGGCGGAATGATGGCCTGGGCCCGTTTCTGATACCCGGGACCGCCGGCGTCGGCGATTGTGCCACCGGGATAGACGAAGTCGTTGGCCATGTCGATGACGAGGACTGCGGCATGCTGTGACATTGGGGTGACTCCCATTGTTGGTAAGAGTCCGACCGGGACATCCGGTCGGGGGCGGTGGGCCGATTGGGCAACGCCTCTCCCGCGTTCCGAATGGTAGACAGGTGGTCGAGGAAACGGGAGTGACCTATTATGACTTTGGTGACACTCACCCCTCTTCCCCAGCAGCGCCGCGCGATCGAAGCGCCACTGGGCCCCGTGCTCGTCGTGGCGGGTCCCGGCGCGGGCAAGACGTACTGCCTCATCGCGCGCATCGAGCATCTCGTCGAGCGTGGTTTCGATCCGCACCGGATTTGTGCCGTCACATTCACCAACCGCGCGGCCGGCGAGATCGCCGATCGCTTGAAGCAGACGCTTGGGAGCGAGCGTGCCGGCGCGATCACGGCCGGCACGATTCACGCGTTCTGTCTCGCGCTGCTGCGCGAGCACGCCGAGCTGGTGGGGCTAAAGCGGGGATTCGGCATCGCCGATGAACAGTATCAGGACGTCATCCTTCACCGGCTGCGCGTGCCCGCCGAGCGACGTGGTGGCATGCTGAGCCGCTTTGGTCGCCACCGGTTCCAGCAGTACAAGCTCCAGCCCGACGAGGCGCGGCTCTATCGCGAATACGTCGCGTGGCTCGCGCACCGCAACATGGTGGACTTCGACGATCTGATCATGAAGGCCGAGGCGCTGGTGCGCACCAGCGGTGAGATTGCCGACAGCATCGCCGCGCACTGGGACTACCTGCTCGTCGATGAGTTTCAGGACGTCAATGCGGTGCAATATGATCTTCTGAAACGGCTCGCCGCGCCGCACGGCAACTTCTATGCAGTGGGCGACGACGAGCAGTCGATTTTCGCGTGGACGGGTGCCGATCCGTATGTGCTCGAGCGGTTCCGGCGCGACTACGAGGTCGAGCCGATCATTCTCGACAAGAATTGCCGCTGCTCGCGCCAGATCTTCGAGACGGCGCGGCGAGTGCTGGCCCAGAATCCGAGGCTATTCCAGAAGCAGCTCACCGCCGACCTCGAGTCACCACACGAAGTCGGCGTGCACGCGTTCCGCGACGAGCACGAGGAGGCGACGTGGCTCATCGCCGATCTCGCAAACGAGCCGGACTCCGCAATTCTCTACCGCAAGCATCGTCTGGGGGAGTACCTCGAAGGGCGGTTACTACGCGCCGGAATTCCGTGTCGCCTCGCCCGCGGCCGCTCCCTGATCGAGGACACAGTGATCGGCTACGTCATCGCGGCGCTGCGCATCGTACGCCAGCCCGACGATCCGGCGGCGTTACATGCGTTTGCACAGGTCGTACTCTCGGAGCACTTCCTCCAGGAAGTCGAGGCGGCGCTCGATGAGAGCAAGCCGTTCATGACGTCATTGCGGGACCTCGCTGAACGGCGTGCCAAAAAGCATCCCGACACGCAAAAGCTGTGGCGACTGATCTTCCAGGTCGAGAATTTGCGGACGCTGCCGCGGGCGCACGGCACGTTGGCCGCGGTGATCGATGAGATCTTGTCACAGACAGTAGGCCCGTATCGCAACAAGCTCGAGGAGCGCCACGACGAGATCTCCGATCCCGCCGCGTGGCCCGAAGCGATCGAGCTGGCCCAGCGACTGAAGAGCGCGCTCGAACGCACGCAGACTATCGCGATCGCCCGGCGTGGCGGTGCAGAGATTGCGATCCGGGGCATGCTCGCTGCGACGGGACTGCACCGTGTGCCAAAAGGCGTTGCGGGTGACGTGGTCATTGATGCCGATGCCCTCACGGTGTTCAAGGCGTTGCAGCTGCTGAACGCGTCTGACATCGACACCACGCTCGCGCGGTACGTGACGTTCGACTTCGAGACGACGGACGACGACGTGCAGACCTGCGGTGTCGTGGAGGTAGGGGCGGCGCGCGTCGTGAATGGCGAGATCGTCGAACGGTTCCATTCGTTCGTGAACCCATTCCAACCAATCTCGGCAAAGGCTACTCAGATTCACGGCTACACCGACGCTGACGTGGCGTCCGCCCCGTCGTTCAGCGCCGTGTTCGCGCAGTTTCACGCCTTTGTCGGTTCGGACATTCTCCTCGCCCACAATGGCCAGCACTTCGACATCCCGGTGCTCAAACGGCTGGCCGTCGGCGTCGACAATCTCGCGTTCTATGACACGCTGCTGTTGGCGCGGTCGCTCTCACGAGACCGTGCTACCCAGGAAGATCTCGCGCACCGCTTCGGGATCGACTGCGGTCGCGCCCACCACGCGCTGGATGACGCCGTGACGTTGGCACACGTGTATCGCGAGCTCGAAAAACAACGGGCGATCAGGGCGCGCAAGGCTGTGCTGGCAAACGTGCTCGATTATCTGGCGTTGGCACTCGGTTTGGAGGGGGCGGAGAGCGGGGAGCGGAAGCTGCTATTCGATATCGGCCGCTACCGCACGCTTGGTCTCTACAGCGATGCGCTCGAGTTCTACGCTGCTTCGCGAACGGATAACGACCCACCGCTCGACCGCGTCATCGAGCTGCTGGGCGGGCACAAGGCCATGGTTCGGCTGCGCGCGCACAAGGATCCAACTCAGCGGTATGCGGCGGCAGTCGCGCGGTTACGGGCCTTAATGGCAGATGAGGGTCCGCTGGATGCAGCGATTGACCAGCTTCTGGAGCGCATCGCGTTGTCATCGTCGGACGATGATAGCGCTGAGGGGCGTGTAAATCTCCTCACGCTCCACTCGACCAAAGGCCTCGAGTTCTCGCGTGTCTACATCGTCGGCGTGGAGGATTACGAGATCCCGGGGTTCCAGGCCGCGACGAACAACATCAAAGACGAGATCGAAGAGGCGCGACGCCTCCTCTATGTAGGCATGACGCGCGCGCGGGAACGGCTGGTTCTCACGCGGGTCGAGCGCCGGTTTGGACGCGATGCCGGAGGCAGCGCCTTTCTCGAGGAGATGCAGCTCATCCCTGATGCAGCCGCCGCACCATCTCGATAGTGTCGGCCTCTTCCGGCTTTTTGTCCTGCCGATAGCGGACCACGCGCGCGAACCGTAGCGCGAGCCCACCCGGATAGACTGAGCTTTCCTGCAGACCGTTGA
>Ga0209236_1000604_pt1 | contig 21157 bp, 21 predicted proteins | sample GraSoi013_1_40cm_FD_185819 | JGI IMG/M metagenome (GOLD analysis project Ga0209236, IMG submission 185819) | Grasslands soil microbial communities from the Angelo Coastal Reserve, California, USA - Sample 09_27_2013_1_40cm (SPAdes) (version 2) | ecosystem: Environmental > Terrestrial > Soil >... | reverse complement strand
TACTACTGGCTCAAAGCGACGCTGCACGCTCGACGCGCGGAGGCCACGCTCGCGCGTGCCTACTATGACTCGACACGGGTCCTCCTCGAGCAGCGCCTGCGCGGTCGGCCGGACCTAGCGGAGTTCCATGCCCTCTTGGGGATAGCCTACGCCGGCCTCGGCCGGAGAGCCGACGCCCTCAGGGAAGGACAGCGGGCGGTCGAACTGCTGCCACTCTCCCGAGATGCGCTCGCTGGGACCGATATGCGCGTCTATCGGACGACCATTCTCGTGATGGTAGGCGAGTACAACGCCGCGCTCGACGAAATCGAATATCTGCTCTCCATCCCCGCGTTGCTCTCGGTGCCCTGGCTCCGGGTCGATCCGCTATTCGATCCGCTGCGCAGCAACCCGCGGTTTCAGCGGATAGTGGCCGAGGCTAGCGCACCCAAGCAGTAGCCTCAGCCAGCGGTGGGGATCTATCTCGCCCGCCGCACGCCCACCTCGTCAAGGTGCCGCAGCAGGTCGGCGGGGTCCTGGTAGACGCGGTACGCGCCGGCGCGCTCCAGCTCCTCCTCGCCGTAGCCGCCCGAGAGGAGCCCCACGCCGAGCGCCCGGGCGCGGCGCGCCGCCAGCAGGTCCCACACGCTGTCGCCCACGACGACCGAGTCCGCCACGTCCACCCCCAGCCGCTCGGCCGCCGCGAGAAACAGGTCGGGATCGGGCTTCGCGTGCGCCACCTGGTCGCGCGTGATCACGGGGACGTTGGGCCCGACGGCGAGCATCTCGAGCATCGGGCGCGCGCTCTCGAGGCGCCCGCTCGTCGCGATGGCCCACGGCACGCCGGCGTCCGAGAGGTGCACGAGCAGCTCCCGCGCGCCGGGGAGGGGGCGCACCTGGGATACCTGGCGCGCGAACGAGGCGGCGTGCGTTCGCTGAATCCGCGTCGCGTCCTCGGGCGTCACCTGGCGCCCGATTTCGCGCAGCAGCGCGTCGAGGAACAGCCCGCCGCTCATGCCGATGCGGCGGTGGATGCGCCACACCGAGAGCTCGATGCCCGCCCCCTCGAGCGCCTCGCGCCACGCCAGTACGTGCTGGTACACGCTGTCTACCAGCGTGCCGTCGAGGTCGAACAGAAAGGCCGGTCCGCTCACCGTGCCGCCCCGATCCGGCTCTCTGCGGGCCGCACGGGCCCGGCGCCGGCGCCGCTCTTGGCGATCGCTGCCGCGATCTCGTCGAGATCGGCCGGCGAGAGCGCGAGACCCGCCGCGCCGATCCAGCCGTCGATCTGCTCGGGGGAGCGCGCGCCGACGATGGCCCCGGTCACGCCCGGCCAGGCGAGCGTCCAGGCGACGGCCACGGCCGAGACCGTCGTGCCGTGCCGCCGGGCGACGGGCTTCAACGCGTCGCGCAGCGCCAGGTTGCGGGCCAAATTGGGCTGCTGGAACTCCGCCGCCCGGCGGCGCCAGTCGTCCGGAGCGAGCTTCGCCACCCGCTGTGCCGTGAACCCGTCCGTGAGGATTCCCGATTGCATCGGGCTGTACACGATCACGCCGGTGCCGTGGGCCGCGCACCACGGAATCTCCGCGGCCGCCGCCTCGCGCCGGATCAGCGAGAAGGGAGGCTGCAGCGAGTCCACGTGGCGCAGCGCTTCGCACCGCTCCAGCAGCCCCACGTCGAAGTTCGAGACCCCGGCCGCCCGCACCTTCCCCGCCTCGACCAGGCGGGTCATCTCCCCCCAGGAGTCCTCGACCGCCGTCCCCGTGTCGTCGGGCCAATGGAACTGGTAGAGATCGATGCGCTCCACGCCGAGCCGGCGCAGCGAGGCCTCGGCTTCCCGGCGGATCGACTCGGGTCGCAACACGCGCTCCGGGTCGACCATGCGGTCGCGAGCGCTCCACACGAGCCCGCACTTCGTGAAGACGAGCGGGCGCTCGGCGGGAGACAGGTCCCGCAGCAGGCGGCCCACCACCTCTTCCGAGTGCCCGAGGCCGTACACGGCGGCCGTGTCGATCCAGTTGATGCCCAGCTCCAGCGCGTGCCGCATCGCCGCGAGGGACGCCGTATCGTCCTGCGGTCCCCAGCCGAACGACCAGCCCCCGCCGCCGATCGCCCAGGCGCCGAAGCCGACGGTCGTGATCTCGAGCCCGCTGGTACCGAGCGGCCGGGTGGGTAAGGTCGTGGTCGTCATCGAATCCAAGCCTCTCGCGTGGTGTGCGCTCCCGGAACTAGGACCTTGCGTGCGGTGTTGCAACACGTCCGATTGGATGCAGCACGAAACGACGGATGGAGGATAACACGAGGATGCAACAGAGGAAGCTTGGCACCGAGGGGCTGGTGGTGTCCGCTCTGGGCCTCGGGTGCATGGGGATGTCGGAGTTCTACGGATCACGCGACGACGCAGAGTCGATCGCGACGATTCACCGCGCGCTCGAGCTCGGTATCACGCTTCTCGACACCGCGGACGTGTACGGCCCGTTCACCAACGAGCAGCTCGTGGGCCGGGCGATCCGGGGCCGCCGCGACCGGGTGGTCCTGGCCACGAAGTTCGGCAACATGCGCGGCCCGGACGGCGGATGGCTGGGCATCAATGGGCGGGCGGAGTACGTCCACCAGGCCTGTGACGCCTCCCTCAAGCGGCTGGGCGTCGACCACATAGATCTGTACTATCAGCATCGCGTGGATCGCACCGTCCCTATAGAGGACACGGTGGGCGCCATGGCAGCGCTCGTGACTGCGGGCAAGGTGCGCCACCTGGGGCTCTCCGAAGCGGCGCCGGCGACGCTGCGCCGCGCGCACGCCGTGCACCCGATCAGCGCGCTGCAGACCGAGTATTCGCTGTGGTCGCGCGACCCCGAGGACGAGATCCTGCCCACGTGCCGCGAGCTCGGGATCGGGTTCGTGGCCTACAGCCCGCTCGGGCGCGGGTTCCTCACCGGGCAGATCCGCCGCTTCGAGGACCTCGCCGCGGACGACTGGCGCCGCAACAACCCGCGCTTTCAGGGGCAGAACTTCCAGAGAAACCTCGACCTGGTGACGCGGGTGGAAGCGATCGCGCGGGAGAAGGGCTGCACTCCGTCGCAGCTCGCCCTCGCCTGGCTGCTGGCGCAGGGCGAGGATGTCGTACCGATCCCCGGCACCAAGCGGCGGCGCTACCTCGAGGAGAACGCCCGCGCCGTGGAGATCGTGCTGACCGCGGGCGACTTGCAGCGCATCGGCGAGGTCGCGCCCAAGGGGGCGACGGCCGGCAGCCGCTACCCCGAGGGCGGGATGCGCAGTGTCAACGCCTAGGAGTCTCGCGCGCTTCGCCCGCCGCTGCGTCGTCGCCGCGATGCTGGGGCTTCCCGCGGCCGGCACGCTCCACGCCCAGCAGGACGTCGCGAAGGCGATCGCCGAGTTCGAGAAGGTCGATCCCGGGATTGAAAAGTTCTTCGCGACCGCGCACGGGTACGCGGTCTTCCCTTCGGTCGGCAAGGCCGGGTTCGGGATAGGCGGCGCCCGCGGCAAGGGGTACGTCTACGAGCGCGGGAGCCTCATCGGGCGGTCGACGCTGACGCAGGTGACGGTCGGTCTGCAGTTCGGGGGTCAGGCGTACCGCGAGGTGATCTTCTTCAAAGACAAGACCGCGCTGGACGATTTCACCCGCGGCTCCTTCGAGCTCAGCGCCCAGGCCACGGCGGTCGCGTTGAAGTCGGGCGTCGCCGCGAACCTCGCCTACAACGGCGGCGTCGCGATCGTGACGATGGCGAAGGGCGGCCTGATGTACGAGGCGTCGGTGGGGGGACAGAAGTTCAGCTACAAACCGCTGACGCAATGATGGACGCCCGTATTCGGCTGCTGCTCGAAGTCTTCGATCAGGCGTTCGCCGGCCACTCCTGGCACGGCACTACGCTCTCGGGGTCGCTGCGCGGCGTGACGGTCGCGCAGGCCTTGTGGCGCCCACAGCGAGGGCGGCACAACATCTGGGAGGTCGCGCTCCACGCGGCGTACTGGAAGTTCGTGGTGCGCCGCCGGCTCGTGCGGGACCCCGCGCTCAAGTTCCCGCGACCGGGAAGCAACTGGCTCGAGCTGCCCGAGCGGGCCGACCTGCGCGCCTGGCGGGGGGACGTCGCGCTCCTGAAGCGCGAGCACGCGCTGCTGCGTCGCACGATCGCGCGCTTCGATGCGGCGCGGCTCGGGCGCCGCGGCTGGCGGTCGCAGTGGAGCAACGTGAGGCACATCTACGGCATCGCGTCACACGACTTGTATCACGCGGGGCAGATCCAGCTGTTGAAGCGGTTGGGCGCTAGGTGACCTTCAGGACCCGATCCCCCGGCCGCGCGCGCTGCACCACCTGGATCGCGACTTCCTGACCGACCGTCGCGCGCTCCACCTTGACGTGGTCCACTTCCATCGAGCCCACCTTTTCCGTGAAGTCGCTCGTGTGACCGTGGAAGTGCAGGTCATCCCCTACCGCAACCTCGCCCTCGCTGAGGCGCACGATGGCGACGCTCGGCCCCTTGAAGAAGTGCGTGACCGTACCGACGAGCTGCTCGGGCATGCCTCAATGTACTCCGCCGATGACACTTAGGAAGAGAACCCGGAGACGCCGGCTGCCTGAAACCTTCCCGGGGGTAGCCCCGTCGTCTTGCGGCGTGCAACCCTTTCAGGGGCGGCTGCATCTAATTGGCCGACCCGCCTCGAGGGCTCCCTATGCCGCCTGCCGTGCCGCTGCTCGCCGTCTTGCTCACGCTGCAGACGTCCGCCGACCCACAGGCGGCGCGGGTGCCGCCCCCCGGCGCGACGAGCGCGGTCGCGGTGCGGGCGGACCGTCCGGTCGTGATCGACGGCAAGGACGACGACCCGGTGTGGCGCCTGGCGCCCGCGATCACGGAGTTCCGCGAGTTCCAGCCCAAGGAGGACGGCGACCCGCGGTTCGCGACGGAAGCGAAGGTCGCGTACGACTCGCGCAACTTCTACGTGTTCGTCCGGGCGTTCGATCCCCACCCGGATAGCATCCTCAAGCTCCTCGCCCGCCGCGACGTCCGCGCCGCCACCGACCAGATCAAGATCATCATCGACTCCTACCACGACCGCCGCACCGGCTTCGAGTTCGCCGTGAATCCTGCCGGCGTGAAGCGCGACTACGCGATCTACAACGATGGCCAGACGGAAGACGACGCCTGGGACGGCGTGTGGGACGTGGCGACAACGGTGGACTCGCTCGGCTGGACGGCGGAGTTCCGGATCCCGCTGTCGCAGCTGCGCTACGCGCCCGCGGCGACCAACACGTTCGGCTTCGGCGTGTGGCGCGACATCCAGCGCTACACCGAGCGCGTGAGCTGGCCCGTGTACCGCGCGTCGCGGCCGGGGTTCCCGTCGCAGATGGGCGAGGTGCAGGGGCTGGTCGGGCTGTCCTCACCCCGGCGGCTCGAGGTCACCCCGTACGGCGTCACGAAGAACGTGACCGTCGCCGACGGCGGAGCGTTCGATCACCCGCAGCGCTTCGCCGGCGGCGCGGACATCAAGTACGGCGTCACCTCGAACCTCACGCTCGACGCCACCGTGAACCCGGACTTCGGCCAGGTGGAGGCCGACCCGGCGGTCCTCAACCTCACCGCGTTCGAGACCTTCTTCCAGGAGCGGCGGCCCTTCTTCGTGGCGGGGACCGGCGTGTTCCGCTTCGACGTGAACTGCAGCCAGGTGAACTGCAACAGCGAAGGGCTCTTCTACTCGCGCCGCGTCGGCCGCGCGCCCCACCTCACGGACCTGTACGGCGATGCGAGCTCGCCCACGGGCACGACGATCATGGGCGCCGGCAAGCTCACGGGCCGGCTCGCGGGCGGCCTCAACCTCGGCGTGCTCGAGGGCGTCACGGCGCGCGAGACGGGCCCGCAAGACCGCACGATCGAGCCGCTGACGAACTACGCCGTGGTGCGGGCCTTTCAGGATCTGCGGCACGGCGAGAGCGGGGTGGGCGTGATCGCCACGGCCGTGGACCGCAACCTCGACGTGTGGACCGACCCGTACCTGCGCCAGAGCGCGTACGCCGGTGCCGTGGACTTCCGTCACCGCTTCCCAGGGGGGCGTTACCAGCTTTCCGGGTCGCTCGACCTGAGCCGCGTGGCGGGGACGCGGCAGGCGATCGCCGCAACCCAGCAGTCCTCGGTCCATAACTACCAGCGGCCCGACGGCTCCCAGACCTTCGATTCGACGCGCACGACGCTCATGGGCGATGCCGAAGAGCTGCTCTTCGGCAAGGTGGGCGGTGGCATTACGCGGTTCGAGACGAGCTATCTCCGCCGCTCTCCCGGGTTCGAGGTCAACGACCTGGGCTTCCTGCAGCGGGCGGATCAGCAGAGCTGGAACAACTGGTTCGGGCTGCAGTCGTTGCATCCGAGCTCCTTCTATCAGACCGCGTTTTGGAACTTCAACTGGTGGCAGTATTGGGCGGCGGACGGGCTTGCGCTGGAACGCGCCGCCAACAGCAACGTGCACGTGCAGCTCAACAACCGCTCGTGGCTGCACGCGGGCTCCACTTTCGGTCAGCTCGGCACGACCTTCTGTGACCGCTGCGCGCGGGGCGGGCCGGCGGTGCGGGCCGATCCCTACTTCTCGGCGTGGGCGGAGTGGGATGGCGATGGCCGGCCACCGGTGGTGCCGTTCGTGTGGGGCAACTACTGGCGCGGCGACGGCGGCCGCTCGGAGTCGGTCGAGCTCAACACCCAGGTGAGTGTCCGGCTCGCTTCCCAGTTCAACGTTTCCTTCCGTGTCACCGGATCGCACAACGTGGCCGACGCGCAGTGGTACGGCAACTTCGTGGACGGAACCGGTGTGACCCACTACACGTTCGCTCACCTGAACCAGAAGACCGCGTCGCTCATCGGCCGCGTGGACTACATCGTCACCCGCGACCTGACCGTGCAGATCTACGCGCAGCCGTTCGTGAGCAAGGGCACGTACTCGAACGTGCGTGAGCTGGCCAACCCCCGCGCCGCGGCCTACGACGACCGCTACCAGCCGTATGCGGTGACGAGCCCCGACCAGTTCAACTTCAAGCAGTTCCGGTCGAACCTGGTGTTGCGGTGGGAGTATCGCCCGGGCTCGACGCTGTTCCTTGTGTGGAACCAGGGGCGGCAGGATTCCGCGCCGGCGCAGGGCACGAGGTCGATCGCCGGCGACTTCCGCGACCTGTTCGACGCCCACCCGGACAACACGTTCCTACTGAAGGTGTCCTACTGGCTGGAGCGCTGAGCGCCCCCGCTCAGAACAGCTCCAACTGCTCGGCACCGACGAGGCCCCGCAGCCGCTCCAAGAGCTTCACCATCGCCCAGGAGTCGCGCTCGCAGTAGGACAGCAACGCCTGGCGCAGGCGCGCGCGCTCCTGGGGGCGCATCGCGTCCCCGTCGAACATCAGGCGCTGTAGCTCGACGCTCGCCGTCTCCCCCTCGTTGATCTCGAGATCGCCGTACGCGAGGCTCGGCACGAGCGCGGGCAGCACGTGCTTGATGCTGAAGCTGCCGCCGAAGTCGGGATGGTACACGTGGTTGCGGATCACGGGCAGCAGGTCGATGAGCTTCGCGCGGATCGCGTCGAGCTCGCGGGCCAGGTCCGGCACCGCCTGCGTCAGCTGCTTGAGACACTCCCGCTCGAAGCTCGCGTAGTAGGCGACGACGTGCCGCGCGCCGCCGCAAGCCCGCACCACGGCCTCGGCGAGCGCCGGGCGCGGGTCATCCGGCCCGTCCGCGATCCATTCGTGATGGACGTACTGGCCACTCCGCCCCTGCGTGTGGCAGCTGAACTGCACCGGCATGTTCTCCCACGGCCGGCAGCCGGCGTAGCGCGGGATCGCGAGGGCCACGGTCTCGAAATCGAGGAACGCGAGCGGCCCGGCGAAACCCGTGAGGGCCGCCGCGAGCGCCGGCTGCGCCACGAGCCGCCCCGACGTCACCGCCTGCACCTGGCGGGCGTGGATCGCGGAGAGCTCGAGGTCCGTCGGCAGGTCGTAGATCGTCGCGTAGCCGTCCGCCTCGTACTCGAGCACCTTGCGGCGCTCGATGCGGTACAGCGTGCTCACGTGATGCTGCGGCAGCTTCCAGCAGCGGTCCAGGAAGGGACAATCGTAGGGCTTGGTGCAGTGCTCGCCGATCGGGACGTCCGGGAGCGGCCCCCCTAGCATCCGCAGCTGCGCGGCGATCTGGTCGGGGACGCCGAGCAGCGCCCCCTCGACCGCCGCCGTCACGTCCTCCCGCACGAACAACTTCGAGAGGTCGGGGTGGCGGCAGTCGGGGTTCAGGTGCATCACCTCCGCGCGCTCGACGGACAGGCCGCCTTGCCGCAGGACGTGGACCTGGACGGCGACGTCGGGAATGTGCTCCGGCTTCAAGCTGTTCGAGGCTTTGACCTCGATCACGCCGTACCCCCGGGCGCCCCCGGGCCCGCGTTCGAGGATGTCGACCGCGGCGTAGGTGTCGTCGGCGAGGAACGCGGCCTCGTAGAGGGCAGGGGGATCGCGCCGCAGCGACTCGCGCGTGGCCGCCACCTTGTTGTCGAGCTGGTAGAAGGGCAGGTCGATGAGCTCGCCGCCCGGCACGTACCGCCGCGCCCGCTCGCCCACCTGGGCGCCCTGCGCGAACAGATTCTGCAGGGCCTTGGTGGGGGTCAGTTCGGCGGCCTCGGGTTCGTGCACCCGCCACCACAGCTGCTTGTGACACTGCAGCCCCGAGAGGAAGCGGGACTTCGACAGCTTGGCGGATGCGCCCGCGTGGGAGGGCATCGCCGGGAGACTAACCGTTCCGGGGATGTCGAAGCAAGTTGGTGGAATGCGACTCGAGTTCTCCGGCGCTCCCGAGATCGCCGCGCCGCCGGAGCAGGTGTGGCAGCGGCTCCTCGACCACGAGTTCGTGGCGTCCGTCGCGCCGGGCGTGGAATCGGTCGAGGCGGTGGACGACCGCCACTTCAAGGTGGTGTCCGCCTTCGGCGTCGGCAGCGTGAAGCTCAGGTTCCGGCTCGATGTCGAGCTGACGGACGTGCGCCCGCCGCGGCGGCTCAAGCTCGCCGCTCGCGGCAAGGCACCGGGCTCCGCGGTCGACGTGACCACCGACCTCGAGATCGAGCCGGTGGCGCCGAATCGCTCCCGCCTGAAGTGGAGCGCCACGTCCGAGGTGCGCGGCACGGTCGCCAGCGTGGGCGCGCGCCTGCTCACGGGGACGGCCAAGAAGCTCACCGAGACCTTCTGGCAGCAGTTCGCCGATCGGGTGGCGCGGCCCTCTCCTTAGTCCCCCAGGGTAGATTTCCTTCGCATGAAGCACTGGCACGAAACCCGGGCCGTCCTCGATCGCCTCGCCGAGCTCCGCGGGGCGGGCCGGCGCGCCGCGCTCGCGACCATCGTGCGCGCCCGCGGCTCCGCCTACCGCCACGAGGGCGCGAAGCTGCTCGTCGCCGAGGACGGGAGCACGGTCGGCAACGTGAGCGGGGGGTGCCTCGAGCAGGACGTGCGCGAGGTGGCGCTCCAGGTGCTCGCGTCGGGGACGCCGGAGCTCAAGAGCTACTGCTCGAGTACCGACGAGATCGCGGCCTGGGATCTTGGCGTCGGGTGTGAGGGGCAGGTGGACGTTCTCGTCGAGCCGGTGCTCGAAGCGCGTGCGCGGGAACGGGAGCTGCTCGACGGCCGGGTCCCCTTCGTCGTGTGCACGGTGATACGGCCGGGGAAAGGGGAAGGGGGAACCCTAAAGGACTCCCTCACGGTCGGGGGGAAGAGGCTCGTCGTCACCCGCGACACGGTTGAAGGCGACCTGGGATCCCCGCCGCTCAATCGCGGAGCGACCGCGCGTGCCAGGGATCTGCTCGGCACCGAGGACTCAGGGATCGTCGAGATCGCCGGCCGGGCGGTCTTCTGCGACGTGTTCCTGCCGCCACCCGAGCTCGTGATCTGCGGCGCCGGTGACGACGCGCGACCGCTGGCGCACTTCGCGGCGGACATCGGGTTCCGCGTCGTGATCGTGGACCGGCGCGCCGCCTACCTCACGGCGGAGCGGTTCCCGACGGCGGCGGCGCTGATAGAGAGTCGCCCCGAGGAATTGCTCCGGCGCCTGTCGCCCGACGCCGCCTGCTACGCCGTCGTCATGACCCACAACTTCGCCGACGACCAGGGCTACCTGCGTGCCCTCGCCGGGACGCCGGCTCCCTACATCGGGATGCTGGGACCGCGTCAGCGCACCGAGCGGATGCTCCAGGCTCTGATCACCGCGGGGGCGCTTGGCGAGCGCGACGCGGCACGCATCTACGGCCCCGTGGGCCTCGACGTCGGGACCGACGGGGCGGAGCAGGTCGCGCTGTCCGTCATTGCGGAAATCCTGGCCGTGCGCTCGGGCCGGCGGGCGGAGTCGCTGCGCGAGCGCCAGGCCCCGATCCATGCATCGAGCGAGTAGGCGTTACGACGTCCGTGCCCACGACATCTAGAGACTTGCGCGTCGCGGGCGTCGTGCTCGCGGCAGGCGCCTCGCGGCGTATGGGGCGCAACAAGATGCTGCTCGAGCTCGGAGGGGAGCCGCTGGTGCGGCGCGCGGCGCGGCGTGCCCTCGAGGCCGGACTCTCACCCGTGGTGATGGTGCTGGGCCACGAGGCGGAGCGCCTCCGCGTCGAGCTCGCAGGGCTCCCGTGCGACTGCGCGATCAATCCCGATTACACGGGCGCGACCAGCGGGTCGCTGCACTTGGGCCTGGAACGGCTTCCCGCGGACGTTGAGGCGGTGGTCGTCCTGCTCGCCGACATGGTGCTCGTGACCCGGCAGATGCTCGACGGGCTCGTCGCGGCGGCGCGGCGCGAGGCGGCGCGGCTCTTCGTGTCGCGCTACGGCGACGTGACCGCGCCGCCGCTCTTGTTCCGGCGCTCCCTGTTCGGGGAGCTCATGGCGTGGACGGGGGAGGGCTGCGGCAAGGCCGTGGTGCAGCGGCACAAGGCCGAAGCGGTCTACCTCGACTGGCCGCCCGCGGCGCTCGCGGACGTGGACACTCCGGAGGACTTCACGGCGGCGCAGGCGCTCATCGCGCAGGCGTAGCGGCGGCGGAGTCACCGCGCGCGAGCAGCGCGGCGAAGTCGTGCAGCTCGGAGATTCCCAGGTCGGACACCACCCAGTAGGCATACTCCCGCGTCGTCCAGTGGAGCAGGTGGTAGCCCTGTCGCGTAGCGGCGGGGGGCCCGCCCGCCGGGCCTTGCACCGCGGGCCAGAGGAACACGTTGATCAGGTGCTGGCGCCGCCCATACACGAGCGCCGCGACCGGCCGCCCGTTCAGGTAGTCGAGCCGCCCGCCGACGAGGGGAAATCCGCGTCCCGAGAAGTCGTACACCGGCGGCGAAAAGTCGAGCTTGCCGTTGAACCACGGCTTCACCGTGTGCTGGTCCGAGGAGACCACGTCGGTGAGGTGGCCCGGCATGAGCGAACGCACGTGGCTCGCGAGCACCTGGTCGGTGAGGGCTCCGCCGGCCGCGCGCTGGAGCGCGAGCCGCCAGCTGCCGACCGCGACGACGGCGAGTGAAGCGGCGAGTGCGAGCGAGCGCCACACGACCGGCGCGGCGATGCGGCGGCGGGAGCGCGTCCCCCCGGCCACGCGCAGCGCCGCGCGCACCCGCTGGCGCAGCGCGTCGGAGGCCTGAAGCGCCGGGACGTGTGCCGCGATCGCCGCGCGCAGCGCGATGCGCTCGTCCCGGAACCCCGCGCAATCCGGGCACTGGACGAGGTGCGCTTCGAGCTCGCGCGCGTCGTCCGCCGTAAGCTCGCCGTCGAGGTAGGCGTCCAGCTGAGCCTCGAGGACCGGATGGGTCATGTCAGCGCTCCTGCTGTTCCGAACGCAGCGCCTCTTGGAGGCGTCTGCGGGCGCGCGACAGGCGCGACATCACCGTGCCCACCGGCACGCCCACGACGTCGCTGATCTCCTTGTAGGACAGCCCCTCGAGCTCTCGCAGCACGATGACCTCGCGGAATTCGCGCGGGAGCCCGTCGATCGCGTGCCGCAACGATGCGCGCGCCGCCTCCCGGAGCAACGTCGTTTCCGGATGGACGTGCGCCACGGTTTCGCTGTGTAGCTCCTCGTCGAACTCGGTCGCGAGCGTGTCGGCGCGATGCTGGTGCCGCCAGGTGTGCGCCGTGTTGCGCACGATCGCGAGCAGCCAGGAACGACTCTCACCGCCCGCAGCACCCCGGAATCCGTCGAAGTACTTGAGCGCGCGCAAGTAGGCCTCCTGCACGACATCCTCCGCGTCATGGTCGTTCCGCGTCAGGTAATGCGCCAGCGTGTACGCGGCATCCATGTGCGGCAACATGATCGCTTCGAATCGCTCGAGCTCGTTCGACTCCAACCGGTCCTCAAGGTGCGTGGCGCACCGTCAGTAAAGAGACCACACGGCAGGCGGGATTATTCCCGGGGGAATAGGCGCGAGTCCCCCGAGGTCTCCGGTATGAATGCAGCTGCGTCACACCTTTGCAGGAGGAAGATCGCACATGCGTCCGATATACGCCGTAGCGACTCGAAACGTCGCCGGGGCTCTCGCCGCCCTCGTTGTGGGCGGACCCATCGCTCACCGCGCCCCGGGCGACCCCGTGGTGGTGAGCGCCAGGTTGTGGGAGTGGAAGGTCGAGCTGTCGGCAAGCACGGTTCCGGCGGGAACTGTGACCTTCACCGTCACGAACGCCGGCACCATCCCCCACGCGTTCGAGATCGAAGGGCATGGCATGGAGAAGGAGACGGACGAGATCCAGCCCGGATCCAGCGCCACGTTCACGCTCACCCTCAAGCTCGGGACTTACGAGGTGTACTGCCCGGTGGGTGAGGGCTCGCACAAAAAGCTCGGCATGGAGACCCATCTCAAGGTTGCGGGCGCACAGAGCTCGGGCGCCCCCGGGTACGGCGGCTCTGAGATGAGTGAGTCGCACGAGACGGCGGAGAAAGTGCAGTCGATCCGGGTGACGAGCGGCGGGCCGGTCATCCAGATCCTCCCCGGGCCGTTCCCGTTCCCCGATAGTGCGGCCCCGATCCTCCAGGCGTTCGGCGACGAGCGGGAGGGCCTGGAGTCGCAGGTGAAGAACGGGCCGTACTCGAACAACGTCGCCCCGATCTCCGGCAGCTTCACGTTCACGGCCTGGGACAAGGGCGCCGTGCGCGACTCGGTGGATGGGGTGTCCGAGTTCACGACCCAGGACGGCGCGCGCTGGAAGCTCGTGCTCGACCGCGTCCAGACGAAGGATGTGCCGCATCATCCCCGCTTCGGCGGCGTGATCCTGGGCCTCTATTACCACGGCGTCACCCACGTCCACACGCCGCTCGTGCCCACGATCAACAGCGCGGTCGCGCTGTGGGCGTTCGGGCATCTGTACAAGGACGGCACGCTCGTGACCGACAACGCGATGGTGCACGTGATGCTGCTGTCGCGCACCCGGCGGGACGGGGACTTCGCGCTCGCCTGCTGGAATTGCTCCAGGAACAAGATCGAGGAGCTGCAGCTGCAAATCCTACCCGGCCCAGGCGAGCCGAAGCTCGACGCGCCCGGCGGGTTCCTGTTCGTCAACTGGGAAAAGTCCAGCTCCCGCAAGCCGGCGAGCTGAGGAGGGTGGTCCAATGCGTTTTCGCACGGCAGTCATCGGCCTCGCCGCGCTCGCGTCGCTCGCGGGCTGCGGCGGCTACACGGCGAGCGGCCCCAACGGAGGGAACGGCGCAGGGGGATATGGTGGTGGTGGCGGCGGGGGTGGCGGGGGTGGCGGGGGTGGCGGTCCCATCGGGTCCGTGACGGTGGGGGACAACGGAACCATCGCGTTCCTCAGCGCACACAACGGGAGCTCTAACCCTGCGGTGGACACGGTCGCGATAGGCGGAACCGTCACTTGGACGTGGACCAGCACCCAGGGCATCGCACACAGCGTCCAGTCGCTCGGGTCTCCCACGTTCGCGAGCAGTGCGATCATGAGCGGTGACGGCCAGACGTACTCCGTCACGTTCACCACCCCCGGCACCTACCAGTACGATTGTGCGGTGCACGGCACGGCGATGAGTGGCAGGGTGGTGGTGCGGTAATCTCCGCTGATGCCCCCGAGCTCCGTCGGGGGCATCTTCGTGTCACACCAGGTTCCGCAGCACGAACCACACGTTCGCCGGGCGCTCGGCGAGCCGCCGCACGTACCACGGGAACCAGTGCGTCCCGTAGCTGACGAGCACCCGCACCACGCAGCCGTCCGCCGCGAGGGCGCGCTGGTCCGCGGAGCGAATCCCGTACAGCATGTGCACCTCGTAGCCGTCCCGTGGGACGCCCAGCGCGCGGGCCCGCTCCCGCAGGCGTCCGATCAGCCGCAGGTCGTGCGTGCCGAACACCGGCAGGGCTCGCGCGCGCGCCGCCTCCTTGAGCAGCCGCTCCGCCAGCGCGACGTAGGCCGCGTCCACGTCGCGCTTCTTCGGAAAGGCAACCGCCGGCGGCTCGTTGTACGCTCCCTTGACGACGCGGATCGCGGGCCCGAGCGGGACCAGGCGGTCGAGATCGGTGAACGTGCGGTGGAGATAGGCCTGGAGGCAGACGCCGACGCGGGCGTGCTCGGCGCGCACTTCGCGGTACAGGTCCAGCGTCGCGTCCACGTAGCGCGACTCCTCCATGTCGATCCAGAGAAAGGACCCGGTCTGCTCGGCGCGCGCCGCGAGCGCGCCCAGGGCCGCGGCGCAGGCGGCGCGATCCACGTCCAGCCCGAGATGCGTGAGCTTGACCGAGAGCTGGGCCGGCAGCCCCCGCCGGCGCACCTGGCCGAGGACGTCGAGGTAGTGATCCCGCACGGCCCGGGCCTCGGCGGGATTGCGCACCTGCTCGCCGAGCTGCGTGAGCAGCGTCCCCAGGCCGGCTCGGGCGAAATCGGCGGCGGCGTCGAGCGCCGCCGCGACGTCTTCGCCCGGCAGGAAGCGCCGCGCGGCGCGGCGGAAGAACGCGCGGCGCCGCAGTTGGTCGGCGAGCCAGGCGCTGCGCGAGACACGGAGCAAGAGTCGCCGGGCGAGGGACATGACGCGGTAAGCTAGGTCTGGAACAGGAGCGGAGCGAGGTCCATCTTCACGGGATGAAAGCGGCGCCCGCGGCCGTCGGGTTTCGCGTCAAGTCGGGGTGGGCCACCGGAGTCCTGCTGGCGGGCCCGGCGAGCGCGCCGCGCGCGCTCGACCGCCGCGTCGTCGAGCTGAGCGATCCGGCGGTGCCCACCTCCCGCCAGCCGTATCATGCCGTCATGGGCGCGGCCGGCGCGGCGTCGCGGCGCGTGGAGGAACGGTTGCTGCGCGTCGTCACGGGCGCGACCGAGCGATCGATCCGCGAGCTGCTCGAGCGGTACCGTGACGCCGGCCACGCGATCCGCGCCGCCGCCCTCGTGGTGGGGAGCGTCATCGACCCGGCCCGGATCGCGAACGACCACATTCGCGCGCATGCGCTCGAGGGGGCGCTGTTCCGGACGGCGCTCGCCGCGGCGCTCGACTCGCAGGGCGTGCCGTGCTCCGTGGTGGTGGAGCGCGAGGCGTACGCTCGGGCCGCGGCGCTGCTGAAGCGCACCGAGGCGCAGTTGCGACGCGCCGTTACGGAGCTGGGCCGCTCGCTCGATGGTCCTTGGCGCGCGGACGAGAAGACCGCGACCCTGGCGGCGTGGATGGCCCTGCGACGCCGCTAAGACGGGTCGTCCTTGGCGGCGAGCGTGTAGCACCACGCTTCCCCCTCCAGCACCATCTCGCCGTCCTCACGCTTGATGACGACGCGCAGCTGGCACACCGGCTTGGTCGGGTGCACGCTCACCACCTCGGCCTCCGCCGTGATCGTGTCGCCGAGATAGACCGGCGCCGTGAACTTCCAGTTCTGGCTGAGGAAGACGGTCCCGGGTCCGGGCAGGTCCATCGCCACGAGGGCGTGCAGCAGCCCCGTGGTGAGGCCGCCCTGGACGACCAGCCGCCCGAACTTAGTGCGGTGCGCGAACGCCGCATCGAAATGCAGGGGATTATAGTCCCCCGTCAGGGCCGCGTACGTCTGCACGTGCTCGGCCGTGAGCGTGTGGCTGCGGCGCGCCTTTTGTCCCACGACGAGGTTCATGGCGGATCCCGTGTTGAGGCCATAGTGTTGTCGCCCGACTCGACGCCCCCCCAGCCCGGAGGTCACGATGACCGCTGCTCGCTCCGCGGCGCTTGCCGCCACGGCCGTGCTGGTCCTGCTGCCGGCGGTCGTTCCCGCCCTGTCCGCCCAGTCTCCCAATACCCTGTCCCCCGCCGAGCGCGCCGCGGGCTGGCGGCTGCTGTTCGACGGCAAGACGACTGCCGGCTGGCGTGGCTTCAAGATGGACTCGATGCCTGCCGGATGGCAGGTCGTCGACGGCGCGCTCACCCGCGTCGCGGCGGCCGGCGACATCGTCACGCGCGAGCAGTTCCGCGACTTCGAGCTCTCGCTCGAGTGGAACGTCGCGCCGGGGGGCAACAGCGGGATCTTCTACCGCGCGAGCGAGGACGACGAAGCCATCTACTGGACCGCTCCCGAGATGCAGGTGCTGGACGACGCGCGGCATCCCGACGGCAAGTCACGTCTGACCGCTGCCGGCTCGACCTTCGCCCTCTATCCCGCGCCCGCCGGGGTGGTGAAGCCGGCGGGCGAGTGGAACCGGGTGCGGCTCGTCGCCCGGGGGCATCACGTGGAGCATTGGCTGAACGGTGTGAAGGTGGTCGCATACGAGCTCTTGAGCCCCGACTGGGAGGCGAAGGTCAAGGCGAGCAAGTTCGCCCCGCACCCGCGCTACGGGCGCAACGCGGCGGGCTACATCGGCCTGCAGGACCACGGTGACCGCGTGGCCTACCGCGACATCAAGGTCCGGGTGGTGCCGTGAGCACGCGTGGCCGACTCTCCACGATGATGTTCCTCCAGTACTTCATCTGGGGGGCGTGGTTCGTCACCATGGGGACCTACCTCGGCAGCACGCGGCATTTCACCGGTCCGCAGATCGGTGCCGCGTACATGACGACTGCGATCGCCGCGATCGTGTCCCCGTTCTTCATGGGCGTGTTCGCGGACCGGTTCTTCGCCACCGAGAAGCTGCTTGCCGCCCTTCATCTGGTGGGTGGGGCGATCCTGTGGTACGTGTCCACGGTGACGACGTTCTGGACCTTCTTTGCGGCCCTGATCGTGTACGCCCTGTGCTACATGCCGACGCTGTCGCTGACCAACTCGATCTCGTTCCACAACGTCGCCGACCCGGCGCGCGACTTTCCGTTCATCCGCGTGCTGGGCACGATCGGGTGGATCGTGGCGGGGATCCTCGTCGGCAAGGTGCTGCACGCCGACGCCCAGGCGCTGCCGCTGCGGGTTGCCGCGATCGCATCGTTCACGCTGGGACTCTACTCCTTCGCCCTGCCCCACACGCCGCCCCGGGCCGCGGGGATGCCGTTCAGCGCCCGCAACGCCCTCGGGCTCGACGCGCTGCAGCTGCTCACGGACCGGACGTTCGTCGTGTTCGTCGTGGGCTCGTTCCTGCTGTGCATCCCGCTGCAGTTTTACTACGCGTTCACGAACCTCTTCCTGAACGAGATCCGCGCGCCTGAGCCCGCCTTCATCCAGACGTTCGGGCAAATGTCCGAGATCTTCTTCATGCTGCTCTTGCCGTTCGCGCTGCGGCGCTACGGCATCAAGACGATCATGCTGGGCGGAATGCTGGCCTGGACCCTCCGCTACCTCGCGTTCGGCAACGGCAATATCGGCGCCGGGATGTGGCTGCTCTACGCCGGGATCCTGCTGCACGGAGTGTGTTACGACTTCTTCTTCGTGGCCGGGCAAATTTACACGGACCAGCGGGCGGGCGAGAAGATCCGCGCGGCGGCGCAGGGCCTCATCAACGTGGTCACGAACGGGGTCGGCTACGCCATCGGCGCATGGGTGTCGGGCCGCGTCGTGGGCGCCTTCGCCACCGCCGCGCCCGATGGGGCGATAACGCACGACTGGCACCGCATCTGGATGTATCCCGCTGCCATGGCCTTCGTTATTGTCGCGCTGTTCGCGGTGTTGTTTCGGCCGCGCGCGGCGGGCGCGGCTCAGGGACCGGTCGCTCTCGGGGATTGAGTTCGGCGTGAAGGAGTCGGATGCCCGAGCTGCCGGACATCGTCGTCTATCTGGAAGCGCTGGGACCGCGCGTGGTGGGCCGCCCGCTCGAGGCGCTCCGGATCCCGAGCCCCTTCCTGCTGCGGACCGTCGATCCCCCGGTCGCCGACGTGACGGGGCGCGTGGTGCAGGAGCTCCGCCGGCTCGGCAAGCGCATCGTGTTCCGTCTCGACGACGACTACTTCATCGTGCTGCACCTCATGATCGCGGGGCGGCTGCGGTGGCAGCCGCGCGGCGCGGCGATCCCGCGCCGCTACGGTCTCGCCGCTTTCGACTTCCCCAACGGCACGCTGCTCCTCACCGAGGCGAGCAAGCAGCAGCGCGCCTCCATCCACCTGGCGCGGGGCGCACGCGCCCTCGCCGCGCTCGACCGCGGGGGTCTCGAGGTGCTCGAGGCCGATCTGTCCGCGTTTCAGGAAACGCTCGCGCGTGAGCGCCACACCCTCAAGCGCGCCCTCACCGACCCGCGGCTCTTCAGCGGCATCGGGAACGCGTACTCGGACGAGATCCTGCATGCGGCGCGCCTGTCGCCGCTGCAGCTGACGTCGAGGCTCACGAACGAGGAGGTCGCGCGGCTTCATCAAGCGACCCGCGCCACGCTCAGGGCCTGGATCGAGCGGCTGCGGGCCGAGACGGGCGACGGGTTCCCCGAGAAGGTGACGGCGTTTCGGGAGGGCATGGCCGTGCACGGGCGGTACCGGAAGCCCTGTCCGGTGTGCGGCTCCGCGGTGCAGCGGATCCGCTACGCGGAGAACGAGGTGAACTACTGCCCGACGTGCCAGACGGGCGGGCGGCTGCTCGCCGATCGCGCGCTGTCGCGGCTGCTCAAGCAGGACTGGCCCCGGTCGCTCGAGGAGCTCGAGGCGCGGGGACTGGGCGCGCGGGAGCCCTCTTAGGGCCGCGGTCCCGCGGGCAGGTGCTCGAGCAGGTAGCGTGTGAGCAGCGAATAGAGATGCAGCCTCGTGCCCTGCTCCTCGCAGATGCAATGGCTCCGGTTCGGATACTCCATGAAGTCCACCGGCTTGCCGAGCGCGATCAGCCGGTTGAGCAGGCGCTGCGTGCCCTGGTAGTGCACGTTGTCGTCTCCCGAGCCGTGCACCACGAGCAGCCGGCCGCGCAGCCCTTCGGCGTGGGTGATGGCCGAGGATTCCTGGTAGCCCGCCGCATTCTCCTGCGGCAGGCCCATGTAACGCTCCTGGTAGATCGTGTCGTAGAGCCGCTCGTCGGGCACGGGCGCCACGCTCATACCCACCTGATAGACCTCGGGATAACGGAACAGGGCCTGGAGCGTGCTCGAGCCCCCGCCGCTCCAGCCCCAGATCGCGACGCGTGTCGAGTCGAGGTAGCGGCGCGACCGGGTGAGCGCCCGCACCGCGTCCGCCTGCTCGCCGCTCGACAGCACGGCGATCGCGCCGTAGACCACCTTGCGCCACGCGCGTCCCTTCGGCGCCGGAGTGCCGCGGTTGTCCACGCTTGCGACCACGTACCCCTGATCCGCCAGCGTCCGGAACCACACCCCGGGGCTTCCGAACCACTGGTCGAGCACCGTCTGTCCAGCCGGCTCGCCGTACACGTACATCAGCAGCGGATACGTCTTGGTGGAATCGAAGACGCGCGGGCGGATCATCCAGCCGTCGAGCGTCGCGCCGTCCGCCAGGGCTACTTTGAAGAACTCCGTCTTGCGGCCGGTCAGCGGGGTGACGGCCGCCCGCAGCGCCTCGTTCGCGGCGAGAGTCCGCACGCTGGCGTGCGACGGCAGCCGCACCAGGTCCGTCATGCTGGGGGTGTCGAAGGTCGAGTAGGTGTGGAACGCCCAGCGCGCGTCCGGTGAGATCTCGTAGCCATGGGTGCCCGGCCGGTCCGCCGGCGAGAGGCGCTCCGGCGTGGCGCGGCCGTCGAGGCGCGTGCGGTACAGGTATCGCTGGGTCGCGTTGTCGGGCGAGGCGATGAAGTAGAGCCAGCCACCCGGCTCGTCCACGGCGGCGAGGTCGGTGACGTCGAACGCACCGGGTGTCACGAGGCGCGCCGCCTTGCCGTCGCGACCCACGCGATACACGTGCCGCCACCCGTCGCGCTCGCTCACCCACGTGAACTCCTTCCCGCCGCCGAGCCATCGCAGGTCGTCCACCACGTCCAGCCACGCGCTGTCCCGCTCGGCGAGCACGGTTCGCACTGCGCCCGTCGCTGCGTCGGCGAGCATGACTCGATCGAGGTTTTGCCGACGGTTCATCCGCTGGAGCGCGATTTCACGCGGTCCCGCCCATTCCATCCGGGGCAGGTAGTTCTCGCGCGGATCATCGGGCACCTGGAGCCACGTCGTCGCGCCGCCGTCCGCGCTCACGACGCCGACCGTGACGGCCGAGTTGGCGGTTCCCGCCTTGGGGTACTGGATGGGGATGACGAACGGATAGAGCGAGTCGGTGTTGTTGATCAGCAGAAACGTGCGCACCCCGGTCATGTCGAAATGCCAGTAGGCGATGCGCGTCCCGTCGGGAGACCAGCGGAAGCCGTCCCGCAGGTCGAACTCCTCCTCGTAGACCCAGTCAGTCATGCCGCTCACGTGCAGCGAGTCGGCGTCGTCAGTGAGGCGGGTGATGCGCCCGTCGGCGAGGCGCTCGACGTACAGATCGCCCTGCCGCACGTAGCCGACGCGGTCGCCCGCGGGAGCGAACTTGGCGTACATCAGCGAGGACGGCGGGGCATCGCGCCCGCCCAGCCGCCGCAGCGCGCCGCTGCGCCGGTCGAGCACCCAGTAATCGCCGCGCGTGTTCTGGCGCCACACGCGACGGGAGTTTGTGAACACGAGCAGCTGCGCGCCGTCCGCCGACCAGGTGTAGTCGTCGATGTCGAGGGGCGCGGCGCCTCCGGCGGGGACGAGCTGCCGCGCCGTGACGTACACCGTGCGCGCGCCGGTGGCGGTCTCGTAGCGCACGATGTCCGAGCCGCCGCGCAGATCGGCGGAAGGCTCGACCGTGGTATAGGCCGCCCCGCCGTCGATCCAGCGGGCGGGGCCGAATCGCTCCGGAGCGAACTCGCGCGAGGCGAACAGCCGCCGCAGCAT
>Ga0209236_1000602_pt1 | contig 21169 bp, 25 predicted proteins | sample GraSoi013_1_40cm_FD_185819 | JGI IMG/M metagenome (GOLD analysis project Ga0209236, IMG submission 185819) | Grasslands soil microbial communities from the Angelo Coastal Reserve, California, USA - Sample 09_27_2013_1_40cm (SPAdes) (version 2) | ecosystem: Environmental > Terrestrial > Soil >... | reverse complement strand
GAGGACAGTGCGTTAGTCATGACGATTTTCGACGACAAAGATCAGGCCTCTTGGAAACAACTGAATGAACCCAGAATCGAACTCGTCGCCTCGCTATCTGACAGAGAACAACTTTACTTGCTCGACAGGGGTAAACGTCGGGTCAGGGCATCTTCCGAATCCTCGGCTCTAGTTTAAGAATAACCTGCACCCTCTTTCATGTTGACAATAATGGCAGGATGTTCCCACCAATGGCGGGGAAGAGGCCCGATGACTCGTTGTATCAGATGTGGAAAACTCAAATCTGAGTTCAGGAAAGAACAGCATACTCAAAAGATGATGGCTAGAGAGAACTCCGAATCAGAAGAATAAGCTCGCTAGTCAACACCGTTTCTTCTGATCATTCAACTTTATCCAAGAGTTTTTATGTGCTGCTAGAAAAGGTCTGCGGAAGGCGCAAATTGGAACCTTCAAAAAAACCGCTGAACCTACTCGTTCGAAAGTTGCAAGCCGATGTCTCAGTCCGACTGAAGAATGACGCGGAGTACCGTGGCAAAATGATTGACTGTGACAGCCACATGAACATCATCCTCGACGGAGCAAGAGAATACCGAGGAGGAGACCCATCCACGAACTTTGGCAGCCTAATAGTCAGGGGCAGTAACGTCCTTTACATCTGCGTTAGCGAACCTAATCCGTAAGGAATCCGCCCTGCCTTAATCATTGTTTGAGTACACGAGAATTATCTCCGTATCCCCTTTTGAGGCGCGGTACTTTATGGTTCAGAACTCGTGATATTGAATGGCCTCTGAATTTCTCAGTTGATCTGTCTCAAGCATCCGGACCATTAGTTCGCGAGGCGACTCCAGAATACACTTTAGCTAGAGCTTCGTCTCGCCAGAGGATTCAATGGCATAATTAATGGTGGAAGAGACTTCCTTAGATATCGCGAAACAGGAATCCCAATATTTCCTCCAAGAGATACTTGTAGCACGTTGAATGGAAATTCTAGGATTGCGTTGGCAAGACCTGGACCGCTTCCGTAAATGAATCCCATCAAGTAGGCTTCAGAGATAAAGTACCCCCCGACCATTATCAGGCTAGCTAGAAACCAAGCGACGTATTCCCTGCCCTGAAACCGGTGCCCAACGAGGTAGCCTGCGACAAGCCCCTCAAGTCCTTTGATGACCAACGTGAACGGCGCGAAGGTGATGTACCCATGCAGAGCATCTGAGAATCCTGAGCCGATTCCTCCGGCAATCCCCCCGATTATCGGCCCAAAAGTCATCGCTGTAATGAAAATGACAATATCTCCTGCGTCAAACACCTGGCCAGAAGTTGCAGGGAGATTGATGCTCGCGAAAAAGGTCACGACTAGAACCAGAGCGGTCGTACTAGCGGCGAGGGTCATTGTTATTACGGGAGCTCTCACACCCTTTGCCAGCTTCGACACGGGCGATTTGTCTACCGATTCCAACTATTCAGCGCTTTCCAGATGAGCTAATGACAACTGGAGACGTGCTCGATGATGGGACTCTCACTGAGGCGGCTGCCTCAACGAGGCCCAAGTATGGCGGTGAAGGTCGATCAGGTCTCGACTTGAATTCTGCATGGAACTGAGTGGCAAAGTGGAATCTACTCAAAGGCACCTCAAGAATCTCCATTCTTCTGTCGGAATCGCTCTTTCCTGAGAATCTTAACCCGTTAGAAGTGAGCTGAGGGATATACCTTGGATTCACTTCGAATCGGTGACGGTGCCTCTCCCAAATCGTCTTCTTGCCGTAGAGAGAGTAGGCTAGTGTCGCCTCATCAAGAGTTATCTCGTGAGCTCCCAATCTCATGGTTCCACCTTTTTCTGTGATTCCATTCTGTTCTGGCATTAGGTCAATAACAGGGTTCTTCGACCGGGGATTGAGCTCAGAGCTTGCGGCGTCTACAATGCCAATATGCCTTGCAAACTCGACGACCGCTAGTTGGAATCCATAACATATGCCCAGAAAGGGAATATCATGTGATCGAGAATATTCTATTGCTAGAATCTTCCCCCCCGCACCCCTCGAACCGAATCCCCCAGGTACCAAGACCCCGTCGAATCGCGACAGGAGCCGGACCTTTTCTGGCTGTTTCTCAAAGTCGTCAGTTTCGATCCATTCTAGGTTGACTTTGGCACCCGCCGATGCTCCCGCGTCTTTGAGGGCATCATTGACGCTTACATAGCAGTCGGCGAGTTCTGCATACTTCCCGCAAATTGCTACGTTTACTTGCTTGGCTTGGGTTAGATGTTCTTCGAGCATTTTCTTCCAAGAACTCCACTGGGGCATGTTCTCGGGCAATCTAAGACGATGCGTGATGAATTTGCCGAGCCCTTGTTGGTCTAACAGGAGAGGAGACTGATAGATACTGTCCATGTCCTGGGAGGTGAATACGGCAGACTCTTCTACGTTGCAAAAGAGGGCAATCTTTCGCCTCGGTTCCTGCTTGAGAGGCTCCTTGCTTCTCGCGACGATTATGTCAGGCTGCACCCCGATTCGACGGAGCTCTTGGACGCTATGTTGTGTGGGTTTGGTCTTCTGCTCGCCGACTACATCTAACACAGGAACAAGGGTAACGTGGACATTGAGAACGTTCTCGGCGCCCTCTTCCAGGCGAAGTTGGCGTGCAGCTTCGAGATATGGTAGAGATTCGATGTCGCCGACAGTTCCACCTATTTCTACCAATACTAAGTCTACTCCCTCTTCCCTAGGAATTCTGCAGAGTCTATCCTTGATCTCATCGGTTATGTGGGGTATGATCTGCACGCATTTACCGAGAAAGTCGCCCTTCCGTTCTCTCTCGATTACCGAGAAATACACTTGCCCGGTCGTTATGTTGTGATTCTTTGGGACATTGATATCTAGGAACCTTTCGTACGTCCCTACGTCCATGTCTGTCTCTCCTCCGTCTTCTGTGACGAAGACTTCGCCGTGAATGTAGGGATTCATCGTTCCCGCGTCGTAGTTGAGGTAAGGATCAATCTTAACGGCGGTAACTTTGAGGCCGCGGACCTGAATTATTTTCCCGATAGAAGCGGCGATAACCCCCTTGCCTATTCCGGACATTACGCCGCCCGTGACAAAGACATACTTAGTCAAAGGGTAACAGCGAGAGCAATCACAGGTTCCTCAAAAGGTTTACAGTTTCCTTTTAGCTAAGGAGACAGACTTCTCGGCATGCCCTCACAAATTGGGCCACTTGTTTCATACAAATAGTGGTCTAGGCTTTGCTTGCTCTTGCATTCGTTTTTCGAAGTACGACAGCGAGTGCTATGATTGAAAGGAGTTGCGAAGACGCTTGTCCCACTTGGAAGAGGAAAAATTGGGTACCTGAGGCGTGAAAAAAGCTCAGGGGCAATTTAGCGACACCAGTTATCGCGAGGATCTGAGCGCCTAACAAGTAGATTACAAACGCGTCGTAACCCTGAACTGCGCGCCCGAGAGTTCGAGTCCGCATCAACCATCCTCCTAATTAGTTCGAGTCCCCTATGCTTCTCCCGATGCAGGGCACTCGCCGTAGGCTGTTGGGAATGCTTAGCCTGGGATTATTCTTCACAGGTCTCGGCCTGGGTAAAATCGGTTCACCCTTTTCATACCCTCTCCAAGCGTGGCGGTTCGCTCTCGCCCTGTACTTTCTCGCTACCCGACTGCTGCGAAACAGCAAGAGTCGGCCAACAGTTAGAGGCTTCTTAAAGCTCAGCATTGCTCTCCTAGTAGCGGGTTCGGCATTAGCAACAGCGGCATCATCCGCACAGTTTTTAGGTCAATCAAATCTGACCGTCATCATCCTCAACTCGATGGCGTTGGAAGCCTACATCTTGGGAGTTGCGGGGGAACTTTTCTCTTATGTTCTTCTTGGACCTTCTTACCTACTCGTCTGATGCCGGACCTGGCTAGGCCTTTCTCGACAACTTTTGTCGGCCGAGCTAAGGCCGCTCTTGCGTCGTGAAATAGGGCCACTAAGACCCATTTTTCTAGGAGCTAGAGTCCCATTTCGCCGATGGCTGGCAATAAGTAGCCACTCTCTTTGCAACTCAACGGGGACGAGAGCTTTGCTCTATCGAGCAGGCTGAACAAGCGGTCTCGCCTTAGCGGCGAAAGTTCCGCGTTCAGGAAGTTTCAGACCAGCCTTCTGCCAATCGTCAAGAAAACGCTTCAGACCAATATCAGTTAGAGGATGTTTCACCATTTTTTCGAGGACATCAGGCGGCATTGTGGCAACGTGGGCTCCTAGCTTTGCAGCATCAACCACGTGGACAGGGTGGCGAATGCTGGCCACCAGAACCTGGGTTTCGATCTCATAATTTCGGTAAATCTGCAAAGTATCTTCAATCACCTTCATTCCTTCATGCCCGGCGTCGTCCAAGCGTCCTATGAACGGGCTAACGTACGTAGCCCCTGCCTTTGCCGCAAGCAGGGCTTGGTTGGGCGAGAAAACGAGGGTGACGTTCGTGTTGATTCCTTCTTTGCTGAGCGTCTTGACCGCTACCAAGCCCGCGCTCGTCATGGGACACTTTACAACCACGTTCGGGCTGAGAGATGCCAGGTTGTGAGCTTCTTGCAACATTCCCTCGGTGTTCTGGCTCACGACCTCAAGGTTGACTGGACCCTGTACGATCTGGAGAATTTCTGATACGAGTTCCAGAAAGTCTCTGTTCTCCTTTGCAATGAGTGTTGGATTGGTGGTGATGCCGTCAAGCACTCCCATGTCAGCGAAGGTTTTGATCGAAGAGACATTGGCAGTATCTAGGAATATCTTCAATCTATCACCTAGATTTGATTAGGTGTTTTGCGGCTCGGGTTATTTCCTTTGATGTCAGACCGTACTTAACCATGAGTTCTTGGTGCTCACCTGACTCTCCGAAAGTATCCCTGACTCCAACTCTCGAAATGGGAACCGGATATGATCCAGTGATGGCCTCGGCAACCGCTCCACCCAAGCCACCGATCACATTCTGCTCCTCAGCAGTGACAAGCACACCAGTCTTCCTTGCAACTCGAACAATTGTCTCGGAATCAAGCGGCTTCACTGTGTGGGAGTCAACAACCTCCGCTGAGACGCCTGTCTTCGAGAGGGTTTCAGCAGCCTCCATCGCCTCATTGACCATTATGCCACATGCTATGATACCAACGTCGGACCCTTCCCTCAGTATCTTGGCCTTTCCGACCTCGACATCTTTGGATGCCGAGTAGATTGTGGGGACGCTTGGCCTACTGAGACGGATGTAGAAGGGACCGAGGGTCCTGCATGCTTGAGCAACCAAGGATTTGGTGGAAGGAGCGTCGGCGGGAACGATAACATGCATTCGGGGTACAGCTCTCATCGTTGCTACATCTTCTATCGTTTGATGCGAGGCACCGTCTGGCCCGACTGTCAATCCGCCATGGGAAGAGACAATTTTCACGTTGAGATTGGGATAGGCGATTGCGTTGCGAATCTGGTCTAGGCATTTGCCGGGCACGAAGGCGGCGTAGGTTGTGACAAATGGTATCTTCCCGGCGAGCGCGAGCCCTGCCGCTATGCCCATCATGTTCGCCTCTGCGATTCCGACATTGAAGAATCGATCAGGGTAACGATCTCCAAACAAGCTAGTCTTAATGGATACGGACGTGTCAGCGCCCAGAACAACGACTCTAGGGTCTTCTTGACCGAGCTCCAACAGAACCTCAGCGTAGGCATCACGCATTGAAGCTAGCTGAACGAGCACTATGCTGGAACCTCTCTCTTAGTCCTTTGAGTGATGGCCCTCATGTTCTGGAGAGCGGATTTAACATCACCTTTCCGAAAGATGGAGGCTCCCGCAACCAATACGGTAGCTCCTGCTTCAACTATTGTCGACGCATTCTCCTGGTCCACTCCCCCATCAACCTCCACGTCTAATCCTCCCGAGTCAGCGAGCTTTGCGACTTTCCTTACTTTGGGCAGAACGCTCGGCATGAACGCTTGACCTGGAAACCCCGGGTTGACAGAAAGAACGAGAACAACGTCAAAGGGATTCGTTTCTCTCCGCAGCCAAGATGGGATGGGGGTGGAGGGCTTTAGCGCAAGTCCCAATTTCTTGTCTTTCTGGTGAATCTCCTTTGATAACTTGTGGAGAAGCGAGCGGCCGGCAGCCTCTGCATGCACCGTTATGATGTCACCGCCTGCAGAGAGAAAGGGGTCGTAAAATTTTTCCGGGTTTGTAATCATCAAGTGAATGTCGAACGGGAGTCTCGTCACTTTGCGAATTGCCCTGACAGTGTCGGGTCCCAGACTTATGTTGGGAGCGAAGTGTCCATCTGTAACGTCTACGTGAATCATGTCTGCGCCTGCTTCTTCCACTCTCCCGATCTCGCCCTTCAGGTCTGCATGGTCAGCCGCAAGAATCGAGGGCGCGATTTTGACTCCGCTCATTCTTCCAACATCGTCTTTACGAGCTTACGGACGGTGTCTTTGTCCGGTGCTTTGCCGTGGTATGCGGGATCCCATTCCATAAAGGACACGCCTTTCCCTTTGACGGTATGTGCGATGATCACAGTTGGTCTGTTTCTCATATTCTCCGCTTTTTCCAAGGCGTCGATTACTTGGCGAAAGTCGAAACCGTCGACTTCCAAGACGTGCCAATTGAACGCCTTCCATTTGTAGCCCACAGGTTCCATGGGCATGATCTGTTCGGTTAGACCGTCTTGCTGAATCCCGTTTCTGTCGACGATCGCAGTTAAATTATCAAGTTTGAATTTGGGTGCAGCCATCGCCGCCTCCCAGGTCTCTCCCTCATCAAGCTCGCCGTCGCCCAGAAGCGCGTATACTCGATAGTCTTTCTTGTCCACCTTACCAGCGAGAGCCATGCCTATAGCAGCCGAAAGACCAATTCCCAGTGAACCTCCAGGAAACTCGACGCCTGGGACCCTATGGTCTGGGTGGCCTTGTAGACGGCTGTTGATCTTCCGTAGAGTCTTGAGTTCGCTAGTTGGAAGATATCCAGCCTCTGCAAGAGTAGAGAACAAGACTGGGGCAGCGTGTCCCTTAGACAGGACGAACCGGTCACGATCCGGCCAATCTGGACGCTTAGGGTCATGCCGCATCTTGTAGAAGAACAGAGAGACAAGGATCTCGACGGCCGAAAGGCTTCCACCTGGGTGGCCGGACTTTGCCTCCGCCACCATCTCAAGAATATGGGCTCGAATCTGAGCGGCTTTCTGCAGAAGCATACCGATGGGAATCGATTGCTCTTCCATGATCAGTGGACCGGAACCTGAACTATCTGCTCTGCAAGCTCAAGTGTTGTGCTAGCTTGAGATCGAAGATCGTTCAGGTCTACAACGACAGTGCCAAGATTATCTGCGTGCTGTGCTGCTGCAAGTCCGGCGAGCAAGACAGCTTCCCCGATTGGTGCCTCACTGACGATTGACATGGCCAGAACGGCGGTCATACAATCTCTTACACCGACGGCGTTGAACCCGGGCTTGGGACCCTTGAAAGGTGGAAAACTCGTGATATTCTTCTTTTCAAAGAGAATCATGCCCTGTTCGCTTCGTGTGAGGAGGAGGCTCTCACACTCCAGCCGAGTCATGAGGTTGTGGCCCATGTTTCTCAGCGACGTATCATTGACCATGGAAACGCCAGTAGCTATCGTGGCCTCACGCACGTTTGACTTCACCATTGAAACTCCCACGTAGTCGAGGTAATGCCGAACCTTCGGCTGAGCGACGACTTTCTTCTCCTGGACTCGGCACTCTTCGACGACATTGCTTATGAGTTCCGGAGTTATCACGCCCTTATCGTAATCGGAAAACACCACCCCGTCCGCGTCCTCCAAGAGGTCGTCCAGAGAGTAGAGGAATTGCTTGGTCACATGCGACTCGACGTCGGTCCGTGATTCCTTGTCAATCCTCAGGTACTGGCGATGGTTCAGAATAAATCGGGTTTTCAGGCTTGTCGGGCGGCTATTCACAACGGTGCCTGAGATGTCAACCCCTTTCTTCTCAAGCTCCTCTTGGATCCACTTCCCTGGCTCATCATTTCCCACGACACCCAGCACCCTGACTTTCGCCCCGAGCGCGACCAGGTTGTTGGCCAGGTTCGCGGCACCTCCGAGCACAAGTTCCTCGGAAACGAAATCCGCCACAGGGACCGGTGCTTCTCTCGAGAGTTTTCGGCCCTGAGAGCGAACATAACGGTCGACCATCAGGTCCCCTAAGACCAAGATTGTCTTATCCTGAAAGCCGTCGATTATTCTCGTAGGATCGGAGACGGCCAGTATCAACTAGGGCTCTAAGATGAGCGGAGACTAGCGATGTTATTTAAGATTGTCAGAAATAGGAATCCACACTGGGGCCCACGCGGGCTCCGTTACTGTATTATTTGACGTCTTCGGCTCGTTTTACGAGCCTTACTCTGCACATGACATGGTCGCCGTCTTTCACTCCGAAGATTTTTCGAATCTCTTCAGGGATAGTTATCCTTCCACCTGCTATTACTTCGGCAAAGAAAGGAATGTCCTCTTCGTCAACTTGAATTGGCAAAGCGACTGTCGCGCCTCTGAGTGCGTCGGGCCGGTCATATAACGTTTTGACAAAACTCACATTAAGGACAGGACTATGGAGAGATTGTTTCGATTGAAGACAGTTGTAGACTCAGGTAGCGAAGACCTTTCCAAGATGAACTTCGATATTTCAGACGAGCAGAAACTTATCCTAGACGAGGTTGACCGAGCTTGCCGAGAACTTCGACCGTTAGAAGACCAAGCGTACTTGGCAGGAAAATTCAACGATCATCTTGTCCCCATTTTCAAGAAGGCCCAACTCCTCGGGCTTCCGATATCGAGACGGTACGGGGAGGGCCAAGGGGCGGACATTCTAACATATGCCCTCGCCTTGGAAAGAATCGGTCGAGAAGGAACTGGAGTCCGAACATTTCTCTCAGGCCACGTCTCACTTGGCCAGATGACCGTGCAAAAATGGGGGAACGAAGATCAGAAACAGCGCTATCTTCCCCAAGCGACAAGAGGAGAGAAAGTAATGTGCTTTGGGCTCACAGAGCCTACCGCGGGCAGCGACCCCACCTCGCTACGAACATCCTTTGAAGACAAGGGAACTTATTACCTCCTGAATGGAAACAAAGCCTGGATATCCAACGGAAGCATATCTGACATCTCTGTCATATTCGCCTATCCAAAGGGCAAACATGATGGAATGTGCGCGTTCATTGTTGAGAAAGGTTTCGAGGGCTACTCGTCCCAGCAACAGAAACACAAACTAGGAATGCCCACCTCAGACACTGGATCGATTTTCCTCGACAACTGCAGGGTCCCAAAGGAGAATCTACTCGGTCCCCCCGGAAAAGGGCTTAGCGTCGCATATTCCGGATTGATGAGCGGCAGACTCAGTGTAGCGGCAGGATGTTTGGGAGTCATTGAAGACTGCATTACGGAGGCGGTCAACTATTCAAAGCAGAGGATTCAGCATGGGAAACCGATCGGAAAACACCAACTCGTCCAACGCCACATAGGAATAATGTCAACGAATCTGGAGGCCGCGAAGAACCTCGTATACAAAGCGGCACTGCTCAAACAACGCAGCGACAAACAACCAGAAGACAAGGAGATCCGTGAACGAGCAGACATACTCATCGCCCAATCGAAATACTTCGCATCAAACGCGTCCTTTGACGCCGCCGACAGAACAGTTCAGATATTCGGGTCAAGCGGCTACAGCTTCGAAACAAGAGCACCCAGACACTTGGTAGACACAAGAGTGTGCCGGATCTACGAAGGAACTGACGAGATCATGGTGCAAAAGATCGCGGTAAGCCTCCTCGGGCAAGACTTCGAAGCATATCGATAGCCCCACCACCGCCTGGGACGGAGCGTAGATCCAACGCTAGATCCATGTGGACACCCCACTTTTGGGTAGCCTTATTTTCGAGAACGATAGTCTAACTCCTAGATTCGTAAGAGAGTCTGTTTCTTCTATGGGACTTGCTACCATGAACCAAGTGTCTCGAAAAACGCTGACGATAGGGATTCAATCAATTCTCAATATTTTCTTAGCAGCTTGGCTCTACAACGAATACATCCACAACAGGTTCATGCAAGACTACCTGGCCAGCACATTTTCTTCGGTTGGCATCGCCGTCGCGATTGGGCTACTGGCTTCCGCGGCCATTGCTGGAGGCTCCTTCATTGCGTACTCGAGAAGACAACAAGCGAGTATCGGGAACGGATTACGCCGTATCAAGGTAGGGGTGTTAGAAGGATCGGAAGGCACTCTAGCGGTTCTGGACACATGTCCATTCTGCAGCGTGCCACTCAAGAACATCTCGGAGAACCGTTTCCAATGCAGGAAATGCCGAAGATACTTCAAGAAATAGCGGAGCCATATTCTAAGGAACGGATCCACTGGTAAGGTTTCTTAGGAGGCCATCCCGGCTGTGGACTTGGGGCTCGAAGTGCAGGCAAAGATAGTACACGAGTCGTTAGAGAAGATCATATCTAGCCACGAGCGCGCCTGACAGTCCCGCGAGATCTTGGAGAGAACATTCGCCCTTGAATGTTGAGAAAGAAGACGACGATTCTTCTCAGTATCTGCAGGAAGCATGTTACTATCTGCTGAAGAAGGGTCTGACCCTCGAACAGGTATCCAAAGCTCTTGAAGTTTCGGAGCAGGAAGCAACTCGACTTTATCGCGAATTCGAATCAAGGATAGCTTCCGGGAAAACAGAGGAGAATGAAGTCGACAGGAACCTCTGGGAGGATGTTTACAATGATTCTGTCGGCAATGAGAAGATAACCTTCGTGAGAGACAACGGGTTCTATCATTGCAGGCGCGATGACCTTGACAAGATGGACTCTCCTGCCCTGATGGCGATCTTTGAGACGAGCAAGAAATTCCTGGACTTTGACATGTACAGACGATACTTGGACAGCAAGCCGCCAGTCGGCTATGATCCGATGGCAATGCAAAGGCAGATCAAAAGGGCTGTGGATTTGATTGAGAAAATATTGAAACAGAGATGGGAAGGTGGGGAGACGAAAGAGAACGACGGTGTGTCGCGTTAACTCTCCATCTGCGCACCGATAGGCCTAGAGCTAAACCCGATAAACCCCGAGACGGGATCAAAGAGAGAGAGTTGTCACTAGAAGGATTCGAAGTCGCAGTGGTCGGAGCAGGCCCGGCCGGAAGCGCAGCCGCTCTCACCCTCGCTCGAGAAGGAGTCCAGGTTCTACTCGTTGAACGCGGAACATTCCCCGGTTCAAAGAACGTCTTTGGTGGACGGATCTACAGTTACGCCCTCAAACGCTTACTTGGAGAGAGATGGAAAGACGCGCCGGTAGAACGCTTCGTTAGAAAGGAGGGAATCACATTCATGACTGCGGACAGCTCGTTTAGCGTCGAGTACGAATCGAAGGATCCGACAGGAAGCTTCACTTCTATTCGATCTAAGTTTGACAAGTGGCTGGCGGAGGAGGCTGAGAAGGCAGGAGCATCTCTGATTACGGATTCCAGAGTCGACGACCTTGTACTCGAGCGCGGAATTGTCAAAGGAATAATCGCAGGCCCAGACAAGATTCCGACCGACGCGGTGATCGCCTGCGATGGAACTACTACAAACCTCGCCCGTAAGGCTGGACTCGCCAGCATGCTAGAGCCTAGAGAAGTATCGATCGGGATGAAAGATGTGATCGAACTTCCAGCCGACAAGATGGAGGAGCGCCTTGGGCTTGAACCAGAAGAAGGAGCCGCCCATGTGTTTGTTGGCGAATGTTCAGGCGGGCTTCGAGGAGGAGGCTTCCTCTACACTAACAAAGACAGCTTGGCCCTGGGAATGGTCGTCGGGGCTGATGATATCTCAACGAAAAAAGTCCCATCCCACACATTGATGGATAGGCTGCGAAACCACCGAAAAGTCCGGCGTCTCATTAGAGACGGGAAGACGATCGAGTACGACGCTCATATGATCCCAGAAGCAGGGCCCAAGATGTTGACAAGACCCTACACGGGAGGAATGCTCGTAGCAGGAGACGCAGCCGGACACCTTCTCAACAATGGCTACACCTTCAGAGGGGTCGACATGGCGATTGTCTCCGGCATAGCTGCAGCCCAGACAATCCTTGAGGCTCGCAAGAGAAAAGACTATTCAGCTCAATCCCTCCAAACCTATGAGCGAAGGTTGAGAGAAGAGCCCGCCCTCAAAGACATGTACACTTTCAGCAAAGTGCCGAGATACTTGCGGAACAACAGGCTCTACAATGTCTACCCCGAACTAGTTTGCAATGCCGCAGAAGCAATCTATCGCGTTGACGGAAACCGAAAGCGAAAAATCTACAAGGAGCTGAGAACTCAGACGAAAGGTAAGGTCTCCACAATCAGCTTAATCCGCGATCTTCTAGCTGGAGCGAGGACATTCTAGACATGTCCGAGAAACAAGAGGAAATGAGCCTTGACAAACGTTTGGCCCTTGTGAGCTTCAACAAAGACTCGGAACCATTCATTGTAGTCGACACCAAACTCTGCCAGCAATGCGAAAGAAAGCCGTGCCTCTATATCTGTCCGGCTCAGGTATACAATTGGCAAGACCAACTGAATTACAACACTGAAGGCTGCATGGAAACAGGCGCTTGCCTTATCGTGTGTCACAAGATTGGAGCCAAAGCCATAAGCTGGAAGTATCCTTCCGGCGGAAAGGGAGTAAGTTTCAGGCTAGGCTGAGCCTGGAAACCCTCTTAACCAGCAACCTATCGCACTCGCGGTCAGGAAGTCAAGAATGAGCAGCCAAATGGTCGAGATAGCGTACGAACCACTGAAACGGATCGTCGTCCGAGAGCTCGTAAAGTACGATACCCCGCAACAACTCGTCAACGCATTGTCGTTCATCATGAAAATGGGACAACCCGTGTTACTGACATGGGCAGAGAACATGGTGTTCGTATCACAGCCAATCCCGCCTTCGGATATGCCGGAGGAATATGCTCGCGGGGAACTCTACATAGCGTCCATAAGCTATGCACCTATGTCCGAGTTTGTCCACAACGTGAAGTCGGGAAACATTGAGATGCCTGTAATCGACGTTTCTCGGAGCCCGCTTAGCCAAGAACTTGCAAAATTCCTAAAGGCAAAGCTCGACGACGCATAACAGACCTGTCAGTTCTTGCCGTAGTACTTTCTCATCTCCTGAGTGAGAGCCGGGACAACTTCGAAAACATCCCCTATTATCCCATAGTCCGCGAACCCGAAAATCGGCGCCTCAGGGTCCTTGTTGATCGCGACTATAACTTTCGAGTTTATCATGCCAACTCTATGCTGAATTGCTCCCGAGATGCCGCAGGCGATGTAGAGCGTCGGGGAGACAGTTCTCCCCGTCTGTCCAACCTGGTCCGAGTGCGGCCTCCAACCGGCATCGACAGATGCCCTAGAGGCTCCGACTACCCCACCCATCACGCTAGCAAGTTCCTCCAGGATCTTGTAATTCTCAGGCCCGCCCATTCCCCTTCCCCCAGACACTATGACTCCTGCCTCAGTGAGGTCTTGTTTCTTCGCACCGTGGGTGACGAATTCCCTCACTGTCATCCTCGTGGTTGGCTTCTGGAATGAGAGAGACTCGACCGACGGACTGATTGGAGGAGCTCTCTCCTTCGCGGTGAATACGTTTGGACGAAGAGTGGCAACGTTGGGACTTCCTTTCATCTTGACTTTCAGTAACACTTTGCCCGCATAAGCGGGGCGAGTTGCAATGAGCTCCTGGTCTCTGATTTCCAGCTCGGTGCAATCGGCCGCGACGACTGTGTTGAGATGGATCGCGAGACGCGGTGCTAGGTCCTTGCCGGTCGAAGTTGCTGGGAGAAGGATGATGCTGGGGTGGATCTTTTTCGTCAAGTCGAGAGCGATTTGTCGATAGAAGTCCGGTTGGAAGAGATTCAACGACTCGTCGTCAGCGACGTAAACCTTGTCCGCGCCGAACTTACCGAGAGAGCTTGCACGATCTTTTACTCTGTGACCGATACATAACGCATGAACCTCGGTCTTTGATAGGTCGGCTAGTCGTCTGCCCTCTGTTACGGCTTCGAACGCGGATTTTCGGAACTCGGTTCCCGAGGACTCCGCGAAGACAAGGATTGGGCCCTGCATCTGCTAGATCACTTTGGCCTCTTCGTGCAGAATCTTGACCAATATTGGAACGGCTTCAATGCCCTTCCCTAGAACTCTGCCTGGGGGTCGCGGTGGAGGGTATTGGACCGAAACTGTCTCTAGCACGCCGGGAAACTGTTGGGGGTCTTTCACGAGAATAGGTTTCTTCCTGGCGGCAACTAATTCTCTGAGGGACGCGTATCGAGGAACCGTCAAGTCTTTCTCAGCGGTAAATGCAGATGGAAGCGAGGTTTCGACAACGATTACTCCTCCCTCAACTTCTCGATGAGCCACCGCTTTGCCAGTGGTGATGTCGAGTTTGACGATTTGCGTAACACAGGGAATCCCAAGAAGTTCAGCTACCATGGGCCCGACCTGCTGATTGTCGTCGTCAACCCCCTTCTTACCAAAAAGTAGAACGTCGAATTCGACAGTCTTCAATTCCGCCGCAATTGCCCTAGCAACTGCACTGGGATCATCCGGGAAATTTTCGCTCTTGAGATGAATAGCCCTGTCTGCGCCGAGCGCTAGAGCTTTGAGAATTATGCTTGTTGACTTCTCAGGGCCGATGGTAAGGACGGTGACTTCTCCGCCATGCTTCTCCTTTAGCTGGACACCCTGCTCTAGCGCATATTCCTCGTATGGGTTGATTACGAACTCTGTATCGCTCGTGACGACTGACTTCCCATCGGAGGAAATCTTGATACGCGTTGCCGTATCTGGGGCTCGGCGCACGCAGACGACTATCTTCAGTTTTCAGTTACCTTGAAGGGGGAAGCTTCGAGCGAAGAATAAGGTTTCCCAGGGTGAGTGAGGTTCTGGTATGAATCATGGTAAAAAGTTAAAGCTTGGAACGGCCACGCTCGTAAGTAGGAAATCGGTATGGCAATAGTGGGATACGAGTGGGTAGTCATAGGAATAATCGTTATCGCCATATTCGTCTGGGGACCCGGCAAGATTCCCGAACTTGCGCGTTCTCTAGGACGGGCGAGGAAGGAATTCGAAGAGGCCTCCAAGGGTCTTACCAACCCATCCCCAAGCTCAGTACCCCGGATCGAGAGTGCCGTTTCGGACCCATTGATCGAAACCGCCCATAAACTCAACATTAACACACAGGGAAAAACGCGTCAAGAAATATCAGACGAAATAGTGAAAGCCGCCCAGAACAAGTAGGGCCGTTAGATGGCGATCGTCGGCTTCGAGTGGATAGTAGTCGGCGCGATTATTCTGCTAGTATTCCTTCTCAGACCAAGAGCAATCACGGATCTTGCTCGGTCCTTCGGACAAGTGGTCGCCGAGTTCAGGAAGGGTAAGCAAGACAAGATAGTGGTCGGTGAGGCCGACGACCTTCTTTCAGAAACGGCACTTAAGCTCGGAATCTGGACTGAAGGAAAGTCTCCTAATCAGATAAGAGAGGAAATTCTGGCGAAGGCTGGCCGAGGATAGCGCCAGCGCTTGGGTCAGAAAGGCGGAGCGGAAAAGCTCCTCCCAATATGGGAACATGTAAACGAGTTAGCAAAGCTGCTGCGCGCTTGGATCTACACGTTCATAATTGCCACAATACTGTTCATGGTTCTCCCTGCCGACGCATCCTTCCTAAGGGACCCGTTCTCCTTCTACAAACCGCTAGTTTCAGTCATCATTCTTTACATTAAGGCGCGGCTACTCCCGTCAAACGTACAACTTATCGCCGGCAGCTTTACGGGCCCTATCGAGATTTACGTAGTCGCATCCGTAGTCTTCGGTTTCGTCGTGAGCATTCCTGTTCTGGCCTACGAAGTATACAGGTTCATCGACCCCGCTCTCAAGCCGAGTGAGAGACGGTCAGTCTATCCATTCGTATCAGCGTTTACTTTCCTCTTCATTGCCGGAGCTATCTTCGCCTTTCTAATTCTACTCCCATTCATAGTGCTAGGCACTCTGATTTTCCTACCCTACACAGGTGCCGCACCGCTCGTCAATATCGAGGACTTCTACGCTTTAGTTTTCTTCACTATCCTGACGACCGGCTTTGCCTTCACTCTCCCAGTGTTAATCGTCCTTCTTGTAAGGTTCGGCATTATCAGAACAGCTAGCATCACCAAGAGAAGACTGTATCTCTGGGTAGGAACGTACATTCTCACCGCGGTCATTACGCCTGATGGAGGACCAGTAGCCGATGTGGCACTCTTCCTACCAATAATACTCCTACTAGAAGGTTCATTATTCATAGCCCGAAGATACGAGAAACATCTTCCGCCAATGGAGAAGAAAACGGAAACGAAAGACCCCGAGTGCAAGTACTGCGGCGGATCTTTTGACACCACAGGAGTTTTTTGCGCCCAATGCGGAAAGTCGAGACTCTAGTATGCGTTAATAATGCGGGGGGACAGACGGGCAAGCGAGATGATGAATTTCCGCAAAATATGCGGACTGAGCGTTCTCAGCCAACGCAATGAGGAACGACATCGGGCGGGCTGATACTAGGATGCTGTCCGCCCGAATCCGATCCTTCTTGGGTTTCTTTCAACTCTGATCCTGCGAGAGCTGTATGAAGGATTGCCATGATAAGGGGGAATCATCGTTGGCGGATTCGAAGAAATATTATAACGCGAGCAAGGAGAGAGAATTTGAACGGGCCCGCCCATCAATCTTGTAGACGATTCAATTGATAGCGCAAAAGTTGCCGCTGCTTCCTGAACTAAGTCAACTCTTTCGTAAAATTCCGTTCCTAAGGACGACGGCAAGGGAGGACTCCAAGGCATCGCTCTATGGCGAGAAGTACCTCAAACGACTCCTCTGGTATCTGTTCGCTGGAACCCGCGGAGGACCCAGCAGGGCTGAGATCATCAAGGCTATTCAGAATCGTCCCAGCAACGCCAATCAGCTTGCGCAGATTCTGCGTGTAGATTACAAAACCATTCAACACCACGTTAGGGTTCTAGAGGAGAACGGCCTTATCGTTCCATCGGACAGGGGAACGTATGGTGCTGTTCTCTTTCTTACTCCGAAGATGGAAGAGGCGCTTCCGATCCTCGATGAGATTTGGAGTAGAATTGGAAGAAGAAAGATAAACGAAACAAAGCCGGAGTAGAGTGACTGAGCTTGGGGTTTGCACTTTGGGCTAGCGCAATAGTCGCTTTCGCAAACATAGCCATGACCCTTGCATTGCTCGCAATTTACCTCGGGACATATAGAAAGGTCAAATCTTCCTTTACAATGGGTCTCGTTCTCTTTGGAACCTTTTTCGTAGTACTAAATCTGGCAATTCTCGTATTCTGGCTCTTCCTATTCGAAAATGTGAGTTCTGCCGGCACGCTTGTGGATCAAGCCTCAACTTACATGCTCCTGGTGAATGTCGGGGAGGCCCTAGCGCTGGCAAATCTGCTAAGAGTGACCTGGAAATAGGACCGGAAGCAGTACCTCTCAGAACTTCAGACGGCTTCGCTCCCGATTCTCCATAAACAGCCCTCCTCAGCTATCTTTAGGTAGAATATGGGGTAGATCCGGGGAGATTTGGAAAAACCGTTAAGAAGCGATCCGAGCCAATTCAGCCAGAAATCCTCTTGAAAAAGAATAAGAAGACTGACGAGAAACTTGAGTCCGAACAGCACTCAAGTAACAGGATATCCCGAAGGAACTTCTTGAAATATGGTGTCGGAGCTGCAGCGGTAGCGGCAGGTGCCACAGCTCTCATGGGCAAGATCCCCGTCCCAGCAGAGCAACCAAAAACACCTGCTACGAACAACAGTGCAGAACCGATTGTCGCCTCTGTAAGTGGTGATCAGCTAACAATCATGAATGGGCAAGTTTCAGTGAAGGTGAAAGATGCAGGATTGGCCGCTCAGATCGCAGACAAATTACGGGCGGGGAACTAGCCAATGACATCCCACAGAGAAGCACCCAAGATCTCGAAGGACCCGGTCGCTGACAACACCGATCTGTACGCATTTGTCAGTCCCGACAAGCCTGACACGGCAACCATTCTGGCCAACTACATTCCGTTGCAGGAACCTGCCGGGGGCCCTAATTTCAACACCTTCGGCGACGACGTACTCTACGAGATAGTAATAGACAACAATGGCGATGGAATAGAGGACATCACCTACCAGTTCAGATTCAAGACCAAGATCGGGAATCCCAACACCTTCCTCTATAACACTGGTCCTATTGGCTCCCTCGCTGACTCGTCGTGGAATGTGAAACAGTTCTACTCGGTCACGAAGGTAGTCGGACCCCGCAGGACAGGGAGGTCTACGATTCTAGGCAGCGACCTCCCAACCCCACCTGTCAACGTTGGACCACGTTCAACACCGAAGTATACGGACCTAGCAAACGCGGCTATCAATACTTTGGTCGATGGCTCGACCGTCTTCGCGGGTCAGAGAGACGAAGCGTTCTTCGTAGATCTTGGGTCGATATTCGACCTCGGGGCACTCAGACCTGTCCAGAATTTCCACCTAATACCCACACCGGCGGCTCCAGGGGTCGATGCCACAAAAGGGTTCAGCGTTCATTCTATCGCAATACAAGTCGCGAAGAACAAACTGACATCGGATGGATCGAACCCCACTGATCCATTGGAAAAGAACTCAACGATCGGAATATGGGCATCGGCAAGTAGACGAAGGGCCGCAATCCTCCCAACCAATGGGGAAGGCAACCAATCAGGCGACAACGAATTTGACGCAGTCGTAACTGGCCCCTTCACTCAGGTCTCCCGCCTGGGAATGCCCCTCATAAACGAGGTGATAATCCCGCTAGGAAAGAAAGACCTCTGGAACACTTCACTTCCGAGGTTCGACTCCCAGTTCCTCCAATACTACCAGACACCCGAACTCCAGAAGCTACTTCCGGTACTCTACCCTGGGGTATTCCCGAACCTCGCAGCGGTAACTGAATCGCGCGCAGACCTCATCGCCATACTCTTGACAGGAATACCCACGGGCATAATTCCAGGATTCCAAAACTTCACCGGGCCCCTCCAAGCGGACTATCTCCGCCTCAACCTTGCAATCCCTCCCAACACAACCAACCCCAATCGACTAGGACTCGTAGGGGGAGACCCAGCGGGATTCCCCAATGGACGAAGAGTACTAGACGACGTCGTGGATATAGAAATTAAGGCGATAGCCGGCGCGACTCTGCCATTAGTAGACAAGAGCTTCTCCACGGACGGTGCCGTCAGTCTAGTAACTCAAGGCATCCCACAAGGGAATCCCATCCAGCCACCCAATACCGCCCCGTTCCTGACAGTGTTTCCCTACCTACCGCACCCAGTCCCTGGCTACGAACACTCTCACGACCCTTAGTCTGGACCAATGTGTGGCTTTACGGCCACGCTTTCCTCTGTTTTCAAAACCAAGTCCTAAGAGCTGCAGTGACGACTCTACGATTATTGAGTCGAGAACTCATACATCATCTTGCGGCCTGGCTTAGACAGGAGTCCTAGACCTAAGCTAGATCAGAATTAGTTTTCAGAGAATTATTTCAAAAGTCTTATTCTACTGTAGTTCTATGCTGTTTGGATACCTGTTGCCCTGTACAGTAATTGTTGGCGGGTTCTTCGGAGACGAAGGGAAGGGGAAGATAGCCGCTTACCTAGCAATGAAGGACAAACCCGACATATGCGTCAGAGGAGGGAACGGACCCAATGCCGGCCATACGGTGATCCACGGCGGAGTCCAATACTCCCTCAGACTCATCCCAAGCGGCTTCGTCAACCCCTCGACGCGCCTCCTCATTGGACCCGGGGTCCCTGTCGACCCGACCGTCTTGCTCGACGAGCTACAGAAAACCGACTCCGAGCAAAGAATCGAGGTCGACAATCAGTGCGCCATCGTTGAGCCACGCCACAAAGAGCAAGAATCACGATCGGATCACTTGTCGAAGAAGGTTGGCTCTACTAAGAGCGGAGTCGGAGCATGTAACGCAGAGAGAGCTTTGAGAATGGCGAAATTGGCTCAACAGATTCCAAGCCTCAAACCTTACGTGGGCGATACTGTAGGGGAACTTCAAAAAGCACTATCAGAGAAGAAGAAGGTCATTGTTGAAGGGACCCAAGGTACCTTTCTCAGCCTCTATCACGGAACCTACCCTTACGTCACCTCTAAGGATACGACGGCTTCAGCAGCCTGCGCCGACGTCGGAGTAGGCCCTACCCAAGTTGACGATGTCATAGTCATCTTCAAGGCATATGTGACCAGAGTGGGAGAAGGACCGCTGGAGGGCCAGCTAGATCGCGATGAAGTTGCACGTCGTGGTTGGACTGAGTTCGGGACTGTTACCGGACGCGAGAGAAGAGCGGCGCCTTTCGATTTCAAGCTCGCAAAAAGAGCCGTCCAACTCAACAGCGCAACTCAGATCGCGCTTACAAAGCTTGACGTGCTATTCCCAAGCGCAAAAGGCGCCCGTCACCTAGAAGATCTCGATAAAGCCGCGAAAGCGTTCATCTCAGAGATCGAGAAACAGACTGGAGTTCCAGTGATGCTTATCGGTACTGGTCCCAAGGAAGAAGACCTGATAGACCTAAGGGCTGTTGCCCGCAGTCCCAGAGTCCGAACCGCCCCGATCGTTCGGCAAAACTGAAGGACTTTTTGAGGCCCCTAGAAAAGTCAGGGTTCTGCGAATCCACTCTCTGCCTGCTACCAGCTGAGGCGCTCTCGTCAAGATCGCATTCACCAGTACTAGCGAAACAACGATTGAGAATACAGCGTGTATCGCATTGAAGATCGCCGTGAGCCCGAGTATGTAGAAAACAAACCCAGTTCCCGTGAGATTAATTCCGATTGCGCTAAGCGTAAGTTGGGCAAAATATGAGTAGTCCACGCCAAACACAACTTGTGCGAGAACAATGAGGTACAGATAGTTCACAAGAGTCATGATTACGACTCTTGTCAGCACGCCTATGACGGTCATTATCGAGCCAGTTGTCAAGAGCTTATGTTTTCCAAGTCTCGAAGCCAGTATCAACCCCCCGTAAGTGGAAAGAACCGATAGGAACTTCAGACTCGCCCCGAATGGTCCTGCCCCTCCCGGTGCGGCGGTGAGGATCGTTGCATGGACAGTTGCGG
>Ga0209236_1000601_pt1 | contig 21200 bp, 24 predicted proteins | sample GraSoi013_1_40cm_FD_185819 | JGI IMG/M metagenome (GOLD analysis project Ga0209236, IMG submission 185819) | Grasslands soil microbial communities from the Angelo Coastal Reserve, California, USA - Sample 09_27_2013_1_40cm (SPAdes) (version 2) | ecosystem: Environmental > Terrestrial > Soil >... | reverse complement strand
AGAGAGTTGTTGTCTATACTCGTGTAGTGTAGCGTCTTTTGACCTAGCTTGTCCTTGCTGTCAATCACGTCATCAAAAATCAACACGTTGTCCACGTAAATGTTCACCGAGGAAGCGATCACGTTTGTTGCAAAGATTCTCAGATTCTTGTCCTGCTCGGCTCGGCGCTGGATCCTATTGACTTCCGAGCCTTCAAGGCCTCCGTGAATATAGACGCCTCGATAGCTGTTGGCATACTTTTCGACTAGCCGCCTCGTGGGGAGAAAGACTAGCCAGGACTCGTCGCGGGGCTGCGAGTAAAGATAGCGGTCCAGAGTTTTGAACATTCCATTTAGGTCGACTGCAAGCTCCACCTCGAGCGCGACTTGGTATCTGCGACCGCTCATTCGGTAAAGATTCGAGATGCCTAGGAAGGATAGGAACTCCTTCGGGTCGATTGTGGCGCTCATGACCCGGAACAGGTTCCTTGCGCTGGCTTCCTGCTTCTTTGCGAGTGACATGCAGAGTTCTAGCTGGGATGTCATCTGGTGGCTTTCGTCAAAGTAAATTGAAGAATCATAGATCGCGTTCTCAGCCAGCATTCTTAGCAAGACGCCGTCTGTGACTATCTTGATCTTGCCACTGACATTGATCTGAGTGTCCTTCGTAATGACAGCCAGCTCATCTCCCAGTTCTGGGTGAAGCGCTTGGAGCGAATAGAAGAGAGCGTTGCAGGCGGCCCTCGAGGGCTCACGGATGACAATCTCCCTCTTTCCCTTCAACAATATGTATTCGTGAATCGGGGTTACGGTGCTCTTCCCCGTTCCGACATCACCGATGATTATGAAGTGTTCCGAGAAATCTATCGAGTCGAGGATTGAGAAGATTGGGAGTCTTGGTTCTGGCCGTTTGTCAGTCGTTTCCTGCACTTGGCCCTCCAATCCATTCTCCGGGACGACTGGAAAACCGTGACCAGAGTCAAAACTGGGTTCGCCGCCGGCCAAAGGATACTGTCCCTCCATAGTATCGTTTCCTAAGGGCAGAAATAAACCAGCGCAGATGGGAAATTTGTCAAGATTGAAGTGGCGAGTCAGGAGTGCGTTCGAGAATTACTTGGACAAGTTTGTTTCTTGTCTTTGTTTCTTTTAGTATGGAGATTCTCGATTTTTGGACCTTGAAGTGTTCGGCTAGAATCTCCAGAAGTCTCTTATTCGCTCGGCCGCCCACCGCCATCTCATCAACCCAGACTTCAAAATAGTCGTCGCTGACCTTGACCACGCGGGCTTCTCTCGCGTTCGGAGTCACGTAAACCCTGATCAGCATACCGGGACAGCATCCCTCATCAGGATATCTTGGTGATTAGAGCTTGATGGGTTGGATAGGGTCCATGGGTCCCTTTGCGAGTGGTGCGACCGATTTGCTGGTAGGATGTTTCTTCGTCTTTTTGAAAATCACAAAATAACCGATGAACACGCCAACTTCTCTTGACATGAGCCATCTTTTCTCCCGAGGACTGTGGCGCTTCACCGAGAGAAGGCAATCCGAACTCTTAATCCTTGGTTGACCTAAGTCGCAAGTATGGTCCGACAGCTTGGACTACCTTGCTTTCCGCTTTGCGGAGATGGTCGGCAAAACTCGTTCTAGGCGTGCGGAGTCTCCGGGCAATCTCTCTAGCAGTTGCAGCTCTGGGTATGTTGTAGTAGCCATGATCCAACGCGGTTATCAACGCGCTTTGTTGTTTACTGGTCAAGCTCCCAAAGAGTGCCGCAGTCGACACAGGAAACGTTTCCCTGACAGACTCGTCAGAAATCGTCCTCCGGGAGGTTACCTCAACTTTGCAGGTCTCTTCCAAGTCTCGGAAGAGGTTCTTGAGGTCCCTCTCGGAAAATGCGATAATTTCGTACGACTCCCAACCCTCAGTGTAGACCGCGGGTTCCAATCCGAGAAAGATGGCCTTTGACATAAGGGCCCCCTTCTCCTCGTGGGCACGAATACCGTCCCGTGAGGTTGCGGAATCCGACCACATGCACAACGTTGGAGCACCACTTGCAAGTTCGCTGTTGTGTAACTCCTTCGGAGCACCCTCGTTCCCAGCTCCTTGACCAATACTCTGATACTCTTCTGGACAGTCTCCGTCTTTACGTTCCTGTGGCTGATCTCAAGCACGTCTCTACTCAAATTGCACCAATGCGAGATCACGACCTCTGGGTGCTTCCTAGAGAAAGAGTTGTAGGGGCAATCGTGCTGGAGCCTGAACGAGACATCGTAATGGGTCATTGATGGTGGGCGTCGACGGTCAAGTCCATTTATACCAATACCCGGACAATGACGGGACGCATACCTGCTGCAAAGACACCAGTGTGGTACGCGTTCCGTAGGGCTTAGATCTCGAGGAGTTAGCGTTTATGCACTTGAGTGCCGGCACTTTCCGGCCAATCGCTTATCTGACTGAGTGCAAGCTATGTCTCCGAGTGGAATTCGTTGATAACGGTCGCATTAACAGTACTTGACGCAGGGGAAGTGTCAGAGTGACCCAAGAGCAGGTTATGTCCTCTGATAGGCCTAGGATGCGGAGCATCGAGACTAGCGGTCCCTACCCGGATTTGGGGGAGAAACTGAGCCTTTTCGGTCAATTTGTTGGCACTTGGCAGTACGAGTCACAATATTTCTTGCCGGACGGCAGTACTGCGATGGCCAGCGGAGAGATTCATTTTGGATGGATTCTCGCGGGAACAGCAGTTCAGGATACGATGACCGGAGTCATCCACAATCCCCCAAAGGGAGCCCCGCGGACAGGGTTCGGGACAATGCTGCGATTCTACGACCCAAAAATCGACGCTTGGCACTGTACATGGATTGGACCGTCAGCCCAAGGAGGAGGGGTTGTGCAGAGATTCGTAGCCCGTAAGATTGGGGATGAAATTGTACTCGAGGGGACAACCACGGAAGGATTTGTTGAGCGGTGGATTTTCTCCGACGTGACACACAATTCGTTCAATTGGCGAGCAGAAGAGAGTCGCGACAACGGGAAGACATGGCGCCTCGACCAAAGGATCCAAGCTTCTAGAATAAGCTCACCAAAGTAGGCTGTTCGCTTAGCGATTCATTTTTCGAGCAGTTGCCCCACGGCGAGGGTCGAAGTACGACCATCACTTCTCTAACAATTTCGCGGCTAATGAAGCCCAATTAATCAGGAACTTCCTTTCAGTATTTGGGGGCCGTAGCCCTCCACAGAGAGCGCCCATCGGAACTAGAGTACGGGGGGTTCGACGAGCTGGAACTTTCTTTTTCCACAGTCTATCTCAGCCCTTGCACCGAGGGGCAGTATGAACTGGGGGTCTGTATGACCAAAGTCCATGTTCGTAACAATAGGCAAGTCCCGCCTGCGAAACTCACCTGCGACAACAGTGACAATATTCTCGTCCAGAGCTTTCTTCTCTTCGTCGGAATAGTCCCTGGCCCGTCCGAAAAGCAGACCCGTAATCTTGTCGAATATTCCCTGAACACCATAGTTCCTAAGGCATCTTCTGATGTAGACTCTCGACGGCTTCTCCTCAGAGGTTTCGAGGAATAGTATCTTGCCTCTCCAAAAGTCTCCGGGAGGCCAGAACTCGGTCCCTTTGAGCCACTCGAGGGTTTCGATGTTTCCCCCGAAAAGTTCGCCTCTTGCAAGTGATGTTCCTTGCAGCCACTTCCAACCGTCGTCCTTGTGCGGAGGGTTGATCTTCCCTATGTTTCCAGGTTCGGCCCAGTCAGGATAGCCGTCGGACCAGACTCGGATCGGACTGTACTGATGCGACGGCTTTGGGTGAAACAGCATCTCGGCCACATGGGTAGTGAAGGTCGCCGGGAAGTTTTCCATCTGTGAGAAGCCTGCCATTATGCTGGGGCCATGGAAAGTTACAAGACCCAACTGGTTACAGTAAGCCAACAGAGTCGTAGTGTCAGAATATCCCATTAGTATTTTCGGGTTTGATCTAATAACATCTCTCTTCAGGTAGGGGAGAATTCTAATGGAGTCGTCTCCACCAATTGAGGAGATTATTCCAGCAGCTTCTCGATCGGAAAAGGCACTATTGACATCTTCAGCACGCATCTTTGGATTGTCGTGAAGAAGATTGGGGTCAGCCCTTGTTGTCGGATATTCTTTGACTTTCAGGTCAAAGTTTGCCTCGAGGTTTCTGACTCCTAGCTCGTAGATCTTGGGAAATCTTGCGGGCCCTCCCCAAGAGGGAGACAGTACTGCAACTGTGTCTCCCGCTTTCAATCTATTGGGTTTCACAACCTCCAACGTTTTCACCCGATCCTTGGGAGGCGTGTGACTCTTGGTTCATTCTTCCAGCCACAGTCCTATTGATACGAGAGGTCACGAAGTTGCGGTCCAAGTCTCCCGGCAAGCTCGGAAACGTCCTGGGAATTTTGCAGGAGCACATCAACGCATCTGCCGAGTGCCTCTATCAGCCGAGTTTTTTCAAATGAACCCACGAGAGCTCCGGTGACAGGCTCCAAGGTCTCCGGAGGCAGATCATCGAAACCTCTACCGTAACTTGTCTTTAGACCTCGGTGAAGACACGCGAGCGAGAGAGCCTGGTCTCGGGCCGCACTGATGCAGTACTCCGCCTCCCACATCCTCCCCCGAGCAATGCAGGCGTGGGCGTGAAGCAAATAGACCACTGCAAGTCCGAAGGTCTGTTCCGCGGAGGCTGGCTTTGCTGGGTCTCTTTCGAGAGCCTTCCCGAAGAGCAGGTCGAACTTGAGACCCTTGCCGAGAAACTTGTTTCCCGGGGTGAACGATAAATCCACCTGAAGGTTGCTGGGCATGAGGAAGACTCTGTAGATCGTCGACAGATGCGGGAGGTCAAATATGTGGACGGCGTCGAACTCGTTCACAAGACGAGCTGTCCAATCAGCAAGAACATCTTCTATTGCCGCGCCATCGGCCACACCAAAGGTGAGGTCAAGGTCCGACCATCTGTCGCCACCACTGCCTGCTGTAGACCCTATTAGGGCACCCCCGACAAGCCGAGGGTCCGCACGGCTCATTTGCACAATGCGATTGCGAACTCGATCACGCTCTTCGACTGTGAACATGAGATGTCACACTCCTCAGGGTTTCGTATAATCTTGCTTGGCCCTAGTCAAATTCTGATCGAGTAGGCCAAGAAATGTGGGAAAAAAGTGGGGCCAATCCTCTTGATCCAAGCCCTATGATTCTACGCTACCTTCTTCATCTGCTGTCCGCAACAATTTCCTGGCTCGCTAGAATAGTCTCCACAAACCTCGCACTTGTACTTCGCCATATTCTGACTCCACCTCCTTGAAGGCACCATTCACCGTTACATGCGAGCCTGCGACATAATCTGTTAGCCGTCAAGTGTCCGCTATTGTATAACTGTCCCGTTTTTCCAGCGCGTCAAGTCTCGCCGGGTTTGAGGCGGAGGTATGGTCCGACGGCCTGTAGTACCTTGTTTTCTCCCTTCCGGAGATGATCAACGAAGCTTGTGCGCGGGACTCGAAGCCGTTGAGCTATTTCTCCCGCAGTGGCAGTTCTCGGTATGTTGTAGTAACCATTGTCAAGAGCGACGATTAACGCTTGTAGCTGTCTGCTCGTCAGTTTCCCTAGCAGCGATGCCGTGGAGACGGGGAAAGTTTCGCGGACTGATTCGTCTGAGATCGCTGTCTTTGACATGATTTCAACATTGCAGTCTTTATCGAGGTCTTTGAAGAGGTTTCTTAGGTCTCTTTCCGAAAAGGCCACTACCCGGTAATATTCCCAACCGCCAGTGTAGAGCGCAGGCTGGATTTCGAGGCAGTTGCGTCGTTCGATCACTGGAAGGGTAGGTGGCGGTAGCTTGTCGCAAGCACAGTGTTGCAATACTACTTGCAGGTTTGTCATCGCTTGCGATCTTCGGATGACTTTTGTTCCGAGTTGTTTGATCAGATCGCGAATGCTCTTGATAATTGTCTGATCTTCCAGGTTCTTGTGAGCGATTTCGAGCACGTCTCTGCTCCAGTTGCACCAGTGCGAGATTATGACGCTGGGATATTTTGTCGAGAAGGCGTTGTAGGGACACTCGTGCTTGAGTTTGAAGGATACCTCGTAATGGGTCATTGCCGAGGATATCGTATCCGGAGGGTATATCTCGCTAGCCGTCAATTGACGGTAGAATCCGTGTGCCGTCAAAGAACTGACTTGGTACGTTGCCGAGGTCGAGGAGTAATCGTTACAACTGTCTCGAAATAGCCGGTGTTTGACAGCGAATCTCTTATCTGAAAACACCCACCTCTAGGCGCTCATGATAAGCGAGGTTGCTGGTTTGCAACAACCAAGTCAGGTTTGGACAATCAAGGGATTGGGAGCGGACGCCCCATTCCCGGAACTCAAGGAGAAGCTGATGCTCTTCGGCCAGTTCGTGGGCGACTGGGAAATGGACGCGCAATATCCGCAACCGGACGGAATAGAGATCAGAGCCAAAGGCGAAATCCACTTCGGCTGGATCCTGAACGGCAGGGGCGTCCAGGATGTCTGGATGAGCAAAGATCAGCGGACAGGAAGAGCGATCCCATCCGGAACGACAGTCCGATACTACGATCCTATGATAGACGCTTGGCACAGTATCTGGATCTCGCCCAAGCAAGGAATCGTGCAAAGCTTCGTAGCAAGGAAAGAGGGCGAGGAAATCGTGCTGAGAGGCGAGACAAAGGAAGGCTATCCCGAACATTGGATATTCTCCGATATTACCCCAGTATCCTTCCATTGGCGAGCCGTCGAATCTCATGACAGGGAGAGGACTTGGACGCTCACCGAGGAAATGCAGGCCCGCCGCAGCAAGCAATAGCGCCAATCGAAAATGAGGAACAAACAACTCTTCGAGAGATACACAAGCGATGCAAACCGCGACCAAAACGATCGAAACAGCCGCGAGGCCAATGATGAGAAGTCTAGAGGCTGACGGTCCTCATTCCGAACTGAAGGACAAACTGATGCTCTTCGGCCAATTTGCCGGTAACTGGGAATACGAGTCACAGTAATTCCTGCCCGATGGAAAAACCGCTAGGGCGAAAGGAGAAATCCACTTCGGATGGATTCTCGGTGGCACAGCTATACAGGATGTAATGACAGGCGTCGTTCTAGATCCCCGCCCGGGTTCCCGCGAACCGGCTTCGGGATGATGGTGCGATTCTACGACCAGAACATTGACGCTTGGCATTGCGTATGGGTTGCACCCTTGAGTCGAGTTGTGCAAACTTTTACAGCACGAAGGGTAGGCGATGAGATTATTCTGGAGGGCAAGAACGCAGAAGGGTTCCTAGAGCGCTGGATCTTTTCAGAGATCACACATGATTCGTTCGATTGGAGGGCCGTCGAATCCCGCGACAAAGGACAGACCTGGCGCCTCGACCAGAAAATATGGGCTCGAAGAATTAGTCCCGAAAAGTAGCTCTAGCGCTACGAGCTTCTATGACGACACACCAGTATCGGTCGACCTACAAGAGAACCCTATCGGGTCTTTGACGCGGGATTTCTTCGCCTGATGGTCACCGTAACGAATGTTGCTCCTCCATACTCTGCTTCGTCCAATATTTTTAGCTGCCGTGGTAGAAACCGGTAGAACCTGTAAGATCTCAACTGTTCTGCCAGTTTTTTCTCGTCTTTTTTCGTACTGGACATCCACCTCGCATATAGAGGAAACCGCTTCGCGTACACCTGTTCCGCCTTCAGGGCCAATTTTCCTTCTGTTTGGAAGCACATACCGAATAGTTGTATTCCACGGCCAGGAGCGTCCCAAGGCTGGTTGGTCCGGAAGATCGTCATTGCCATAGACGGATTCCTCGACAAGTTCCTGCAGTGACGAGACTTAATGTCCGACAGGAAGAACATTTCTAGATCATCAAGACCTCTGTAACAGAAATATGCTGTGTTGATGTGTGGCCTTTTCCGTGGGTCCAGTGTAGCCATCGAGCAGAGTTCGCTGTCTCGCAAAATACGAATTATGCTCTTCCGCACTCGCCGATCAGAAATGTTCCCGGCAACCGTTTTCAAGAGTCAACCAGGCTCTGCTTACTTTGTTGGTTTGAATACAAAAGAGATTGGGTGCTCTTTCAATCTGGAAAGTTTCATTGCGTGAACATTTTGTCCTTTCTGATTGACTCTCTTCTTTCAGTTATCATTTCTACAAGAGAATCGGGCTTCGACTAAAAGGGCTAACGGGTAATTCGAAAAAGGGCTATGCCAAAAAAGGGAGTTTTTTTTCTCGGATTGACGAACCCGTTCTATTGCAGTATGAACAGCGTGAATCCGCTGACGTTTTCGTTGAAGTTGATTCCTGCTCCCAGCACAGTCAGTTCTATTCCTTCGTGGATACCGCCGGGCGGGTTCCCGAGTTCACAGCCCACTTTGAGGACAGCGTTGAAGACTGGCGTATCGTGAACTTTCAGTGTCACCTGTATGAGGACAAGTCCGCCTTCAAAGTTCGATGGTAGTCCTTGTGCAGACCCGCTTCCGAAGGAGTGGAACGCGAGCAGCTTCGTCGCGTGCCAGGTGCCTGATGCTCGTATGGTCCCGTCGGCCATCTTATGGATGAACGTGCCGTCGCCTGTAGCTGTCATTGAGCGAATGTCGAAGGTGCCCATTCCTGCGACTGCCACCGTGTCGCCATTCGGCGCGCTTGATACATCTGGGCAGGCATCTGGGGCAAGGCTGCAGAGAGGGTCGACACCTAACAGGTACTGGTAGGTCTTGTGGCTGCTATCAGCGAAGGCCGTGGGGGGCAGAACCGTCAGCAAGAGAGCGGAAAGCAATAGAAGAACGCCTTTAGTTGTTCTCATCTTCCACGTTCGGACCGTACGTCAAATCGGTCTTAAGCTTATTGCCCATACGATGTATCCCGGTGAATCCGCGTCTTTCCAGTGGTATCTTGGGATTGAGTTCCAGAAGAGGCTGCGGATCCTTTTGTCTTAACCTCAAGAAGTTCGGCTGTTTTGATTCTGAACCAACAAGAACCAAGTGAGCCCATCTGCACAGAACTCGCCGCACTAACGGCAACGGAGGTGCAGGACCTAACTCTTGCAGGCAGCCTCTTCATCGTGAGAGAACTCCCCAACTCTGACAACCTTTGAAGTGACAACGGGTAATCCTGACCTAATCCTGACCTATCTTCTAAAGGAAGTTAGTCTCCTTCTAGTCTGGCCAAGTCTTAATGCAGGTTGTGGTTGGGATCATATCCAGGACGGCAGAAACGTGGGGATGTCCAGATCCAGTTCGGAAATATCCTGGAAGCGTCTGTTGTGGTATGTTCTGGCCGGGTCCCGAGGAGGTCCCAACCGTGGAAGAATCATCAACCTCCTACGAAGAGAACCCTACAACATCAACAAGCTTGCAGAAGCTCTCCATGTTCACTACAGGGTTGCCGAGCATCATATTCGGGCTCTCGAGAAGAATCATCTCGTTTCATCTGCTGGAGAGAAGTACGGGAAGCTCTACTTTCTATCGCCCGAGATGGAAGCACATCTACCTCTCTTCGACGAGATATGGGCCCAGATCAGACCTAGGGTTTGAGCAGGAGGTGAAGGGATAATGTCTTTCCTCATGGACCTTAGCATGTATACAGCCGCTATAAGTGCGGTTCTCCTGTTGGTTCTAGTCGCAGTCTACCTTCGCGTTTACAGGGACACTCACGCCCAGTTTAGCCTGGGCTTGAGTGTTTTCGCATCGATCCTCTTCGCCCAGAACATCCTCGCAGTCTACTCGTTCCTCACCATGGCTTCGTACATCCAAGACCCATTCCTTCCCTACCTACTGAGCATCAACGTTGCCGAGGCCCTGGCCATCATCGCTCTCCTGCGAACAACAACGCGGTGAAAAACTACACCTAATCTACACTTAATCTCGCTAAACCCGTAAAGTATCCGGACCCAGAAAGCTACCTACGAGAATCCGGGAGGTGAATTGCAAAAATGAAAACTCTCACGATGGCGTTCTTCTCGGCCCTTGTTATCGCACTGGTCCTCCCAGTAACACCGGCTTTTGCAGCCACGCCTGGCTTCGGTAACCTCTATTACAACGGGACCATAGTTAGAACTGTGGTTCCCCCAGCGGCTTTTCCCAATGAAGGCCGGGACAATTTCTACAAGGTAACAAACGGTGCCACAGGACAGCTCGGGATCGCGGCCGTTGCTCCCGGAAGTTCAGACTATCACGGCGGTCATTGGAAGGTATTCACTGTAATCTTTGACTTAGGAATCACACCGGTACTACTGACCTCGGAACAGGCAGTTCTCTCAGCCCAGAACGCCGGGATGGTAACCGTGACTCGAAATGCCGCTGCTGACTTTCTCTGCCCGGTTCAACTATAACATCGAGTCGAAGAGCTTTAGCCCCTGCCTAGAAAAGCCAGGGCATTCCCATTTTTTCTATCAGGACTAGTAAGACGGCTCTCGGGTTCCCGTAGCGGGCCCGCCCGAATTCCCAGCGTTAAGGTTGAACAATGAAACGGTTTGAGAGTTTCAGGGATTGAAACTTTCTAGCATGATGAGATTTCCACACAGTTCACGGAGAAAGTCAGTAGCGGCTCATAGTTCTTCTGAGTTGTGAGTCGGTGAGCAGAAGACGATAAGAACCCCGACCAGGTAGAGAAACGGAGATTGTATGGAGAACGTTAGGGTCTCGCCCGGCAAAGCCGTATAGGTAGGGGAAGTTTCCGTTGAGAACAAGACTGGCAACTCGATAGTTGTTCGGTACGACAACGCCCGTAAAACCGTGTTGCTAGTTGATTGCTGTCTAGAAGAACAAGGAAAATGAAGAATGGCAAACTTCTCGCAGCGGCGCCGGTTTTCCTCGCAGTCTTCTTCTTGGCCCCTCTGATACCACGAGAGGTGGACGTTCCATGCCAAGGAACCTCGGGTACGTCGATGCCTGGGACTGCTTGGGAGTCAACGAGTTATGCCCTGTTCGGAATTGGAATCTTAATCCCTCCACCACCAGTGGCGTGTATTGCCTGATCGGGCTCGGTTCTGTTCGGTTTGCTAACGCGCCTACTATTGGTGTCCGTATCGGTGAGAGTCCTTGTCGAACGTGGTCTTACATGATGTTGAGCAGAAGTAGAAGGTCTTGTCCCCGTGTTTCGAGGTAAGCTTCGTTTTCTTCTCGTCCACCACCATGCCACACACTGGATCTTTTTGCATTTGTCCACCTCCTAGATTTTCGGCGTGAATCTCCGCAGCAATAGCGAGTTCGAGACGACTGTTACTGAGCTGAACGCCATTGCTCCTCCTGCGAGGAGCGGGAGCACGTTATAGATTCCGGGACCAAGGAAGGGCACCAGGATCCCTGCGGCTATCGGGATTAGGGCCACATTGTAGAGGAAGGCCCAGAGCAGGTTCTGTTTGATCTTTCTCACAGTAGCCTTGCTCAGCTGTAACGCCTTGACCACGTCCCTGAGGTCATCCTTAATCAGAATTATCCCTCCCGTCTCCTTCGCCACATCTGTCCCGCTTCCGATTGCGATTCCGACGTCCGCTTTGGCCAAGGCGGGAGCATCATTGATCCCATCTCCAACCATAGCTACTCTCTTACCATCGGCTTGCAACTTCTCGATTACCTTCTCCTTCTCGTCAGGGCGGACATTTGCAATGACTTGGTCGATGTTAAGGCTTGAAGCAATTGTTTTGGCAGTTCTTTCATTATCGCCTGTGAGCATGATCACATTGAGCCCCATTGCCCTCAAGCTCCTAACGGCGCTCGCTGAGGTCTCTTTCAACGTGTCCGCGAGCCCCAGAATCGCCCAGGGTTCTCCATCAACCGCCAAGAATACAGCTGTCTTTCCGTCGTTCTGCAACCGCTCTAGCTGTTCGGAATTACTTTCCACTGGGACGAAGAATTTTCTCATCAGGTCAGTATTGCCCAATAGGACGCCGCGGCCATCCGCGTCTGCTCTGATACCAAGGCCTGGAATGGCCTCGAACTTTGAAGGAGATGACAGGTCTGACTGCAGCTTGCGGGCTTCTCTGACTACGGCCTGGGCCAGCGGGTGTTCGCTTCCCAGCTCGGCAGACCCGGCAAAGTGCAATATGGACTTCGCGGATTCCCCGTGTAATGAAACAACGTCTGTGACAGACGGCTCGCCTTTGGTAAGGGTTCCCGTCTTGTCAAACACTATCGTGTCGATCTTGTGAGCTTCCTCTAGATTCTCTCCTCCTTTGATGAGGATCCCGCTTTCTGCTCCCTTACCTGCCCCTACCAATAGTGCGGCTGGCGTGGCTATTCCAAGCGCGCAGGGGCACGCGATGACTATTACCGATACGAAAGCTAGGAGCGAAAAGGCAAGGCCTATTCCGCCCGCAAAGTACCAGAGGAGGCCTGAAGCGGTTGCTATCAGGATTACTGATGGCACAAAGTATGCCGACACTCTATCCGCCAGTTTCTGCAAGGGAGCTTTTCCCACCTGAGCTTCCTCGACCAATTTTACAATCTGTGAGAGAACGGTGTCCTGCCCGACTCTCGCGGCTCGGACTTTTAGGAGTCCAGTCTTGTTTATCGTGGACCCTATGACTTCATCTCCGGCACTTTTGTCGCGGGGGAGGCTTTCCCCTGTTATCATCGACTCGTCAAGGGCAGAGCTTCCTTCTATTACGACCCCGTCCACGGGAAGCCTCTCGCCAGGTCTTACGATAAACACGTCGTCAACTCGAACATCCTCAACAGGAATCTCAAGCTCGCTACCCTCTCGAATCACCCTGGCCATCGTGGGCTGGAGTTCGAGGAGCTTCCGAACAGACTCGGAAGCTCTTTGCTTAGTCAGGTGCTCGAGGAGGTTTCCGGTCAGTATCAGAGTGATGATGATCGCTGATGTTTCGAAGTATGTTCCGCTACTCGGAAAGAATGCTGGGAAGAACGTGACTATGGTGCTGTACGCCCAAGCCGCCGACGTTCCCATAGCAATCAGCAAGTCCATGTTCCCGACTCGTGACCGGAGGGCGTCGTAGGAGCCGCGGTAGAATCTAAATCCCACTACGAACTGGACTGGGATCGAGAGGAGAAACATGACTAGATTGTTGATGACCTTCGACGTGACAATGGGAAAGTAGGTTAGCGCGGTAATGGGAATGGTCAACACTGTTCCGATTACGAGGAGTCGCTTGAGCTGGGCAAGGGCCTTCTCCGGGGCCTGGAACTGGACCAGACAGGATTCGCTGCAAAAGAAATATCGTGTCCCATGGAGAGTGGCGGTAAGGGCGTGCTGGCCCTCTTCTACGAACATGCCGCATATCGGGTCCTTAACCATGAAACCCTAGTGCTTCCTCCACGTCTAAACTACTCGTCTTTACAAATGTAAAGTATTGCTCGTCACACATCACGAGGGCCGCGTTGTCTCCCTCAGTTCGCTCGACGGAGCGTTTCCTATGTCGGAGTCTTAAGAGGCAAAGGAGAACATTCCTAGCGCTCTTCGCGAGTTGAAAGCAGAATGACCGGTGCCAAAAACTACGGAGATCACTCCAGTCATCACCAGATGAACGCTGACCCAACGATCTACACCTGCCCCATGCATCCAGAGGTCAGATCCACCTCTCCTGGAAATTGCCCAATATGCGGGATGAAACTAGTTCCTGTTGCCAAGACCGATGGAGGAATGGATCATCACGAGCACGCGATGAAGCCCGCCTCCCAGATGTCCCGCTGGGAGCGGTTCAAGATGAGTATGACCATGACCATGGGCATGGAACACACCGGCGTTGCGGGCCGAGAAATGGCGAGGTTGATGGAATTAGACATTCGGCAGAAATTCTTCCTCGCACTAACATTATCATTGCCAATCATCCTCTACTCGCCTCTCGGAGAATTCATCTTCGGCTTCCAGCCCCCAGCCCCTATACCAGTTCCCTGGATTCTCTTCCTACTAACAACTCCCGTATTCTTCTATTCAGGCTGGATTTTCCTCTACTCCAGCCTCAGAGCTCTCCAACATCGAACACTAAACATGTCAGTTCTCATCGCAGTAGGCATCACAGCAGCCTACAGCTTCAGCGTTCTCCTCACGATCTTGCAAAGCGCCGATTCCTATTATGAGGCAACCGCGCTCCTCGTCACCTTCGTCCTCTTTGGTCACTGGATGGAGATGAGATCTCGGCGCGGCACAACCGATGCCCTGCAGGCCTTACTCCAGCTGGTCCCGCCTCAAGCCAGAGTTCTTCGAGATGGGATAGAGATTCTCATCCCCACCTCACAGGTTCAAGTTGGCGATATCATAATTCTGAAACCCGGAGACCGGGTCCCTGTCGACGGGACAATAGATGAAGGCGACACAGCGATCGACGAATCTCTGGTAACGGGTGAATCTATTCCAGTTGCCAAAAAGAAGGGGGATAATGTCATTGGAGGATCCATCAACCAATCCGGGTCCGTCAGGTTTGAAGCAACAAAAGTAGGCGAGGACACAGCCCTCGCCCAGATAGTCAAACTCGTCGAAGCCGCTCAGAATTCCAAAGCACCAGGTCAGAGACTCGCAGACAGATTTGCTCAATATCTTGTAGTGCTGGCCATCGGCGCGGGCCTGGTCACATTTCTCGTCTGGTTTGCCGTTGCCCGGCAGCCAGTTCTCTTCGCCCTCACCTTCGCCATCTCAGCCATAGTCATAGCTTGTCCTGATGCTCTCGGCCTAGCGACACCAACCGCCGTAGCTGTCGGAACAGGCCTGGGCGCAAAATACAATATCCTGATCAAAGACGCCCCAACACTTGAACGGGTCTCAAAGATCCAATCAATAGTTTTCGATAAGACCGGAACGCTGACAGAGGGGAAACCCAGAATCTCCGAAATCGCCACCGTTCAAGGTTGGGACGAAGACGAGGCCCTGAGACTCGTTGGGGGAGCCGAAGCTGACTCCAATCACCCACTGAGCAACGCCGTGCTCGAGGAGGCGAAGAGGAGACAGCTCCGGTTACCGACAAGGATTGAGCGCTTCGAAAACCTGTCGGGTCTGGGAGTCAGAGCAAGCATCGAAGAGAAGGACGTGCTGGTGGGAACTGTGAAGTTGATGAAACAGAGCGGTATTGACACCGCTTCACTGCAAGAAAAGATCAATCAGTTCGTTGAGAAGGGCGAGACGATAATGGTTCTAGCGGTTGATGGCAGAGTCATAGCGGCTATCGGCGCAGCTGACACCGTTAAGCCGACGGCTAAAGTTGCAGTGTCGAGGCTGAACCAGCTCGGGATCGAGACAGCCATGATAACAGGAGATAATCTCGCAACCGCCGAAGCGGTCGCGAGAATAGTCGGGATAAAGCGGGTATTCGCGGACATCCTCCCACAAGACAAGGCAACATTTGTCAAGAAGCTGCAAGATGAAGGAAAATTTGTCGCAATGGTAGGCGATGGGGTGAATGATGCGCCAGCTTTGGCTCAAGCAGACATCGGAATTGCAATAGGGGCCGGCACAGACGTGGCGATAGAGACGTCGAAAGTGGTCCTGATGAAGTCAGACCCATCAGATGTCTTGCGGGCGATAAGGCTCAGCAAGGCAACCGTCACGAAGATGAAGCAGAACCTCTTCTGGGCCTCATTCTACAACATCCTCGCAATCCCTGTCGCAGCTGGCATCCTTTATCCCAACTTTGGAATAATCCTTCGACCAGAGGTCTCCGCCTTGCTCATGAGTGCGTCTTCGATAATCGTTGCGACCAATGCCGTCCTCTTGAAAAGGACGGAAAAAAATCTAGTCGCCGTATAGAGGAGACCTGAGTCGGACAAGGGAGGTCGGAAAAGTAAGAAGACTAGAACGAAATGGAACTAGCCTGGAGAGGTTCCTTTGCCTCATAGAATAGTAGTATTCACCGACGGCTCTTCTCTCTGTACGCAAATCGTGGATGAGATTGAGGCCGGAAAATGTGCGCTCTGTGAACTTACCGTCTACAACATCTCAGACCATGCCGCCTTGGCTGAGAAATATGGTGTTAGAGTGGGCCCGGTCGTGATTATAGATGAGGAGGTCAAGATTGAAGGTAGACCTGACATTCCATTCGTTTGCAGTAATGAGACCTATGCACATTTCAAAGAAAAGTATCCCTTGTTGCACGAACTTGGCTCGTCAGACGACGGCGATGGTTAGCAAATGTGATTAATTCGCGCTAATCGACGATGAGCTACGTGTCGTCAGCACGTACCGCGAATACTTGCTCGTTTTGCCTGGGCTAACCTGTCCACTGCCACGCATACCAGACGGTGAGGACATTAAACCCAAGACCTACAATTATCAGGAATTTGTCATAAGCGGAAGGGTAGTTGGGCAATCCAATGAGATTGAAACCAAAGAAGATTATGGCTACGATGATGTTTGCCCAGCGACTCACAGGATAGTTCAAAGTCAGTGAGAGAAAAGCCATAACAATCGGAGTCACCATTAACGCTGCGACTCCCAGCCATTGATTCCCAGTTATTTGTACGCCTCCTAGTCTTCCCGCTTGAAAGTCGCCGCTGTAAATTCGCAACACATCCCCCAAGAGATAGGTCAGCATCAGAGCTACCCAGGATGCTGAAAGGATTATTTTCACATCTTCCATGACTACTTCATCTACTTACGAATCATTTTTCCACGGATAATTACTACTCTTCCATAAGGGCGTCTTCTTCATTCAGATTCGCATCCCCTCCATAGTTTCTCTTATCCAGGCAACGAGGCGTCGGTGAGCGTCAATGCCCTGCGGGGAGAGCGCATAGAGGTCCGAGGCCGTTTCATCTGTCTGCCGCTCTACAAATCCGTGAGAAACCATCCATTCAAGGTATTCTATGAACCGTGGATAGTTGAGGCCCACCCTGTTTTGGAGATTCGTCTTTTTCATGCGCCTGCCATTCTGATATAGGATGTCTAGGAAGCGGGCGAGGACGTAGAGGTCGGGGCGCTCCAAACTCGATCACAGGCTGTGAAGAAGATCTTTCTTCGAATCCTCGTATCTCTTCTCTTCTCTCTCGTACTCTCTGAGCGCCTCGAACCTGAAGTACAGATACGCGATCACCCCTGCTAGCGCTCCAATAGCCGCGTTGAGGCCTATCAGGGCGACGACGGCGAAGGCTACGACTCCATACTTGAAAGCGGAGTCCATCTTCCTCTTCTTCGCGACAAGTGAGGCCTGGCGAACCGCGTCCATGAGGTGAAGCCCGTCCTCGGATGTGGCTCCTCCCTGTTTCATCTTGTTCAATAGGACACCGAGCTCTGCGAACTTGAATCCCCTCCTACGCCTCATCGTGTACGTTGCCAGCCCAGCTGCGGCAGCAATCACGATCGCAACCAGAAAGGAGACAAGGACGTAACGGATCTCCCTCCCGTATAGAGCGAATGCGCTGAGTCCAATCGCAGCGAATGAAGCAAACCAGACAACAAGGCTCACCACCCCGACATCTAACCGGGTGTCGCTGACATGTTTCCGGCGCAGGCTGTTGTAGTAATCATCAGCGTCTCGTACAATATCATCTAGCTTCTGGCCAGTATGTTCCCCCGATTCTTCTCCAGTAGTTGTCATAGATACGATATGATCGGTATTTCGCTAAAAGGGCTAGCGGGTCGTCAATACGTACTGCGAACACGTGATTGCGAATCGGTGAAACTCTGTCTATCCGAAGTGAATTTGGGTTCCGACGCTTCCTTGAACATAGGCCTCGGGCATTTCATGACTGATTAGATGGGTAGCCTTCCAGCCTGTGCAGTGTCCGGGAACGATGATGCCTGGATGGATTGTCTTTACATCTTGGATTGTTTGTGGGATGATCTTTTCGAAGATTCCACCGGTTAGGTGCATTCCACCGATGAAGCCGTGGACCTTCTTTACCCCTGTTACTCGTTGGGCGTTGCGGAGAACGTTGACGGCGCCAGAATGGCTGCAGCTGGACGCCACGACCAGTCCTTTCCCGTTGACGTTGAAAACAATGCCCTGATCATCCCACGTCCAGGGATCAGGCTCCCAACGATCGTCGTCTTTCGCTTCGTATTGAAGGGGGAATCCTTTCTCGTAATCCGTGACCCTTTCAACCTGCCCCGTAACCAGAGCTTGGTCCGACAAGAGTAGGCTTGGAGCTCGGCTGTCGATTATCCGGACATCGTTTTTTTCGAGTGCTCGACGGTCCGGGGGAGGCATGTGCATCTCCGATCCAGACGGAAACCTGATCTTCCGGTTCTTCCAGGCGTCCGGATGGAGGACAAATGGAAGGTTCTTCTTGCCGAGGCTGTGGACGATGCCGAATAGGCCGCCATGGTGATCCGCATGACCATGGGATAAGACGATAGTATCTAGATCAGTAAGCTTGATACCCAGAACTGCTAGGTTGTGAGTGATTGTATCAGGGCTTAAACCGGCATCGTAGAGAATAGTTTTCACACTGCCTCTCTTGTGGACGTTGAAGAGCAGGGAGTAGCCGTGTTCTGCAATCAACTGCGGCCTCCTAGACCAGTCCCAAGTCAACGGGGCCCGAATAACGTGATCCGTCGAGGGCAAGAGAATATCGATCGAGTTGTCGACAAGGATCGTCGCGTCCACAGAATCAACGGTTTGAAGATCAACAATGCCTGCGGTAGAGCTTGTGAACCTTAGAGACGAGAGCTTGACGCTAGGTTGCACCGTGTTGAAACTCAGTCCGTCCGATAGACACAATGGATATGCCTCTATTCTCGTTAGGCTTCGAAGGCAAGGGGTACTTCGAAGATTCGCACGTTAGGCTGCGCACCATGAGTTCTAAAGATCTGGACCGCAAACGGAACCTTGGTATTCTTCCTCATCTGCTCAAGCGCTTCTCGGCTATCCCAGAGAGTGGATATCCGGTACAGCCCTTCCTCGTCTGGATCGTGAAGAAGCATCGACCTCTTCCAGCCCGGTGGCTTAGCCTGGGCTCCCACTGAAGCGTACATAGAGAGGAAATCCTCAGTTTTCGTTTTCGAAATCTTTCCTTCAACCACCGTCATGACTTGCAATGCTGGGTTTGCCTAGTTATTTTCATTAATAAGATGTAAGCGAGCGCTGAACAGTCGCAAGCGACGTAGCCCTGTAACCAGCGCATCCACTACCGTCCCGTTTGCGGTTATGCATACGCGGAGCAAAATTCCAAGCAGAACTCTCTTTTTTCAAGCAGGTATTACTTTCTGCGATCTCACCAACTTGAAGTAGTAGCCTCAAACCCCAACACCAAATAGAAATTCGAACACCTTCAAACCCAAACAACCAAAAAATAGTGTCCACGAAATGACGGAACTAACCATAGAGCCTCCAACCGTAGAAACAGCGACCAGATCTCAAGCCAGCAGAGCTGCCCTGGCTTTCATCTTCGCCACAGTCCTCTTCGATACCCTCGGATTCGGCATCATAATACCGGTACTTCCCGGTCTAGTTGTCAGCTTCGTCGGAGGAGACCCAGCAAGAGGAGCTGAAATCTTCGGTCTCTTCGGCACAACATGGGCGCTCATGCAGTTCCTATTCGCTCCGCTGCTCGGAGCGCTATCCGACCGCTTTGGTCGACGACCAGTCCTCATCCTCTCCGCCTTCGGCCTCGGAATCGACTACATCATCATGGCTCTCGCACCCAACCTCACCTGGCTCTTCATCGGGCGAGTAGTCAGCGGCATTACAAGTGCCAGCTTTACCGTAAGCTTCGCCTACGTAGCAGACACAGTTCCAGGAGAAAAGCGGGCAGGCGCATACGGAATGATAGGCTCCATCTTTGGCGTCGGATTCATCATCGGACCCCTCGTCGGAGGACTACTCGCAGGAATTGGTCCACGCTTCCCATTCTGGGGCGCAGCAGCACTCTCGCTCGCAAGCGCCGCCTATGGACTGATTGTGCTGCCAGAATCCCTTCCTCTCGCGCACAGAAGCCCGGTCTCACTTCGAAAAGCTAACCCCATCGGCTCCCTATCCATGATACGAGCGCGACGGGGACTCGCGGGTTTCGTCACGGTCAATTTCCTCAACTTCCTCGCCTTCCAAGTCCTCCCCAGCGTCTACGTACTCTACGCCGCTTACAGGTACGGCTGGGGATACGCACTAGTCGGAACAGCACTCGCAATAGTCGGTGCCTGCAACATCATCGTCCAAGGTCTCCTGGTCCGTCGTGTCGTCGCCAGGTTCGGCGAGCGCATCGCTCTACTAATCGGAATAGTCTCCGGCACACTAGGGTTCGTAATCTGGGGCCTAGCACCAAACAGCCTTGTCTTTATGGTTGCAATAATCTTCTACGCGCCTGTCGGATTCGTCCAACCCGCGTTGCAAGGCCTGATGACTCGGCGGGTAAGCCCATCCGAACAAGGACAACTGCAAGGCATCAACGGAAGCCTCATGGGCCTCACCGGTGTCATCGGACCTACACTCTTCACACTGATATTCGCATTCTTCATCGGAAGCCAAGCACCTTTCAATCTTCCAGGCGCGCCCTTCTTACTCTCAGCAATCTTGATGATCGCCTCTCTCATCCTAACGGCAAAGATCACCAACGCTAGAAGCCTCGCCCCGCCGAGCAAGGACTTCCAATCCTAATCAAACGAGCGGAGCAACCAATCTCTTTTTGTATCGATAAGCTGGAGGGAAGAACGTCTTGATGTCGTGTCGCGCCCGTGAATCATCTCTGCGAGTTCCTTGTGACAACTGTGAAGACCCTTCCTGTCCGTGTCCGATATGTCGCGAGGCAGCCCTCACCGCACAACTATCCAAATCAACACGGAAACCCTCCCGGCCAAAGTGAGCAAACAGCCTTAGCAATATTTCAAGTAAATCTCAGGTCAGGATGATGGAGAACCCCGAAAAGGGGTTTGGATAATTCCCTTTAATCAGCGAAATCTTGATAGGCTATGGCGCCCGGGTCGCGCACGATGAAACCGCCAGGCCTAGACTGGCTCCTCGAGCGAGAGGATCCTCCTATTCGACTATTTGCTCTTCGAGACATTCTTGGACTGTCTCCCAAAAGCAAGGAAGTGCTCGAGGCCAGGGAGCAGATTAGAAAATATTCTCCTGTACGAAAGGTTCTGAGCGCCCGAACAAAAGATGGATACTGGCTACCCAAGGAGACGTGCTACACGCCTAAATGGACATCCACGGTTTGGCCCTTGATGCTTCTGGGTGAGATGGGGTTCACCCCGGACGAAGGTGTTAAGCGAGCCTGCGAGAAATTTCTAGAGCTCCACCAGCTGGAAAACGGCGCCTTCACTTGTCCAAGCCCTCCAGAGGTGAAGCGCTGGGTAAGACGGCACTCC
>Ga0209236_1000590_pt1 | contig 21391 bp, 18 predicted proteins | sample GraSoi013_1_40cm_FD_185819 | JGI IMG/M metagenome (GOLD analysis project Ga0209236, IMG submission 185819) | Grasslands soil microbial communities from the Angelo Coastal Reserve, California, USA - Sample 09_27_2013_1_40cm (SPAdes) (version 2) | ecosystem: Environmental > Terrestrial > Soil >... | reverse complement strand
CGAGGCGGGACTTTCTTACCTGGGCCTCGGAGTGCAGGCGCCCACACCGTCGTGGGGCAACATGATCACATCGGGCAGCGACACGCTCGTGAATGCGCCGTGGGTGGCCATCGCGCCCGGCGTCGCGCTGGTCCTGGTTGTCGTGGCGTGCACCCTGCTGGGCGACGCGCTGCGGGATGTGCTGGATCCAAACGTGAGGGGCTAAATCAGACTGCGCAGCGTTGCCTCATCGATTTCATGCCCGCCATCGAACGGTATGCGCTCGTAGTCGACCTTGTGCTCCTTGAGACGCGACTCCGTGCTCGCGACAATCTTCAGCGTGAAGAACTGATCCTTCGTTCCGTAGACGAGCGTCAGGCGCAGATCGCGCAGGCGTGCGCTCACGCGCGCGTCTCCGAGATCGAGATCGGGCGGCACTTCCCCGCCCCAGATCATCAGCCGATCGATGCGCGCTGCCCCGAACGCCGCCCACCGGCACACGGTCGCCGTGCCCTGCGAGAATCCCAGCGCGGTAACGCGTGCGTTGCCGGGCACGACCTGCGCGTGGAGCGCGTCGAGAAAGCGAACGTAGTCGTCGATCTCGTGGACCCGGTCCTCTCGCGTCATCCAGCTCGCCCCCACGCGCCGCTCGCTGGGATTCTCAGTCAGGTAAAAGCGTGACAAGCCCTCGGGCGCAACGATGCAGCGGCGCTCGGATTCGAGGGCGCGAAAGCGCTCGAGAAAGCGGGAGGCAAGCTGACCGTAGCCGTGACACACAAACCACACGTCCGTCGCGCCCTGGTGTGACCCCAGGGTGAAGTAGCGCGCGGTCCGGGGTGTCGAGAAAAAATGCTCCTGCATCACGTCACCAGAATCGAGACGATTTCATGCGGTTCGGCGACGAAGCGCACGATATTGCCGCGCTGCTCGAGCACGAGGGCGACTGCTTCCCGTTCGTCCGCGCGCACGCGATGCGCCGTCTTGACACCATTCGCGAAGCGCCAGGCCCCGGCCGCCTTCCGACTGGTTGCGTTGTAGCACCGCAGCACCGTCGGCGACCCGATTTGCGCCGGCTTCAGAGCCGTGTAGACCAGACCGGAACCCTCGAGCGCGATGCTGACGGGAGTGATGGTCAACGGCGCCGCGGCATCGCGCAGCCACAGACCGTGCAGGGGCAGGAACGCATCCTCCCAAAGCTGCGGCAGGACGTCACCGCGCTCGATGTCGCCGGCGCTCACCGGCACGATCGCCAGATCGATCCGGCTCGAGCCGATGGATTGCGCTGCGGGAATGGCGGTCGGCCAGCCGGCGTGACCGGGTCGCGTCGGCAGGTCGCCACGCGACAGATCGCCGATCGCCCGCAGCAGCGTAACCAGGAGATCCCCCCGTGCCGTGCACTCGTATTCGAAGCACGCGGGAGCGAGGACGGCGAGTCCGCGCGGACCGTGCGCCGCGGCAACGAAGCGGTGCGCTGGCGCCGTGCGAACGGGGGTCTCGCGCGCGGGTTGGGCGCCGTCCGGGGAGGCATTCACGGCCGGACGTTCGACCGCGCCGAACGGCGCACCGGCCGTCGCCGGCACGCCGCCCAGTCCGGTCATGAGGCGAGCGCGCAGGCGGTGATAGCGGTTGCGATTGTCGACGTCGAGAGTGACACGAACGATCGGACTGTCCGCGAACAGCTGCACGACGAGGCGCGCGTCGACTCCGCGCACAACCTCCCACCGCGCCTCCAGCGCGGCGACCAGTGGACCTCCCGCAAGCCGGCGCACGGCGATAGGGCCGCGGCTGGGCTTGATGCGATCGCGCACCGGCGGGCAGTAACTGTAGGCGTCGCCCGCATCGCCGCCATCCTCCAGGCGTAGCAGGTCTCCATAGCGCTCATTGCGCCGGCGGTCGTGCAACGTGAGGGCGCCATTCCGCTCGAGCGAGACCGCAACGAACCGATTTTCCAGCGTGCGGCCGCGGACGCGCACTTCCTCGCTGCGCGAGCGGGGCACCGGCGGGCCAGACGTCAGCGCGGCGATACCGAGCCCTGGCACCGACGGCGCGCGAAACGCGATGCGGACCTGATCCACTTCATCCTGGTCCGGATAATGGCGCGTCGCCTCGCGGCGCTCCTGCGCGGGCCGCTGCGCGAGCACCTGGACGGGAATCGCTCGGCCCTCGCGATCGTAGAGGCTGAACGGGCGATAGCCCGTGCCCTCTCGCGCCCGACGGCGACCTTCGCTCGGCGGGCCGACGAGCACGTTGCGACGAAAGACGGTGATGTCGGTGACGGTCACGCCGCCGCGCGCGCGCACCGCAGGATTCCACAGCACTAACCCCGGCGCAGTGCCGTCCGTCCGCTCGCGCTGCACGTCTGGATCGTGGCCGGCGAGATCCATCAGCGCGCCGCGTGTCAACTCCGCGGCGTACGCCGCGACCTCCGTGAGGCGATGCTCGGCCGCCGCCGCGACTGAGTCGGCGGTACACCCCGCGATCGTGTCATGGAACTGCGTGCGAATGAGCGTTCGCCAGGCCGCCTCGAGGATCGGGCGCCGATCTCGACCGCCCGAGAGCCGGACCAGGGCCGCCAGCGGCTCCGCGATGCGTTCCAACCACAACTCGATCTGCCCGTGCCGGCGTTTGAGCGGCGCGCGCGTGCCGTGCACGCCTTGCAACGTCCATGTGTAACCGTACGACCAGCGCAGCTCACCCTCGATGGGTGTCGCCGGCGTGCTCTCGGCGGCCTGAAAGAACTCGTCGAGTCGAGAGATGCGGAACGCGCTTGCGGGCTCGAGGTCGGCGAGCAGGTCGCGGAGTCGGGCGAGGGCGGGATGGGGCGCGTGATGATCGGCGCCCACGAACAGCGGAATGTGTTTGCCGGCGGCGCGCTGGACGAGTGTCGCACGCACTTGGGTCCACAGATCCGGCAACCGCGCCCCAGCGCCCGGTAGCGCGGCGCCGATCTCGTATCCCTCCGGCGGCAGGTGCCAGAGCAGAATCTCACGGCTGTCCCCGCCAGAGCCTCGCCAGCGAAAGAAGTCGCGCTCCTGTCCCGGCCGGCCCCCGAGGCCACGCCACAGGACGCCGTACTTCAGACCGAATTCCCGCGCCAGCGTGGGCAGCACGGCAGGATGGCCAAAGGCATCGGGGGAATACAGCACATCCAAACGCCCGCCGAGACGCTCCGCATCGGCGGCGCCCAGCAGGAGGTTGCGGATGAGTGACTCTCCGGAGGGAATCAGCTCGTCGGCCAGGACATACCAGGGCCCCACCTGGAATCGTCCCGTCTTCACGAGCGCCTTGACGTCGCCCTCACGCTCGGGGCGCGCGCGGAGATAGTCCTCGACGATCACCGTCTGGCCGTCGAGCAGAAACGTCCGGAAGCTCGCGTCTGTCTGAAGCCGGTCGATGAGCTCATCGAGCATCGGGATCAGCCGGGCGTGAAAGGCGGCGCGCGGGAGGTACCACTCCCGGTCCCAATGCGCGTGCGGTATGAGATGAAAGATGAAGGTGGTCGTCACGGCATCAGCTGTGACAACTCCGCGAGACTGGAGAGGTGCACGTGGGCCACGCGGCGTCCGCGCGCGAGCAGTGCGCGCACATCGCCGCGCGCCTGCGCGTGATGCAGCTGGCCGAAGGTCCAGCCCATCTCCGGAATCTCGACGTCTTCGCGGATGTCGGTGGTGATCACCAGGAAGAGGCCGCTGTCGGGTCCGCCCTTGTGCAGCTGCCCCGTGGAGTGCAGGTAGCGGGGGCCGAAGCCGAGCGTCGTCGCGCACCCGAGCGTCCGGCCCCAGGCGGCGCGCAGGTTTTGAAGCTGGCCAAAGACATCGGGTGTGGGCGGGACGTAGGCGAGAATGGCGAGATAGTCGCGTGGACGATACGCGTTTCGGAGTTGCACAGGCGTGAGGGTTGGGAGGGGCGCAGCATGCTGCGCCCCTCCACCCGATTGGCCCGTCAGCTCGGCGCGCGCCAGCCGCTTCGCCTCCTCGACGTCGGGCTGATCGAACGCGTTGACGCCCAGGCGTTCACACAGCGCCGCGGTGGCGTACTCCCAACGCTGGAACTCGACGCCGAGGTCGAGGGGATCGGCGGAGAACATCTCCGGACCGGCAGTTTGCGAATCCGGGAGCGCGGCGCCGACGGGGGGGCGATCCTGCACGATCGGAATCACGCCGCGACCGTCTTTGCCGGAGCTCTCGGCGATGAGCTGCTCGATCCACGAGGCGAGCGCGGCGATCGGGGGCGGAGGGCTCACGCGCAGTTTGTCACGGCCAGCCCGGGCGCGATCGGCGATCGCCGTGCCCATCGCTTGGGCCGCCGGAATATCCACGCGGCGCGTTCGCTCGAGCAGGGTGCGGCCGTCGAGTCCGCTCAACGCCGCCGGCACCATTCCGATCGCCGTGAGCGCAGAATAGCGGCCGCCCACGTCCGGTGGATGTGGGATGACCGCGCGGAACTTCTGCCGGCGCGCGATCTCGGCGAGCGGAGTGCCGGTCTCGGTGATGGCGATGAACTGGTCGGGCCGCGCCCGCGCGGCGAAATATCGACAGAACGCGAGCGTCTCGATCGTGTTGCCGGACTTGCTGGAGATGACGAAGAGCGTCCGCGCGAGGTCCGGACCCTGTCCCGCGGCGCGCACGGCCTCGGGATTGGTGCTGTCCAAGACCTGCAGGCTCCTGACCCCAAACGTCTCCGCGAGCACGTCGGCGACGAGACTCGAGCCGCCCATGCCACAGACGAGGGTGCGGGAGAGCCCGTCGGCTCGGACGGCCGCCGCCAGCGCGGTGTGGTCATCCCACTGCGCCAGCGATTCCTCCGGTGCACGCATCCAGCCGAGCAGATTCATTGGCGGCCAAACATAATGCGCATAAGTTAGGCTCGGAGAGTCCTCCCGATGATGCCGCTGAGCCGCCGCGCTCGCGTCCTGGCCAGCGTCGCCGGTCTGTCGCTGCTGGCGATGGTGCTCCGCTACGCGTTCCCCGCGAATGCGCGGCGCACCGTTGTCCTCATCAGCGATCTCTCCTGGACGTGGGCCGCCGCCTTCGCGGCGTACGCCTGCTTCGCATCCTCCCGCTGGGTCACCACATCGGAGCAACGCCGCGCGTGGCGCTGGATCGGCGCCGGCTGCGCGTCGTTCTTCACCGGGCAGCTGGTGTGGAACTATTACGATCTCATTCGCGGCGCGCCGCCGTATCCCTCCCTGGCCGACGTCGGATTCCTCGGTTTGTACGCGTGCCTGATCGCGGGTCTCGTGACGCTGGTCCGCGGCCAACCCGCGCGCCGCACCGATCCCGAGCTCGTCCTCGATACCGTGCTCGTGACGTTCACGGTCGGCGCCCTTGCGTACGAGTATCTGCTTGAGCCACTGCTGACCGCCGGCGCGCCGGTCTCCGCCGCCGCGCTCGTGACGAGCATCGGTTGGTCGATCGGCGCCGTCGCGGTGCTGTGGATGATTCTGATGCAGATGCTGCGCCGCCCGGTGTTCCCGGCCGCCACGGCGGCGCTCCTGCTGCCGGCCGTGATCGCATTCGTGATCGGCGACCAGGTCTACGCCGTGGTCGCGCTGCGGGGCACGTACCAGGCCGGCGGATCGCTCGACCTCACCTGGGACGTCGGGTTGCTGCTGATCGCGGCCGCCGCCGCCGTCGCACCCGACTACGCGCAGCATCTCCAGCGCGGGCGCTCGCCGACCACCGAGTCGAGCACCGCGGCACGCTTCATCGCTCTGGTCATCGGCCTGGCCGCTATGACCGGAATGGCGATCGGCGCCGTGCTGCACGCCGCGCCGGAGCCGGACGAGGCCGTCATCATCGGCATCGGGATGGCGATCATCGCCGCCCGCGTGCTCTACTCCCTCGGCGTGAGCCGACGCTACGCGCAGATCCTCGAGGATGAAGTGGCCAACCAGACGCGCTCGCTTATGAGCTCGCTGGGAGCGACGGCATCGGCCGAGCGCAATTTGCGTCTGCTGATGGAGGCCGTCCCGGAGGCGATTACGGTGGTGGACCGTGACGGCCACGTCCTCGACGAGAATGCGGCCGGTCGGACGCTCGTACACGCGTTCCCGGGGGAAGCGAACGCCGGCGGGAAGCGAGCGGGCTTCGGGTGGCTGGAAGGACCCGCCTCCCGCATCGCGCGGGAGAACCTCGCGGCGGCGTTTGACGGCGAGCTGCGGCGCTTCGAGGTGCCGTTCCAGCGGCCCGACGGCAGTGAGGGGACCGGCCAGGTGCTGCTCGCGCCGGTGCGCGAGGCTGGGCGCATCCCGAAGGTTCTCGCGCTCATCCGCGACATCACGGACCAGCGGCGGGCCCAGACCCAGCTGCAGCAGGCCGAGAAGCTCGCCGCCCTGGGACAGCTCGTGAGCGGGGTAGCGCACGAGATCAACAATCCCGCCGCCATCATCTCGGGGTTCGCACAGACCCTGCTGCTCGATCAGCTCACACCGGAGCAGCGCGAAACAGTCCAGATGATGTACGACGAGGCGACGCGCATCGGCCGGATCACCTCCAACCTGCTCGCATTCGCCCGCGCGGGCAGCAAGGAGCGCACGCTGGTCGAGCTCAACGAAATCGTGCGCCGGACGTACGCGCTGCGCTCCTACCATCTGACCACGCTGAACATCACGGTGAACCTCGAGCTCGAAGACGCGAACCCGAAAGCGTGGGCGAATGGATCGGAAGTGCAGCAGATGCTGCTGAATCTGCTCATCAACGCCGAGCAGGTGTTGACGACCATGTCAGGCCGGCGGGCGATCACGATCCGCACCGCGCTCGCCGGTGACGAAGGCGCCTTGCTGGAGGTGGCCGACACCGGCCCCGGCATCCCGACCGACATTCAGGACAAAATCTTCGATCCGTTCTTTACGACCAAGCCGGAGGGCGCGGGGACGGGGCTCGGGCTCTCGATTTGCTACGGCATCGTCCACGACCACGGCGGCCGCATCTCGGTTCACTCAGTCCCCGGACAAGGCGCGACGTTCAGCATCGCCTTGCCGCGCGACGCGCGCGCACGCCCGCGCACGACCCCCCCGCCGATGCCCGTGCCCGCCGAAGCCCGCGAGCCGGACGGGAAACTCTCCGTGCTGCTGATCGACGACGAAGAGGGGCTGCGCCGGGCGGTCGTGAGTTTTCTGAAGCGCCGCGGCATGCACATCGTGGCGGTGGAAGATGGCGGCGATGCGTTGCGGGTCCTGCGGCGCGAGCGCTTCGACGTGATCGTATCCGATGTTCGGATGCCCGGCATGAGCGGCGGCGAGTTTCTGGAGCGCCTCCGCCGCGAGTACCCGGCCATGGTGAACCGGCTGATCTTCACGACCGGCGACACCTTCGCCGCGGACACGTCCACCTTGCTGCGTGACGCCGGTGTGCCGTCGCTGGTGAAGCCGTACGATTTCTCCAAGCTGGAAACGGTCCTGCGCGAGGTCGCCGAGTCGGCTAGAACCTCGATTTGAGCCGAAGTTCCAACCCATCCCGTCCGATCCCGTTTGCGGTGGGCGCCAGCGTGAAGCGCAGCGGTTCCGCATCGACGGCGAGCGCATCGAGCACTCGCTCGTCGACCGACAGCTCATAGTCACCCGGCTTGACGCCCATCAGATAAAACCCGCCGTCGTTGAAGGTCACCAGCGTGCGCTGGACCCCCCGCTGGCGGTCGGTCAGAATGAGCGTGACACCGCCGACCCCCCCCCCGCTGCGCACGACACGCCCCTCGATAACACCCGCCTCGACCACCGGGATCTCGAGACTCCGGAACCGGTTTGGACCCGGCACGATGCTGGTCCGCGCGAACAACGGCACCAAGAGCGGCGACTCGAGCGAGAGCGAGTCGAGGCTCACCATGACGGGCTCGAACGGCACGAGGTCCCAGACGTGATACGCCCCGGCAGAGTCGGTCCGCGCGGACAGTGACCCGATGAGCACGCGCGCGTTCACGATCGCCGGCTCGCCGGGGTCGCGGATGCCGTTGGCGTTGACGTCGAGGTACACGCGGCCCGACAGTCCCGAGCGCTCCAGCGAAGGACCAGGCGCGACGCCGAGACGGTCGGTGCGGCGGTCCCACAGCACTGATCCCTGCACGAACTGCGTCGCGTTCACCGGCTGCCCCGGTGGCGCCGATACGGCGGTGACACTCCGCAGGGCCGAGAAGTACGATGTGATCGTGACGGTGTAGGTGGGCCCGGCGTCCCCCCGCATCCAATGGGCGCCGACTTCGAGCCGCACACCGCGCGCGACGGGATGGGCCGCGAACGCCGACCAGGACGCCAGGCCAGCCTGGCGTTCCACTTCGGTGTTGGTGCGCACCAGCGTCTGACTGAGGAAGGCCCCCCAGCGTGGCCGCGGCATCATGAAGGTCGACAGCCCCACGAACTCGCGGTCACCGATGGCCGGGCCATGTTCGGTACGCGCATAGGGGAGGATCCGCACTTCGTCCGTTTGCAGCGACGCGCCGAGGCGCGTCCGCGTCAGCACTCCGACGTCGCTTTGGATCCGCTCGAGCCGGCCGTCGAAGAAGAAGAAACCGTGGCTCGTGGCGGGCCGCCAGAAACCAGTGAGCGTCATCTGGTTGCGGAGGCCCGGCACGGCGAGGACGGAGGCCGAGTCGTGCGCGAAATGCACGTACTCCCCTTCGAACCGCAGATCGACGGAGGGCTCGTACCGGAGCGCCCCACGCACGAAGCCGGCACCGACGAGCTCGCTTTGTGTCGACCAGGCGTTGGTCGGGTTGCCCACGAGCGCCACGTAGGGGTGCGTGCGATCGGGCAGTGAATCGCGCCAGAATTGATCGACGCCGCCCTGCACCGTCCACCGCCGGTTCGCCCCATATCGGAGATCGAGATTCGCCGTCGCGTTGCAGGTGAACGACGGCTGCGGACAGCGGCCACCGGAGAGGCCGTACTCGAACTGCCGCGCGGGAAGCAGCTCGTTCAATACACGGTAGGTCCGGTTGAACTCGCGGATCTCACCGAACGGGCCGTACGCCACAAAATCGACGGGATTCTCGCCGTAACGCACCGGCAGATCGATTGCGAAGCCGCCGCTCGCGTTCGCGGAATCGAACGCGACAAGCTCACCGCCGCGGTATGCCTCCACCGACCAGCCCGGCTCGAGACTCCCGGCGTAGCGGAGCGAGCCGACGAGCGACGGGCGGACGAACGGCGCGTTGGTGATCGCGATGCCCTCGAGCGGGCGCGAGCGCGGGCCCGACGACGACACATTGCCGAGATGCAGCTGCTTGACCCAGCGATTCTCGCGCCACACGCCGGTCCAGGACGCGTCGATGTGCAAGCGACCGAGCTCCGCCGGTCCCACGCTTTGCCCGAGCATTTCGAGCGAGCCGCCGCCCACGTCGGCGCCGACGCCGAATCCGTATGTCGATCCCGCGAACGGATCACTCGAGGGTAAAAAGAGCGAGTAGTCGATCACGATGCCATCCCACGACGGCCGCTGCAGGCCCAGCGTGACGTCAGGTCGCATCCCGTCCGGATGCCGCAAGTACGCCTCGCGGGCGGCTTCGCGGCGCAGGCGCCGCGCGATCGGCAGCGTGCTCGGATCGACGACGGTCGCCGTCAGGTCCGACCAATCCACGACGAACATCACGCCGAGCAGGTCGCCCAGTCGCTCGCTGCCCACATACAGCTCGGGCGCCTCGAATCGAATGAATTCGCGCTCGATGCGCACGCGACGATCGCCGTATTCCATTGAGTCGCTGCGTGGATCGATCACGATGCGGCGGTTTCCAGGGTCGACGGTCGCTTCCAGCCGTCCATCCGGCGTCAGCCGGTGACGGATCTCGGCGAGCTGAAAAAACTGCGACAGCGGCAGCAGGACCTCGGACCGGACGCGATAGGCCTGCAGGGTCGTGCCCGTAATCCGGCCGATCCGGAGATCGACGACGACCGCTTCCGGTGCAGTATCGCGAGGAGCCTGTTGGGGGGGGGGCGAGGGGGGCGACACGTGCAGCGCGGCCACCAGCAGGAGAGGCGCCTGCACGAGGAACATGGGTTACTGGTAGACGAGCGAGACGATGACGTTGCCCTGGTAGATCCCGGGCTTGGCCGCGACAGCAGGCGCGACGGTGCCGCCGATCCAGACGTACATGGTGGGATTCGCCGGTGGCCCGAACCGCCCGACGGAACCGAGCGCAGGGTTGAACACGGTGCCGCCCACCGGATTGTTCGTGGAGCGTCGCCAGATCGCCGCGAGCGCACTGAACGCAATCGGCATGGTGGAGCCCGGCAGCGCTTGAATGTTGGTCAGCTGGGTCGGCAGCGTGAAGCTGATGATCACGAACGCGTTGGCGCTGCCGCTGACTTGCCACTCACCGGCATTCACCGCCGTGGGCAAGATCGTGCTGGGAACGCCCTTGATCACCGTCCCAAAGTTCAGGTCGCGCAGCGTGGAGATCGTCATCCCCACGGTGACGACAACGGCGTCGGCCGATACCGAAGAACCGGCCTGGGCGGCCGCGCGCGCGGCCAACCCGACGCACAGCGCCAACACGAGCGCCTTTCTCACGGAACGACCAGCCGCACCGAATCGCGAACCGCGGGAGCCTTCAGCACCACCATCGGATCGAGATCCTCGCGCTCGGCGACGACTTCGTAGCGCAGCCAGTATCGCCCGCGCGGTAATCCGGGCTGGGGAATCGCGCTCGCCAGACGCGGCTGCATCGCGATGTACACCCCAATGGGGGACGCAAACGTCGTCACGACCGAATCACCGACGCGCTGCGCATGGACGGCACCCGTCGAATCCACCAGCGTTTCGCGAATCATCCCGATGAAGGCCGCGTTGCCGCGACGCTCGAGCTTGCTCCGGGTGATCAGCGAATCCCCGACGATCTGTGCAGTGACCTGAGACAGCGTCACCCCCGTACTGACGGGACCCTTGCGGTAGTTCACACCAATAATCGTGCGGACCTCGAGGGTGAGGCCGACCTGAATCGCCGTCGTGTCGGCGACGCCGGTGATGGGCACGCGTCCTGCCTGCGCCGCGATCACGAGGCGGAGCCAGTATTCCCCGTCGGGTAGACCGGCCGGCGGGCGGGCCAGGAGCCGCACCGTCTGACGCTCGCGTGGTCCGACCGTCAACCGGCGCGGGAAAGCCTGAATCCACCCGAGGGCCGAGACGGTCGAATCGCGCCTCAAGGTGTCGAGCATGATCCGGCCGGTCGAATCGGTGGTGGGATATCCGAAAATCGTCGAGATCGCCACTTCGACAGGTTCGGTGCCGGGATTGTACAGCAGCACGGACCCGCTGCGCAGGCGGTGATCGATGAAGACCGCGTGCGGCGCGACCATAACACCCTGCGCCGCCAGCGAGGCGGTGCCGAGAGCGAGCGTGACGGCGATAGCGAGCGTGCGCATCATAGCACCGTGACCGTGAGGATGAGTGTGGCCGTGTATGCCCCGGCGCGCTGGTTCGTCGTCGGATTCGCGGTGGCACCGACAAAGACGGACGCACGACCATTATTCGGGACCGTCGCCGTGAACGGCTGCTTCGGATCGAATCCCACCTGGCTCCCAATCGCTTGTGTCGCCGAAAAACCCGCGTCACCCGCTCCAAAACTGATCGGCATCAGCGCGCCGCCCGGGCCGGTCATCGCGACCGGCAGCACAAACGTGAGTAGCACGGGACCCTTGGGCCCTCTAATGTCGATCTGTCCGCTGTTGGCGGGGTCGGTCCGCAACACGACGCGTGGCACGCCCGGCAGGACGGCACCGAACGTCACGCCGCGGATACCCGTCACCGTGAGCGCCCTGCCCTGCGCGCGAAGCGGCACGGCCAGCAGCACCACGGCGATCACGACCCACCACTTCCGTTTCATGGTTTGCACGCGTCTCCTCGCGACAGCGCCGGCAGAGGAATTTGCATCCCCTGCCGGCGCGCCATCAGCCCGACGCCAAAGACTCCTAGCTTAGTAGACCACCGTCATGACGATCGAACCCGTGTAGACGCCCGCCGCCTGGTTCGTCGCCGGCTGCACCTGCGCGCCAATCCAAACCCACAGCTGGCCGGATGCGTTCAGGCTCGGGCTCACGCCCACCGACGGAGGAAAGCCAATCCCACCGGTCTGCGTGCTGTTCTGAGCATGCACACCAGCGTAGCTCACGATCGGCATGGTGTTACCACCAGAACCGAGCGTGGCGGGGAGCGTGAACGACAGGGTTACCTGAGTGCTTGCCTGGCCGCTGATGTCAAAGCGGCCGGCGTTCGCGAGGTCCATAGCTACGACCGTCTTGTTCACGCCCGGGAACACGTTCCCGAAGCTCAACTGCTGAGCGCCAACCACGTTGATCGGCGTCTGCACGGTTGCCGTCGCCGTGATGCTGGCGTTGTTCGTCTGGGCCTGGAGCGTCGTGCCCGTCAGAACGAGGGCGGCAACGACCAGGGACAGCTTCGTGATGCTGCGCATTCGGACTCCTATGTTTTGTGTCGAGCTTTTGATCAGTTGGAGTGCCATTCGGCGCCTCCACGCTTCGGAAGCAATGTCATGGCAAGGCTTATGCCAACCGACAATTTCCTGTTCGCTGTCAAATTCTTTGACGCAGTCGAGTGGAAATAGCGGAAGCCAAAATAGGACTTGGAGTTAGCGAACGCAAGCGAGAACGAGTGTCAGAATTATTGACGGTGTTGGGGGCGGGACTGAGCCGGCAAGAATTATTCAAGTTATCGCAGCATAAAGCATTACGTCGTTACAATTGCCCGGCACGCCGCCTGCCTTAGTGAGGAGCCGAAATCCAACGGTAACTCACTCAGGGGAGCAGGCAATGCGGTTCGGGATCGTAGCGGTTCTGGTGGTTGGCGCGCTGTCGCTGATGGGGCGGGATGCAGAAGCCCAAGCTCGTGGCACCCTGCAAGCAACCGCGACCGTGGTCGACACCCGCCAAGGCTTTGAGGCTATCTCGGCCGTCCGGCAGGCGGTTAGCGCTTCCAGAATCGAGAGCCAGCATGCTGTCGCGACAGTGGCGCAGATTTCGACCGAGCGCCCCGCCTCGAAGCCGAGCACGATGATCGTGACGGTCGACTTTTCGAGGAACTAGCTACAGGCCGAGCCGCACCGAAATCACTTCCCCATCTGCATTGAAAACCGGACTCCCCGACGATCCGCCGGTCGTCATCCCGTCGAATTGGATCAGGTCCGCGGTCACGCGCGACAGGATTCCCGCGGTCATCGATGTGCGGACGATGGAGGTACGATCGCGCGCCGTCCGCGATTCGCCGGCGACCAATCTTCCGCCGCGCGTCGGTGCCGACCTCCTCACGAACCGCCTTCATCAAGGCCGTCGTGCGCTTCGCCTACGGGTGCCCTGGACGCCCCGCGAGGTCGTCGCGCATCGTGTAGGGATGGACAACCTCGCCCATGCCCTCGTCGGCGCCGCGCTCGGTCGTGCGGTCGCAGATCGCCACGTCGCTCGCGCGGGTCTGATCGGTGCCATTGCCGCCAACATGCCGGATTGGGCCGAAACGTTTACGGGTTACTGGGGATGGTCCCGCGCCGATTTTCTCGTTCATCATCGCGGCATCACGCATTCGCTCGTTGCTGCGCTCGTGCAAATCCCCGCGCTCATCCTGATCATCGGACTCATCGCGTGGGCGTGGACGCGCTGGCGCGGCTCCGGCTCCATCCCACCCTGGCGCTGGCTCGCGCTCTGCGTGGCGATCACGTTTCTCAGTCACCTATTCATGGACTGGCAAGGTTCGTACGGTTGGCGCCCGTTTCTCCCCTGGAGCAGCAGGTGGTACTACCTCGATTGGGTCGCCATCGTCGATCCGTTCTTTTGGCTGTTGCCGTTGGTCGCGCTCGCCTGGGGCAGCGAGCGCCACTGGATACCGCTCAGCGGCGTCCTGGTGATTGGCGGCTTCATCACCATCGTGCTCGTCTGGCGCCACGATGTCGTCGCGTCCTGGGTGCTCGCGCTCGCCGGTGCCATCGGTCTAGTCGCGATCATCGGATGGGTTCGCTACTGGTTCGGCCCAGTCGCGCGGCAGCGCGTTTCTGCGCTCGCGTTGGTGCTTCTTGTCGTGTACACCGGCGCGCAGGCAGTCGTGGCGGGAAGTCGCAAACGGGGGATCCAACAGGCCGCCGCGCTTCGCTTCGGCACCGGAGCGTCATGGGCGGCGCTCACAAATGTGGGTCAACCGTTTACGTGGGAAGCGATCTATGCCAGCGCCGACACCGTCGCGAGTGACGACTGGCAGATCGCACGGCATCTGCGCCAGCCGGCCGTCGTGCACGCCGTCACCGACACGCCGGACGGCCGCGCCATCGCGCAGTTCGCTCGCTTTCTCGCGGCCGAAGTGGACACGACCGATGCTACGATCTATCTCCGCGATGCGCGTTACGCGCGCGCGGGACGCAGCGGGTGGACGGTGATGAGTATCAGGATGAAGTGAACTTGCGACCGGAGCGCCGGTCCCGCGACTGCCGACGCGGCTGCAACGAGCGGCGCTCCACGCGGCTGCGGCGTTCCGTGCGGCCCCGCCGTTCGACGACGACCGGGACCTGGCGCCCGCGGCGCTCGGTGACGCGTCGATCCAGCCCGGAGCGCCGATCGGGCCGCACGCGGCGCTCGACCTGATGGCGGGTGGGGCGGTGCTCGCTTTCCATCCACACGAATCTGCCGCATCGCCGAAATTCGTGCCAGCCGAACTCACCCACTACATTTCTCGCCCGTGACCACGCCAGACCGGCGGTCGACGCCTCCCAGTGTGACGGCCGTCACCAGCGCTCCCGCGCAGACTCCGCCCGCGGGTCTGCTCGACGACGCGCTGCGGGCGCTCGAGCCGACGTTCCGGCTCGACAACCTCGTGGCGCTGTCGTCCGATCGCGCGTTGTATCACGGCTGGGACCGATTGCTGAAGCGGTCCGTCTCGATCCGCGTGCACCTCGCCGCTGAAGCGCCGGGCCGCGCGTGGTTCATGCGCGAGACCGAAACGCTGGCGCAGCTCGACCATCCGGCGATCCGGCATGTGTATGCCGCCGGCGAGATCGCTTCGTTCGCGTATCGCACCGCGAACTGGATCGAAGGCGAAAGCCTCGCCGACGCGCTGCGCCGCGGGCCCCGCCCGATTCCACAGGGTATGTCGCTGATTCGAGATCTCCTCGCCGCCCTCGAGCACGCGCATGCGCGCGGCATCATCATGCGCCGCATCGTCCCCTCGACGCTGATGATCAACACCGGCGGCCAGGGCGTCATCACCGACCTGCGCTATTCCAACTGGTGCCTGCCCTACCTGCCGCCGATGCAGGCCGACGATGCGGGCGCGGCGTACATGGCGCCTGAGGTCCGCGCCGGCGAGCCGGGGGAGCCCGCCAGCGACGTGTACACGGTCACGGCCAACATCTACGCGGCGCTCACGGGCAACGCGCCCGATCTCGATCCATCCCAGATCGTGCCGCCACGCCAGCTGCGCCAGGCCGTCCCGGCGGCCGTCGAGCGCGTCATCGTGCGCGCGCTGTCGCGTGTCCCCAAGGACCGGTATTACACGGCGACGGAAATGCTGGAGGACTTCGTGAGTGACGCCGGCACATTCCAGGTGCTCGCCGCCGCTCCTGCCGTCACCGAGTCGGGTTTCGAGCGGCGGCTGCGGCGGGCACTCGGCGACGATTACGAGCTGCTCGAGGAGATCGGCGCCGGCGGCTTCGGGCGAGTGTACCGCGCGCGGGATCTCGCGCTCGAGCGGGACGTGGCGATCAAAGTCCTACATCCGGCGCTCACCGCGGATCCCGGCGTCGTGGAGCGCTTCCGGCGCGAAGCGCAGCTCGCGGCCCGGCTGCGCCATCCGAACATCGTCGCCATCCTCGACATTATGGGACGCGCGGGACTCACCTGGTACACCATGGAATACGTCCCCGGTTCGAACCTGGCGCAGGTGATCCAGCGCCACGGGACCTTTTCCCTGGATCAAACCGAGCGACTGCTCAACGAGGCACTGTCGGCGCTCGAGCACGCCCACAGCGTGGGTCTGATTCACCGCGACCTAAAACCGGAAAACATGCTGATCGACCCGGACGGCCGGCTGCGCATCACCGATTTCGGCCTCGCGCTGGCGCTGCGCGGCGGGGCGCGGTTCGGCGGTGCGACGTCGCGCAGCGGAACGCCGCAGTTCGCCGCGCCGGAGCAGCTCCTGGGCGAGCGCGTCGACCAGCGAGCGGACCTGTACTCGCTGTCCGCGGTCGCCTACTTTGCGTTGTTAGGCAGGCCGCCGTTCAGCGGGAAGACGCCCGAGCAGATTCTCGCGAAGCAGACGACCGACGACGTGCCACCACTCGCCGCCGAGCGACGCGACGTGCCGCGGGAGGTCGAGGATGTGCTGCGGCGGGCCCTGCGCAGTGAACCTGCCGCGCGGTTCCACTCGGCGAGCGCGTTTCACGCGGCCGTGAGAGGCGCGTTTGGAGGATTTCTGCGGCGCCTGGCCGCGCTGTTCCGACCGGAGAGCTAACCAAGCGGAGGTTCTCATGCGTCTGTGCTACGGGCTGTTCCTCGTGTTCCTCGTTGCCTGCGGTTCCAGTACGTCGTACTCGAGCAACCCACCCCCACCGCCACCGCCAGCCCCTCCCCCTGCGCCCAATAGCGTCTTTGTCGCGGTCTCGAACTTTCAATTCACCCCCGACACTGTGAAGCTCACCGTGGGAACCCCGGTGCGATGGACGAATGAGGGCAGCGTGTCGCACTCCGTGACATCCGACAGCACGGGTTCATTCAACAGCGGGACGCTGTCCAACGGAGGCGTCGATCAGTACGGGATGCCATATGCCGGCTCGACCTATGACCGCACGTTCGCAACGGCAGGCACGTACCCCTATCACTGCTCGTTCCATCGGCAGATGAAGGGGGTCGTGATCGTCTCGAATTAGCCTCAGCGCCAACGAAAGATCTTGAGGGCAACCACGAAGCTCACGGCACCCCACGCCACCACGATGGCGATCGGGGTGCCGAGCGTCGTAATCGCGGCGCCGTCGATCATGACGGCGCGCAGCGCGTCGTTGAGGGCGGTGAGCGGCAGCGCTTTCACGAACGGAATCATCGCGTTCGGGAAGCGCGAGTAGGAGAAGAAGGTCCCCGACAGAATCCACATCGGCAGCATCACGAGGTTCATCAACCCCGACACGCCCTCGATCGTCCTCGCGCGGCTCGCGACGAGGAGGGCGAAGGCGAACGAGCCAAGCAAGGTGATGCCCCCGAGCGAGGCGAACGATCCGCGCACCGCGACGCCGAACAGCAGCCACCCGAACCCCACAAGCGCCACGACTTCCACGATCAGAAAGACGAGCCGCGAAAGAATGAAGCTCAGCAGGTAGTGGCTGCGGCGCATGGGTGTCGCCATGTAGCGCTTCAGCAGCTTGCGCTGGCGCGCCTGGACGACCGAAAACCCGACGCCCCAAATCCCACTGCCCAGCAGGTTCATCCCCAGCAAACCGGGAATAAGGAAATCGATGTAGCGCGACCCGGGCGCGACGGCACGGTCGTCCCGCACGGCCACCAGGTCTGTGCGACCGCGCGCACGCTGTAACACATCGTCGACCTCGAGGCGCGCGAGACCGCTCTCGGTGCGGGTCGAGTCGTAGCGATAGACGACAGGATCGCCCGGAACCACGACCAGCGCGACTCGACCGGTCTTGAGGCGTAGCCGCGCAGTGGCCGTATCGAGCACCGTGGCGATGAGGCGAGGCGAGGAGTCGAGCGTCGCGGCCAGGGCGCTGTCGCCGATCCCCGCCACCACTCCCACCTGCAACTTCCCGGGACCGGTGTTGCGGAAGGCGAGGCCGAGCGCGAACGCGAGCACGATCGGAAAGCCGAAGACCCAGAACACCGCCTCCGGCTCGCGGTAAAACTCGCGCATGCGCGACAGGGCGAGCTGATACATCGGATGCTCACGTATCACGGAGCTGCCGTCCGGTGAGCGCGACGAAGACGTCGTCGAGCGAGGCGTGATGCGTGGTGAGCAGCGACAGCTCCACACCGCGCTCTCGAAGCAGCGCGAGCAACGCGGGGAGGGCGCGGTGCAGCTCTACGACCGTGAGCGAGACTCCGTCGGGACCCGTCCGCACCGCCGACACACCCCCCATTTGTCGCAAGACCTCGACCAGATCGTCCGCAATCCCGCCCTCCGCCAGCGCGAAGTCCACCACGTGGTCCGCGCCCAGCGACGCAATCAGCTCCTTGGGAGTTCCCTGGGCGATGATCTTGCCGTGATCCATGATCGCGACGCGATCGCAGAGGCGCTCGGCTTCCTCCATATAGTGCGTCGTGAGCAACACCGTCCCGCCGTCCGCACGGAAGCGGCGGATGATTTCCCACAGCTGCCGGCGCGACTGCGGATCCAGGCCGGTCGTCGGCTCATCGAGGAACAACAGCTCGGGTTTGCTGACGAGCGCGCACGCGACCGCGAGCCGCTGCTTCTGCCCGCCCGAGAGGGTCACGACGCGCGCCTTGCGCTTTTCCTCGAGCCCGACGAGCGCGAGCACCTCGTCGACCGTGTGCGACTGCCGGTAGAACGACCGGAACAGCGCCAGCACCTCGCCGACCTGGAGCTTGTCGGCGAGCTGGGTTTCCTGGAGCTGAATGCCGAGGCGCTCGCGCAGCGCCCGTCCGGCGGCGCCGTCGCGCCACGGCGTGCCGAGGATCTCGACCTCACCCGAATCCGGGAGCGTCAGCCCCTCGAGGATTTCGATGGTAGTGGTCTTGCCGGCACCGTTGGGTCCGAGCAGTCCAAAGCATTCGCCCGCTTGGACGACGAGATCGAGACCCGCAACGGCGACGACGTCCCCGAACCGCTTGGTGAGCGTGCGACAGTTGATCGCTACGATGGTTTCTTCTCTTTGTCTTCTTTGTCTTTTTCGGGAGTCGCGTCGTGCGCCGCCTTGAGCGCCTGGTCGAGCTGCATGGTCATGCTGCTCACACCATCTGCCAGCGCACGCACCTTCATGTTGAGCCCCGTCCCTGACCGGCCCGCCACGACCGCCAGTTGACCGGCCACGTCGGGGAGAGTGCCGAGATTCGCCGTAAGCGCGCGCTGGCGCATGTGCGACAGCTCGCGCGCGATGTTTCCGCAGATGCCGTTGATGATCTTCGGGTTCGCGGCGCGGTTCGATTCGAGCTCGGCGACCAGCTTCTTCACGTGATCCACCGTCCGCACGTAGTGCTGCAACTCCTCGATGCGGCGGATCTGCGTGGCCGACTGCTTCTGCACCACGCCTAGTTTCTCGGCGCGAGGATGTCGGTCCGGGCGTGACCGTCTACGAGGGAAAGCGGCGTCACCCCCAGCAGCACGCCAAGCGTCGGCGCGATGTCAACCGTGTTCATGCGCCCGGCAAACGACCCGCGGCGCACACCCCGACCCCAGAAGATGATCGGCACGTGCGCGTCGTCCTCCGACGGCTGGCCGTGCATCGCGATCGGCAGGTTGGGAACGTCCCAGACCGAGCCGGGCTGCAACGTCACGGTGAGGACGACGCCGGCGTCAGGAGCGAGATGGTGGATCCAACGCCGCGCTACCGGATCGGACGCCGTGTCGGCACGCGACAAGTCGGCGGGTCTGATCACCCGCGCGACGCCCTGGATCCGGACGATGCGCGCGGTAAGGGCGTCGAGGACGCTGTCGGTCTTGATTCCCAACGCGGCCAGGCGGCCGTTGTCGCGCAATAACAACATGCCGGTGTCGAACTCCAGCCACTCGCGCGAAGGGGGTCCGCCGCCCCCGCTCGCCAGGCGGTCGAGGTCCCGATTGATCGCGGTGATCAGCGTGTCGAGCCCGACGCGATAGGCCGCTCCGCCGGTCTTCGCCCGGGTCCGTTCCGGGTATGAGGTCACACCGTGATCGGCGGTCAGCACGACCACGAAATTGTCGCGCCCCACGCGATCGGTGAGCCGCTTCAGGAACCAGCCGAGATAGTGGTCGAGGCGCAACACCTGATCGTGGATCTCGCGGGAGTCAGGGCCGTACGCGTGACCGACGGCATCAGTCGTGGACAAGCTGACTGCGAGCACGTCGGTGCCCCCGCCTCTGCGGCCGAGCCGCAGCGCCTCGAAGCCCTCGAGCGCGAACAGCAGCGTGAGCGAATCCATGGCGGGGACGCCAGCGATCGCCGCGGCGGCGCTAATGCTGTCGGCGGGCAGCCGGTGGGGGAAAACCACGTCCGCCCCCCCGTTTTCCCAAACCTCATTGTCCGGTTCCCTGTAGGCGCTGTCCGGAAGCAGCAGCGTCCACGACGTGCTGGCCGCCTTGAAGGGCAACCGCCGGGCGTTGAACGCCTGCACCCAGGAGGGCAGCGTGTCGGCGTAGTAGCGGCTCGTGGTGAACAGACCCGACTGATACCAGAACACCTGCTGTTTCGCCTGACCGAGAGGGAGAATCGCGCCCCGATCCTTGCGGCTGACCGATAGTGCGCGATCCGCCGGATCCGACGCTTTCAGCCAATCGAACAGCGTCGTGCCGCGGAACCGCCGGGGCGAGGCGCCCGGGCCGGTGGTGCCGAGCAGCGGCGCCAACGAATCCTGCACGCCCTCCGAATTGCGGATGATGCCGGTGTGCGCGGGCCACATGCCGGAGAGGATCGTCGCATGCCCCGGCGCCGTTTCGGTGACGGCGTGATCCTGATAACCGTCGGTCAAGAACGCGCCTTCGTTGGCGAGCTGCGCCAGGCCACCGGTGAGCTGGCTTCTCCAGCGCGAGAAGTAGTCAGGGCGAAGCTGGTCGACGGTGATCACGACGATCAGCTTCGGCCGCGCCGGCGCCGGCGGAGGGGAAACAAGGAGCCCCGTCAGGAACGCGAGATAGACGGAGAGATTCATGGCCACCAAACTAGCAATGGTCAAGCCATTGCCGCCACCGGGTCATGGGGCCGCTCCCGGAACGCGAGCACTCCGGCGATCGCCACCACGCAGGCGGCCAGCAGGAATGGCACGCCATGCCCCAGGGTCGCGAAGGCAAGCGTGGCGCCGACCGGGCCCACGATGCTCATGATGCCGCGAAACGTCTGTTGCGCCCCCATGACCAGTCCGAGCTCGTGGCGATCGGTTCGCTGGCTCACCAGCGACGTGGACGCCGGAAACAGCAGCGCGGTCCCCATCGGCACGAGAATAAGGAAGAGAATGAACAATGGCATGGCGCGCGCCGGTGTGAGCAGGCTCGCCGGCAGCGGCATCAACGCGAGACCGAGGAGCAGCGAGATTGTGCCGATCTGCATGGTGCGGATTTCCCCGAAGCGCGCGTTGAACCAGCCGACGATCGTGGCGCGCATGATGACGCCGACCACCCCGAAGATCGGGAAGAAGTAGCCGATGGTTCGGGCGCTGATCGCGAAAGTGTCTTTCAAATACAACGCGAGCACGCCGATCACGACGTTCAATGCGAGCATCCCGACGACGTAGATCCAGATCACGCGATGCGCTGGTGTGGCGGGCTGGCGCACGATCTCCAAG
>Ga0209236_1000588_pt1 | contig 21409 bp, 17 predicted proteins | sample GraSoi013_1_40cm_FD_185819 | JGI IMG/M metagenome (GOLD analysis project Ga0209236, IMG submission 185819) | Grasslands soil microbial communities from the Angelo Coastal Reserve, California, USA - Sample 09_27_2013_1_40cm (SPAdes) (version 2) | ecosystem: Environmental > Terrestrial > Soil >... | reverse complement strand
CGAGATACAACTGCACCAACCTGATCCACGAGAGATCATCAGGCGCTGGGGCGAATTCGTCACCGAGATCGCGCCCATTGCCGCGCCGATCCTTCTGTTGGTGCGTGACGCCGCCGGCACCCACCCTGAGCTCCGTCGCCTGCTCGAAGAGATGGACGAGGACCGCCTTCGCCGAATGACAGACAACGCGCGGCGCTTTGTGGCGGCAGGCCATCTCCGGCACGGTATGACGATCGCCGACGCAGCAAATGTGCTCTGGACCTATAGCTCGATTGAGTTGTACGAGCTTTTGGTTCTGCGCCGGAGCATGCCTCTCAAAACCTATGGTCGCTTCGTAGCAGAAGCAATGATCGCCGCCCTGTTATGAGGCGGCGATGAGGTGGGCCGAGGGCGGATTGTAAGCCGCGTTCGATTCTCGCCAATTCAAACCGGCCGTTTCGAATACAGGACGACATCTAACGACAAGCCCCGACACAAGGCGGTTGGGTACAAGAAGGGTACTGGTACCCAAAACTAATGGTCCGACTGGCTCAGCCCGCGCTGTCTTTTGGTTCAGCGAGCGGGCCGTACGTTCCGTAACGCGAACCAGTTGACCGTGGTCGGTCGGCGGATCAGCCTGGTCGCGGCCCGCGCTGGTTCGGTGACTCAGGCTGGCGCTCAAGCCGATCAGCCGCAGGTTCGACCACAGACTTCTTAGGGATCGGCGCGGCGCGCGAAAACCGGCCACCAAGTACCCGCATATGCAGATTCCTCTTCCGTGCCGTCATTCATTACGACCTTCATCCTGCCGGACAGCAAGTCCACGTAATGGGCTGCCTCGCAACTAGCAGTCTTCGATTCGGTCAGGTTCTGGTGATTGCTGCCCGCCAGGCGAGTACCCCATCGGACTGGATGTTGACCTCGATCTTCTCGGCCTCGATCGAGTCGACACGCCAACCCTCTTGGAAGCTCGCCCTGATCTCGTTCTGGCTCACCCGCCGCGGCCCCCAGTCGCCAGGCTGGTGCTCACTGAAACAGAGCATGTGATAGCGGCCGCCGGGTGGGATCGCGGCTTTGAGACTGTTAACGAATTTGGCGCGGTCGGGGTCGTCAAAGATATGGAAAAGGCCGCAATCGAGGACGGTGTCGAAGCGATCATCAAGGGAAGCCAGCTCCAGAGCGTTCCAGACCAGGAAGCGGGCCGTCAAGCCGCGATCCTGGGCCTTGCGCTCGGCGATGGCGATGGCGGCTGCAGCGGCGTCGATTCCGGTGGCAGTCAGCCCCAGGCTGGCGGCCAGGAGTGCGTGCTCACCGGTTCCGCAGCCCACATCAAGAACGTTCCCCCGAAGAGCGCCGGCCTCAGCGAGCTCCATAAAGGCGGGCTGCGGCCGGCCGATGTCCCAAGCGGGGGTGCCTGAGTAGAGGGAGTCGAAGTCCTCGGGCCGCCTTGGTCGCACAGGCCCTGGTAAGCCGTCAGCTCGTGTCTCGCTCATACCCACTACTCTAACGGCCCCCTATTGGGCTGGTCCGTCGGATCCGACAGAGACCGCGTGGCCAGCTCCTAGACCCCTAGCTGCGTTCTTCGTTTGGGTAAATCTCCGACCGTGAACAAACTCCGGGGCTGGGACCATGCGGCCGAACCTGCCACGACCAATGAGCGCCGCGCGACGGACGCGATGTGGTTCGGGATCGTCGGCGTTCTCTTGGTCTTTCCGTTCGGCCTCCTTCTTGGGCCAGCGGCGCTTTGGTCGGGCATCTCAGCGCTTCGGCGAATACGGAATAACGGAGGCACAAAGGCCGGCTCATGTCGAGCGATCGTGGGAATCGTCATGGGCTCGATTGTTTGCAGCCTGTGCGCTTTCGCTCTCTTGGTTGAGGTCATTTCCCTCCTACTGACGGGCGCCTCGATACCGGCCTATTAGGTGGCCAGCCAGCCGTCGGTAGTGACCGCTTCCAGCAGTGATAGACCGCCCTTCGTATACCGTTGCTACGGCGCTGTCGCGCGAGGCACTTAAGCTCGGCCGGCCGGATGGCGATCAAAAAGACTGCAAAGTGCGGCCCGCAATTTGCGGCTATGGGGAAGACCATAAGTCGCGCGCCGCAATACGCATCGTTTGAGGCGAGCTCATCACACGATGTTCAACCACAACATGTCGCGGTTTGGACTTCGCCGAAGCCAAAATATTGGATGTGGGCCGAGAACGGACATAAGCCGGGTTCTGTCGCGGTGAGATCACCCCGCCCGTCCTGAATACGAAACGACACCTAACGACACCTCCTGATCGAGTGCGACTGCGTACTGCATGCGTACTGGTACGCAAAACCTTCTGTATCCAATGGGCGATCCAGGCGGGTCCTCCAGTGTCGTCATGTACTTGATTCGCAGCTTCGTCGTGTCCTTGCGTGTCCTCCCGTATCCTCCCGATTCCGCGAGTCTGTGCCACGGCTGTGACACGGCGAGCGCCCAGCCGACGGACGGAGTCTCCTTGCGGTTTGAGAGCCCGTCTCAGGCGGATCCGATCACATTTTCTCCAGGCCCTTGAGAACCTGACGGACGATTTCCACCTGCTCGTCTCCAGTGATCCCGTACCACGGGACGCAGAGCGTCAGACGGTCTGCCCTCCGTCCCCATCGAGCGATGCCTGACGGCAAGTCGTCGAGCAACGAAACCGCGAGCCAATCAAGCACCGCCGAGTCGATGATCGCCTGTGCATCACCACGGCGCCTCTCAGCGAGCGCCGTGAGGATCGCGTCCGCCTCGGCGCCAAGCCCAGAGTGGTCGAGAACGCGTCGGTAGCCCGGCACCGCGTAGGCGGTCATCTGTCGCGCGAGCAGGTCGCGGCTCGGTGCCACGAGCAGAGAGATCAGCACGGCGGGCTTGGGGCGACCGGCTTTTGCAGCCCCGGCTGCGAGGGCCGGATCGATCACCTCCTCGAGGTACCGCTCGGTCAGGAACATGTGCGCGGCGAAGCCATCCGCACATTCGCCGGCGATGCTGGTCATCTCAGGATTGACCCCGGCGATGTAGATCGGCGGCTCCGGCCAGCTGGAGTCAGCGCCCGGCATGAAGACCGGCTGCGTGATCTGGAAATGCTCGCCGCTGTAGCTCCCGCGCCCTTCGCGGTAGGCGACAAAGCAGGCGCGTACCGCGCTGACGTAGTCGCGCAGCATCGGCCCGGGGTGCGCGGCCGACACGCCGAAACGACGCTCCAGCGTTCCTTTCACCTGGCTGCCGAGGCCGAGGATGAAGCGGCCCCCACTCCAGTGGTTCAGATCCCAGGCTGCCTGTGCTGTCAGCGCCGGCGAGCGGGCGAAGGCGACGGCGACGTTTGTGCCGACATCGACCTTCGTCGTTAACGACAGCGCCGCCGCACCGAGCAGGTACGGCTCCCGGCGAACATCCGGGATCCAGATCGCCTCGGCGCCCGCAGCCTCGGCCTCCTGCGCGAGCCGCTGCGCCAGCGCCATGTCGACGCCACCAGGCAGGATGACTCCGGGCCGGCGGCCACTAAGCGGCACTTTCGCTAGGGCGTCGACGCCTGCCTTTGAGCTCGCAACGCTCCGCGCAGAAAGCCGACCACGTCGTTGAGCACCTCGTCTTTGTTGATCTCATTGAGCACCTCATGCTGCGCGCCCGGATAGACGTGCTCTTCGATCCTGGTGCCGCGGATGCGGTTCATCGCCGTGGTGCTTACATCAAGCGGCGCCAGGACGTCTCCCTCGCCGTGAATCCACAGGGTGGGTAGGTCGCCGAAATTCGGGCCTTCCTGGACCTTGCGCGCGCCCGCGAAGATCGCCTCCAGCGTTCCGCGGTGCAGGGGTCCGTGGTAGATGAGTGCATCGGCCGCATAGGCCTCTCCGACCGCGGGATCGCGCGACAGGATCCTGGGATCGATCGGGACGTCCGGCAGGGGGTCCATGGTGAGCAGAGCTTCGACCTGCGGGTTCCCGCCCACCACCGGTCCCGAAAGCACGAGCGCCGCCAGCTCCGGTTGGTCGCGCTGAACGAAGCGAGTCGAGGTCAGGCCGCCGAGTGAGTGGCCGACCAGCACGACGGGCAGCTCGGGGTGTCCTTTGCGCGCTGCCTCATATACCGAAGCCAGCTCGTCGACCAGGTCGTCGATGGTTTCGAAGCGTGCACGCTCGCCCTCGGACAGACCGTGGCCTTGAAAGTCCGGCGCGTAGACCGTCGCACCTTCGGCCACGAGGCGCTCGGCAACATGGGCGTATCTGCCGGCGTGCTCGCCAATTCCGTGGGCGATCAGAGCCACAAACTTCGGCTCGTTCGCTGACCAGCGGTGGACGACGATGCGGCCGCGGCGGCCGCGAAGCTCCATTGGTTTGGTGATAGACATCTCATGAACCTCCGTGTTTTTGGGTCAGGCGCCGATGAACCGAGGCGGCCGGCGTTCGGTGAATGCGGCAACGCCCTCGCGGGCGTCGGCGGTTTGCGCGAGGGCCAGGTTGCCACGCTCTTCGAGGGCGAGGCCAGTAGATAGCGATCCGTCCAGGCCGAGATCGACGCATCGCTTGATCTCCCTGACGGCCAGCGGCGGCAGCGCACGCAGCTCGGCCGCCAGTTCGCGGGCACAGCGATCGAGCTCGGCTGCTTCCACGGCCCTGTTGACCAGGCCGATGTGTTCGGCCTCGCCGGCCTCGACTTGCCTGCCCCTCAAGAGGAGGTCGAGCGCGGCAGCCCTGCCGATCAATCGCGGCAGCCGTGTCGTCCCGCCCCCAGAGGGCAACAGGCCCAGCCTCACCTCAGGCAAGCCGATGGTTGCCCCGCCGCGGGCCATGACGCGGAAGTCACACGCCAGCGCGAGCTCGCAGCCGCCTCCCAGCGCATGGCCGCCGACGACCGCGACCGTCGGCGAGGGAATCCGCACCCATGCGTTGGCGGCCGCGTGGAACGCGCGGATCATGAGCAGCATCTCGTCCCACCTCTGGCCAAGGTAGGCGAGGTCGAAGCCTGCCGCGAAGAAGCGCTCGAGCGCGCTGCGGAGCAGTACGACGCGAACCGACGAGTTGACGGACAGCTCTTCGGCCACCTGCTTCAGCTCGGCCAGCGTCTGCCGGTCGATCGCATTTGCCGGCGGCCGGTCAAGGACGACGTCAGCCACGCCCGACCCGTCGACCGCCACCCGGACCCGCTCCACCGTTCAGTCCGCCGCGACCGGGGGAATGTCTCCGATCTCGCGCCGCACGTTGCGCAGCAGCTCGACCAGCTCCACAGCCATGTCCTGCGGGATGGGGATGCCGAAGTTGACTTTGGCCATCGCAGCGGTGACCTTATCGGCGAGGTCGCGTCCGGCCTTCGTCAGCTTCACCACCGTGGTCCTGCGGTCGGTCGGGTGCGCATTCCGGGCGAGGATGCGCCGCTCCTCCAGCTGGTCCACGACCAGCGTGATCGTCGTGGGATGCACCATCAGCTGCTTGCTGAGCTGACCGAGCGGTCGCGACTGATCCTTGGACAGAAAGAGCGTGACCATCAACAGGTATCCGGTGCGCGTGAGGTCGAATTGCTTGAGCAGCTCGTCCTGGCGGGCGGTCACCGCCTGATGCGTGCGGAACAGGGCCGACACGGCGAGGAAGTGCTCGGCGTCGGGACGGTCCTGCGCCTGCCAGTGCTCGAGCACCCAGTCGAGGGGATCGAACTCGCCCGGCCGCGTACGCGTGCGCAGCCTCAACTTGTCGCGATCTCCACCATGCGGCGCGCTTGGTCGCGCAGGGCGAACTTCTGGATCTTGCCAGTCGGCGTCATCGGCAGCTCCTTCACAATCTCGACGCGCTCGGGGATCTTGTGGACGGCGATGCGCCGAGTGTTCTTCAAATAGTCGCCGAGTTCTGCCAGCGTCGGGGCTTCATCGCCGTCCGGGACTACGAAAGCGCAGGCCTTCTCCCCCATCAGCCGGTCGGGCATGGCGACGACCGCGACCGCCTTAACTTTCGGATGCGTGAGCAGATGCTCCTCGACCTCGGTGGCGCTGATGTTGGTGCCGCCGCGGATGATCACGTCTTTGATCCGGCCCTTTAGGCGCAGCAGCCCTTCCGCATTGACCTCGCCGCGGTCTCCGGTGTGGTACCAGCCGTCCTTGTCGATCGCGATGGCAGTGCGCTCCGGGTCGCGCCAGTAGCCGAGCATCGCGCCGGGGCCGCGGTAGAGCACCTCCTCGTCGGTCACCTTGATCTCGACGCCCTCGAGCGCGGGGCGGCCGTCGGAGGTGATGGCGTACTCGGGTGGATCGCTGGCCCAGCATGCGGTCGCGGCGAAGATCTCGGACGCACCGTACAGCGGCAGCAGCCGGCAGCCCTTGAACACATTTGCGACCTCGCTGGCGAGAGCTGCGGGGATCGGCGCTCCCGCGCAGATCCACATACGCATCGATGAGACATCGTCCGCGGCGGGATCGAAAGCGTCGAGGGCCATGCGCACGAATGGCGTCGCGGTCGCGGCGTGCGTGCAGCGGTGCTCGCGGATGCGAGCCAGGCCCTCCTTCGGCTGCCACACGTCCTGGAGGTGGATCGAGCCACCCGTGAGAATGGGCACGGCGACTCCCATCGCCAGGCCCGTGCCGTGGCTCACTGGCGAGGGCGCGAAGGTGACGCAGCCGCGGTCCAGCTCGAATGCTTTCGCCAGGCCGCGCACGCTGAATCCGATCGTGTTCCACGTATGGAAGCAGCCCTTTGGCCGGGCTTCCGTACCCGAAGTGAAGATAAGAACGTGGCCATCGTCGGCGGTGGGTCGGGTGCCGATCGCGGATTCGTCGAAGTCGTCGGCGCGACGATCGGGCTCGGTGAGCCGCTCGATCGATTGCTCGTCGGCGGCCGCATCGCCCCTCACCACCACCAGCTCTTTCAGCTCCGGGCTCTTGGCGCGCAGTTCCCGGAACATCTGCAGGTGGTCGAACTTGCGGAACTCGCCGGCCGTGAACGCGACTCTCGCCTGCGACCGCTCGAGGATGTAGCCGATCTCGTCGTGGCGGTAGATGGGCATGATCGGCACCAGCACCGCGCCGGCACGGATCGCCGCCAGGTAGATGACGATGAACTCGTTCCAGTTGGGGAGCTGGACCAGGACGCGGTCGCCACGCTGCACGCCCAGGCGGCGGAGAGAGGCCGCGAGCCGGTAGGCCTGGCCGCGGGCTTCAGCGTAGGTGAGGCGGCCGGTGCCGTCAGTCGCAAGCTCGAAGCCCGGCGTCTCGGTCGCCCACCGGTCCAGGTGGTCGAGGAGGATCTCGTCGCCCCACCAGCCGTGCTTTCTGAAGCGCGCGGCCTGTTCCTCCGTGTACCGGAAAACGGCGCCTGAATCTTTCAGCTGACTGACCATTTCTGTTTTCCCTCTGCTTAGAGTCCGAGCCGGTCGGCGATCGCCAAGTAGTGCTGATCGGTGGTACCGAGCAGCGCCTCGTCTGCCCATGCGCGCCTGTAATGGAGATGCGCGTCGTGCTCCCACGTGAAACCGATACCGCCGTGGACCTGGATGCTCTCGCCCGCGACCCACCGGTAGGCCTGGCCGCAGTAGGCGGCGGCGACGCGGGCGGCAATTGGAAACTCGCCGGTCTCCTCGTCCAGGCACGAGGCCGCGTACCGCGCCGCCGCTCGGGCGAACTCGACCCGCTGCAGCATCTCGACGCAGCGGTGCGCGATCGCCTGGAACGAGCCGATTGGGCGGCCGAACTGCTCGCGCTGCTTGGCATATGCGACGCTCATCTCGAGGCAGCGGGCCGCACCTCCCGCCTCTTCCGCCGCGAGGCAGACGAGCGCACGGTCGGTTGCCGCCGCGATCGTCTTGGGCGCGCCGCCCTCCTTGCCCACCGGGCGCGCTGAGCCGCGTTCGAATTTCACGGTCGCGAGCTTCCGCGTCAGATCCAGGGAGTCGATCGGTTGCGCTTGAATGCCGGCATCGACGGCGAAAAGGCTCGAGCCGTCGGTGACAAGAAGCAGATCGGCGACATGGCCGTGGAGAATCGGCGCACTGGAACCGTCGAGCGCGGCGGTCGCGATCGTCGTGCCGGCGGCGATGCCGGGCAGCAGGTCGCGGCACGCGGCCTCATCGCCGGAGCAGAGCAGGACGTAGACCGCGAGCGCCGCCGAGGCGAAGTACGGCCCCGAATAGAGCGCCCGGCCCATCTCCTCGAATACAACGTTCGCTTCCGTGGCTCCCTGACCGAGGCCCTCATAGCGCTCGGGCACCAGCAGCGCCTGGAGGCCGACCTGCTCCGCCATCCGCCGCCACGCCGCGCGGTCGAAGCCTTCGGTTGCCTCCATCACCGAGCGGACCGGTGGCATGTCCGCTAGGAACTGGCGAACGGTTCTGCGCAGCTCGTCGTGCTCTGCGGCGGCGGACAGGTTGGGACGGGTGCTCACCGCGCTCAACTCGGCCTCGGGAGCCCCAGTACGCGCTCGGCGATCATGTTCTTCAGCACCTCGTCGGAGCCCCCACCCAAGCGGTAGCCCGGCGCGCCGAGAACCACCGACGTCCAGGCGTAAGTGCCCCACTCCCCGGTGTCGGCGATGACCTTCGGCCCGAGCACGCCGGCGACGAAGCCGGCTAGCGCGGCCATGTTGGCCGACAGCGCAAGCTTGTTGAGGGCGATCTCCGGTCCAGGGGGCTGACCTGCACGCGCGCGTTCGGCCATCACCTCCTGCGCGTACCGTGCGACGCGCAGCTGGGTTATCAGCTCGCCAAAGTCGCGCCGCACCACTGAGTCGTGTGCGTTGCCCGCGTGGCGCACCAGCTCCATCAGCCTTTCAGTCGACAGGATGCCCGCACCGCCGAACGAGCTGTGGCCCATCGCGCTGCGTTCGTGCGAGAGCGTCGTCAGAGCGACGCGCCAGCCCTCCCCCACCGCGTCCAATCGCGCATCGCCCGGCACACGCACGCCGTCGAGGAACACCTCGTTGAAGGCGGCGCCGCCCGTCATCTGCCGCAACGGGCGGACCATCACGCCCGGCGCATGCATGTCGACGAGGAAGGCGGTGAGGTTGTGGTGGCGCGGCCCAGGCGAGGTCTGGCAGATGATCTCGCCGATGTCGGCGAGGTGCGCTCCGGATGTCCACACCTTCTGGCCGGTGATGAGCCAGCCATCGCCCTCGGGGGTCGCCTTCGACTCGATGGACGCGAGGTCCGAACCCGCCCCGGGTTCGCTGAACAGCTGGCAGGCGATGAGGTCGCCGCGGTAGAGGGCCGGCAGGTACCGGCGCTTCTGTCCCTCGTCTGCGTGGCGCAGGATGGTGGGCGCGATCATCCCCAGGCTCACGGTCAGCGCTGCGTCGCCCGGGACGTCGAACTTGCGGGTCAGGCGGTTGAAGGCAGCCTCGTAGCTCCTGGACAGCCCCGCGCCGCCGTACTCCTTCGGGCCCGAGATCCACCCGTACCCTCCATCCCACAGCGCCGCCCGCCATGCGCGGATGCGTGGCACGGCGTCGGCCTCCTCCACCGGGTCCGGCTCCTGGAAGACGTGGACCTCGTCGCTGCCCTCGCCCCACCGAAACCTGCCGCGCTGCTCTGTCGCGACGCGCGAGTAGCCGGCTTCCAGCCAGGCTTCTGCAGCCGCCAGGAATTCTGGGAGCTCAGGCATTGGCCTTTCGCGCGCGGCGCGCCGCAGGAGATGGGGATCCATCCCGCGTCGGAAGCGCGACGATGGCCCTGCCCGGCATTACCGTCTCGCCGCGCTGGTTGCGTGCGGCGGTGCGGACGTGGACGATGTGCTCGCCGTCGGCGTCGACGGTCTTGTCCGTGATCTCGCCGGTGAGCTCGATGACGTCCGAGACGTAGACGAACTTCCGGTACTGCGCCGAGCACGACTTGACCCAGCCGTCGTCACCGGACCAGCTCGTGAGGTGCTGCACCTGCCAGCTCTGGCGCTGAAACCCGACGTCGTACATGTACTCGGCGCTCATCGCGTTCGCGGCCTGGATGTTGTAGTGAACCGAGTAGATCGGCTCGAGGGCAGACGTAACGGGGTCACGGAAGGCCCACGCTGCATGCGCTCTGTAGTCGTGCAGTGCGGCCGCGTGAGCCTTCAGCCGCGGAATGGGGGTGCCGCCGCCGGCGACGAAGGCGATCTCGTCGGTCAGCCCGATGGGGCCCTTGGTGAGGACGTCCAGCTTGTCGCCGACTTCGACGTCCTCCCAGTAGCGCGGCTCGGCGCCCCGCGGGCTTTCGGCCAGGACTTGGGCCTCGATGTCGGCGACCTCGGCCGCGGTCCAGCGGTGTGGAAGCTTGGGCCTCGAGCCGTCCGCGGCCGCTCGCCGGGTCGCAGCTGGTCCGCGTTCGAAGTTGATGACGTGCCAGCGAATCCGAGCGATCCGCTCTCCGAGCTGGTTGGTGTACGTGTTCGTGAAGTGGTCGGTGACGGTGCGGCCGGCAAAGTTGCTCCGTGAAGGTCCGTCGAAGCCGTCGTAGACACAGGCAGAGTTGACCTCGTCGGCCCAGTAGACCGGCCGGTCGAATGTCAGCTCCGACCCCGAGTGGAACGAGCCGAGCCCGGGCCAGCCGAACTGGATGCCCGAGAAGCAGCCGATGACGAAGGAGGGCGGCGCCACGGGCGCCCCGAACGGCGAGCTCTTGCCGTACGCCGCGTCGGTCCACAGCGGGTTGATGTCGCCGACGCCGCCGGCGAACTTGGCTACCGCCACGCGCGAGGCGTAGTCGTTGTTGACCGAGTGGTCGATGCGGAGCTGCACGCCGATCTTGGCGCGCATGGACGCGAGCATCGCGTCGTCGATCTGGGCCTGGGGCATCAGGGCAGCGGTCTTGGTCGTCATGTCAAATACTCTAGCACACGATTGTTGACTACTAGAGTATTATTTTTGAGGTGAGCCGAGCCGTATTTGAGTGGGGCACCCAGGTCGCCCGATCGATCGGGCCGATCCCGTTCCTTCAGTACTCCCCCCGGCGCCGCCACGTCGCCGAGCTCATGCTCGACGCCGAGCGCTGGCACGCGCGCGTCCATCTAGTGCAGGGCGGCCGGCGCCTCACGTTCGGCGACGTGTTCACAGCCGCCGAGCGGGTTGCCGGCCAGTTGGCTGAGGCGGGCCTGAAACCGGGCGACCGGCTGCTCCTCCTCGCCCCCAACTCGCCGGAGTGGGTGATCGGCTTCTGGGCGGGCGTCCGGGCTGGGGCGGTCGTGACGCTCGGCAACGGGTGGTGGAACCGCGGCGAGGTCGAGCATGCGGTCGCGCTGCTCGAGCCTTCGGTCGTCGTCGCCGATGAGAAGCGGCGCGAACTGTTGCCAGCGATGCCCGGCGTGATCGACGTGGGCGAGGTGCGACTCTGGTCGGAGTCGGGGTCGGCGCTGCCCGCGCCGCAAGGCGGCGCCGACGAGAACGACCCGGCCGTCCTCGTCTTCACCGCCGGCACCACCGGCGATCCCAAGGCCGCCGTCCTCGCCAACCGCTCGGTGATCGCGAACCTGCACAGCCTGCTGCTCGTCTCGGGGCGGCTGCCCCAGCAGCTCGATGCATCGAAACCCGGGGCCGTGATCCTGCAGAGCGGGCCGCTGTTCCACATCGGCGGGATCCAGGCGCTGATGCTCGCAATGCTGTGCGGACACACGGTCGTGTTCCTGGAGGGTCGCTTCGACGCGGGCCAGGTACTGGACGTGATCGAGCGCGAGCGCGTGACCGTGTGGGGCGCCGTCCCGACGATGGCCTCGCGGGTGCTCGAGCACCCCTCGCTTGCCTCTAGGGACCTGAGCGCCGTCCGCTCTATCTCGCTCGGCGGTGCGGCGGTGCAGCCGGAGCTGACTGCCCGGCTCCGCACCGCGTTTCCTAACACCAAGCGCGGGCTCTCCACCATCTACGGCATGACCGAGACCGGAGGCACCGTGGCTTCGGCGTCGGGGGAGCTGATGGCCGCCAATCCGCGCACGTCCGGCAGGCCGACGCCAGTCAGCGAGATTCGAATCGACCCGTCGGGCGAGATCCTGGTCCGGACGCCGGGGCAGATGCTCGGCTACTGGGATCAGCGTGACAGCGGCGTCATCGACGCTGAGGGCTGGGTGCACACAGGCGACCTCGGCCGCATCGAGGACGGGCTGCTGTACGTGACCGGTCGCTCGAAGGACATCATCATCCGCGGCGGCGAGAACATCGCCAGCGCGCACGTCGAGTCGGCGCTCCTGCGCCATCCGGCCGTGCGCAACGTCGCCGTGGTGGCGCGAGCCGACGCGGACCTCGGCGAGCGGGTTGCGGCTGCCGTCCAGCTCGACCCGAGCGCATCGGTGTCGACCGAGGAGCTGACAGAGTTCGCGAGGGCGCAACTGCCCAACCACGAGGTGCCGACCGATTGGTGGCTCCTCGGCCACGAGCTGCCTATGACCGATGCCGGCAAGGTCGACAAGCGCAAGCTCAGCGCGAGCTGGCCGCAGCCGAAGACGTAGCAGCCATCGCGATGAGGCGGCGCCGCACCTCCGCAGCGAGCTCGACCGCCCCGTCCCGCGACTTGGCCACCACGATCATCGCGAAGTCGGTGCACCCCGCCTCCACGTAGGCGGCCAGAGCCTCGGCCACAATCGCCGGCGTACCCGCGCAGGTGATATGACGGAAATCCTCATAGGGCAGCGAGTAGAGCTGCTCGAGCGCGGTCGCGAGGAGGCGTCGGGCGCGCGGTGCGTCGCCGTCCAGGCCGCACCAGACGCTGAGGGTCGGCGAGCGCGAAAGCCGGCGTCCGGCGGCGGCCGCCATCTCCTCTATCTGCTTCACGGAGTCGCGGAAGCGTCTCGGCGAGACGAACATGGGCAGCCAGCCGTCGCCGCGCAGCGCGGCTCGGCGCAGCGCCGCCCGAGAGCGCCCACCGACCAGGAGAGGGATCGGCGGCGACGGGACTGGCAGCACGAGCGCCTGGTGCAGGCGGAAGAAATCGCCATCGAAGTCGACGGGCTGCGGGGTCGCGAGCAAGCGCAGCACATCCATCGACTCCTCGAGCCGCCGGCCGCGCGTGGCGGGGTCGACGCCGGTGTTGGTGATCTCGCTACGGTCCTCGCCGCCAGCGCCCACGCCGAACGACAGCCGGCCTGGAGCGACCTGGGCGATCGAGGAGAGCTGGCGCGCGACCGTGAGCGGATGGCGCAGCGCGAGCTGATAGACGCTGATCAGCACCGGCAGCGCCGGATGGGCCGCCAGCGCGAGGGTGGCGGAGACGATACCGTCGAAGCCCTGGCCGCCGTGGAAGCTGACGTGGTCGCCGACGACCAGGAAGTCGAGGCCCGCGCCGGCGACGCGCTGCATGAGCGCCCGCGATGCTTCCGGCGGCTGCCCGAGGATCGACTCATGTACGTCGAGGCCTATGCGGATCACCGCTTGCTGCCGCGCACCAGGTCGGCGGCGATGACACGCTTCTGAATCTCGGCGCTGCCGTCCGCGACGAGGTACGCCATCACGTCCCGTAGGCGCTGCTGCAGCGGCAGCTCGGCCGAGTAGCCGAGGTGGCCGTGGATTCGCATCGCCGCCTCGATTGCGTCCTTGGCGACGATGGGCGGCCACCACTTGCTCATCGAGGAGATGGCGGTGTGCGGCTGCCCGGTGGCGCGCAGCCACAGCGCGCGGTAGCACAGCCAGAGCGCCGCCTCGATGTACGTCGCGTGCTCCGCGAGCTGGAACGAGACGCCCTGGTAGTTGAAGATGGGCTGGCCGAAGGCCTCCCGCTCGGTGGCGAAGGTGACTGCCTCGTCGAGGCTGGCTTTCGCGGCGCCGAGGCAGAGCAGGCCGAGCGCTGGACGGCTGAAGTCGAAGTGGTGCATCACGCCCGCGAAGCCGGCGCCCTCCTCGCCGATCAGCATGTCGCGCGACACCAAGACGCCGTCGAGGTGGATCGAGCCCCAACCGAGCGGGAGGCAGCCCATGCCCAGGGTTCGCGCGCGCGACACACCCTGCGCGTCAAGCGGGACGACGAAGCAGCTCACGCCCGCCGAGCGCGTAGAACCAGGCGCGCGGGCATAGACGAGCGCGGCGCCGGCGTTCATCGCCCAGGAGATCGCCGTCTTCTCACCGGTGATGCGCCAGCCGTTTGGCGCCGGCTCCGCGATCGTGCGTAGGGCGGCCGCATCCGAGCCCGAGCCCGGCTCGGTGAGCGCGATGGCCACGGTGCACTCGCCGCGGATGAGCGGCGCGAGGTATTCCTGCCTCACCGTTTCCGAGCCGCGCGCGAGCTGCGAGCCGACGAGGCCCACCTGCACCGGGGCGGAGGCGACGTTGACGTCCCCTTCGGCCAACGCTTCGGTCGCCAGCCCAAGGAGGATCGGGTCCTCGGCGCCGGAGCCGCCGCACTCCTCCGGCAGCCCGATGCCGAGCACTCCCATCGAGGCCAGGCGGCGCTGGACGTCCCAGGGGAAGTCGGTGCTGCTCGCGCGGTCGCGGTAGCCAGGCAGGAGCGTGTCGTGCGCGAAGCGCTCGAGGGTCAGGCGGAAGTCCTTCTGCTCCTCGGTAAACGCGAACGAGATCATGCCGGCTGGCTCGCGCGGATCGCTTCGACGAACATCTTCAGCTCGTCGCCGAGGTGTCTCGGCACGATCGCGCCGTCGCGGTCGAGGATCTCGTCGAGGCGATCGCGCACTGACTCCGCAGACAGATCGGGGTCGGTGATCCCGCGCGTGACCGACGTGACCACCGCCGAGACGTGCCCGCCACCGACGGACAGGACCTGCCCGGTGATCCGGCATTCGCGGTGGCACAGATAGGCCACGACCGGAGAGACCTGCTCGGGTGCGAGCAGCTCGCCGTTCTCGCCGAGCAGCTCCTGCGTCATGCGCGTCGAGGCCATTGGCGAGATGGCGTTGACGTTGATGCCGACCTTGCGGCCTTCGACCGCGAGCGACCGGGTCAGCCCAACCAGCCCGGCCTTCGCGGCGCCGTAATTGGCCTGTCCGAAATTGCCGAAAAGGCCGGAGGCCGACGTGGTGTTCACGACCCGCCCGTAGCCGGCGGCGCGCAGGTGGCGCCACGCGGGGCGGCTCACGTTGAAGGCGCCGGTGAGGTGGACGAGAAATACCGCCTCGACCAGGTCGGGCGTGAGGTTGTGGAACGCTTTGTCGCGCAGGATGCCCGCGTTGTTGACCACGATCGCGAGGCTGCCGAACTCGTCCAGCGCGTGCTGGACGATGCGCTCCCCTCCCTCGGCAGTGGCGATGTTGTCGTGGTTGGCGATCGCGTTGCCGCCGGCGGCGTTGATCTCCTCGACCACGGTCGCGGCCGGGTCGGAATCGCCGGCCAGGTCGTTGACGACGACGCGAGCGCCGCGCCGCGCAAGCTCGAGGGCGTGGCAGCGGCCGAGCCCACGGCCCGCGCCGGTGACGATCGCAACGTCACCGTCGAAGGTCAGCACGTCAGACCATCGTGAACCCGCCGCTGACACTGAGGACCTGGCCGGTGATCCACGAGCACAGTGGCGAGGCGAAGAAGAGCACCGCGTTGGCGATGTCCTGCGGCTCGCCGATGCGGCCCATGGGATAGGCTCGGGCGAGCTTCTCCGGTCCGCCGGCGGCCTCGATGAACCCTGATCCGCCAGGCGTCGAGGTGGTGCCCGGCGACACGCCGTTGACCATCACGCCCTTCGCGCCGACTTCCTTGGCGATGCTCTTGGTGAGGCCGATCAGGCCCGCCTTCGCGGCGGCGTAAACGCTCATAAAGCGCTCGCCGGTACGCGCGGAGTCGGAGATGATGTTGATGATCCGGCCTCGCCGCTCGATCACGTCCGGCAGCGCCGCGCGCGTGACGTTGATGGTGCCGGTGAGCGTCACGCCGAGAACGCGGTCCACCTCGGCGGGTGTCGTGTCCTTGAATTCCTTCACGACCCAGGTGGCCGCGTTGTTGACGAGGATGGACACCTGGCCGAGCTGGGCGTGAAGCCGTTCCATCGCGGCGTCGACCGAGGCGGCGTCGGCGATGTCCATCTGGATCGGCATCGCTTGGCCGCCTTCGTCGCAGATCGCCGTGGCGACGCGGGCCGCCGACTCCTCGGAGAGATCCGCGACCGCGACCGCGGCGCCCGTCCTGGACAACGTCCTGGCGATCGCCTCGCCGATGCCGCTGCCACCGCCAGTCACCAGCGCCACCTCGCCTGACAGGTCGATGGCGATGCTCATTAGCTCAGTGCGACCTGCGATATCTGGCGAAATCCGGCTCGCGCTTTTCCGCGAAGGCGGCAGCGCCCTCTTTGGCCTCATCGGTTTGAAGGAAGACGTTGAGCCCATCCTCGGATAGCAGCGAGAGGCCGCCCTGGTGGTCGGTGTCGGCGTTGAAAGAGTGCTTGAGGAAGCGCAGCGCGGTCGGGCTGTAGCGCGCGATGGTGCGGCCCCACTCGATCGCGGTCGGCAAGAGCTGGTCCGCGGGCACGACCCGGTTGACGAGCCCCCAGCGCTCTGCGTCGGCGGCCGAGTACTGATCGAGCAGGAACCAGATCTCTCTCGCCCGCTTCTCCCCCACGACGCGAGCGAGGTAGGCGGAACCGAAGCCACCGTCGAACGAACCGACGCGCGGACCGGCCTGCCCGAACCTCGCGTGCTCGGCCGCGATCGTGAGGTCGCAAAGCACGTGCAGGACGTGGCCGCCGCCGATGGCGAGGCCGTTCACGGCCGCGATCACGGGCTTGGGGACGTCGCGGATGAGGCGGTGGAAATAGGTCGCCTCGAACAGGCCGTTCGATGTCGGGCCGTAGTCACCCGTCTCGTTTCTCTGCTTGACGTCGCCGCCCACGCAGAAGGCGCGGTCGCCTGCACCGGTCAGGACGATTGCGTGCGCGTCGTAGTCCGCCCACGCGCGCTTGAACGCGTGGATAAGTTCCTCGATGGTCCTGGCACGGAAGGCGTTGAGCCGGCTGGGCCGGTTTATGGTGACGATCGCCACCGGGCCGTCGACGTCGTAGAGGACGTCCTCGTAATCAGCCATCAGTCCGCGCGCTCCAGCAAGGTCCCGGTTCCGAGTCCGCCGCCACAGCACATCGTGACGAGGGCGTGGCGACCGTTGGTCCGCTTCAGCTCGTGGACCGCTTTGGTTATGAGCACCGCGCCGGTCGCGCCCAGCGGATGGCCGAGCGCGATAGCGCCGCCGTTGGGATTGACCCGGCTCATGTCGGCGTCGACGACGTCGGCCCATGAGAGCACGACCGAGGCGAACGCCTCGTTGATCTCGACAACGTCGATGTCGCTCATGGTCAACCGGTTGCGGCGCAACATCTGGGGCGTGACCTCGTGCGGTCCGGTCAGCATCATTACGGGATCGACGCCGATGAGGGTCGAATCGACGACGCTTGCCAAAGGCTTGAGGTTGTGCTCAGCCGCCCACCTTTCGCTGGTCAGCAGGACCGCCGCGGCCCCGTCCGAGATCTGCGAGCTCGTGCCGGCAGTGTGGACGCCGTCGGGCAGCACAGTCTTCAGCTGCGAAAGCTTCTCGAGGCTCGTCTCACGCAGGCCCTCGTCCCTGGTGACGGTCGAGGCCCCCGTTTCGATGGGCACGATCTGACCGTCGAACCGCCCCTCGTTCCACGCCGCTTGCGCGCGCTGTTGCGAGAGCAGTCCGAACTCGTCGGCGCGCTCGCGGGTCACCTCCCACTTCGCCGCGATGGCCTCGGCCGCCTGAAACTGATTGTTGAAGCGAAAGCGCTCGAGGTACTCGGCCGGCACAGGGCGGCCGAAGCCGAGTTCCTTCTTGTAGTTCGATCCGATCGGGATCCGGCTCATGGACTCGACGCCGCAGGCGACGACTACGTCCGCGAGGCCGCCGCGAATGAGTCCGGCGGCCAGGGTGAACGCCTGCTGAGAGGAGCCGCACTGCGCATCGACGGTGCTCGCGGCGACCTGCTCGAGGAGACCAGCGGTGAGCCAGGCCGTTCGGCCGACGTTGTATGACTGCTCACCGACCTGGGTAACACAGCCGGCGATCACCTGCTGGACCTGATTCCCGTCCACCCGCGCCCTCTTGAGCAGCTCGGCGAGGACCAACGAAAGCAGACGGGCCGGGTGGATGCCGCTGAGCGCTCCGTCGCGGCGACCGACTGGCGTCCGAACCGCGTCGACCACGAGGACTTGCTCCATTACTCAATAATAGAGCACTAGAGTATTTTTGGCAAGCACGCCAACTGGCGAAGTCGACGACTACATCAGGCGCCGCTGCCTATCTCCACGAAGACGACATAGAGACGCCATGCGACTGCGTACTGAATGCGTACTGGTACGCGAGACCTTCTGTATCACAAGAGAGGTCGTGAGTTGAACAGAACGTCGGCTCTCGACCTACTGTAGCCCTGCAGGCCTTCGCGCAAGCTCACCAGAAGCCGCATGTTGGGTGCCGCGAAGCCAGCGACCGCAATCTGCGGCCGGCAACTTGCGGGTTTAGGGATACAGAAGGTGGGCCGAGAACGGACATAAGCCGGGTTCTGTATTAGCGACTTCGCCCTGCCCATTCTGAATACGAAACGACCCCTAACGACACATCCTGACCGAGAGCGACTGCGTACTGGATGCGTACTGGGCACGCACCGCTTACTGTGTCCCTGGGCACCCGGTTGTCGCTTGGCGGATCAGGTTTGCGACTCGACGCTTAACTCGATGAGGATCTCAGCACGTGTCGGAGCTGAGGCACCGATGGCGCACCCTGTATTCCCTCTTCGGTCTGGTAGACGCGACAAACCAAGCTAGCCGGCGCCTCTCCTCCTGCGAATGGGTCGCGGCCGTTGACCAGGAACGTCGGCGAGCCGTGAAAGTCGAGACGCTGTGCGTCTTCAGGCGAATCAATACGCTGCTGCGTGATTTGCACGTCTTCGCGTCCGAGGTCGGCCAGCGCTTGCCGCAGCCGCCGTTCAGCCAGTTCCCAGTGCGGACAGCCGTCAAAGAACTGGATCGTGATTTTCACAGCTGCGATGAAGCCCCCACGCCAGGAGTCTGTCCGAGGTGGCTGTCACCTTTGCTTGCCTCCACTGCTTCCTGGGCTTCGCCTCGGATCCACCAAATCAGCGCGAGTCCTGCTAGTGGGTCAGCCCACCAGAGTCCGAAGAACTGGTTCAGCAGTAGACCTGCCAGGGCGACGCCCGCCATGTATAGGCACACCATCGAGCAAGCCGCGTCTCCCCTAAGGGCAGGACTTCCCAACCGATCCGCGAGAGCAAGCCGCCACCGCCATAGAGTCGCCATGATCAGAAGGGAGGCGATGGTGAGTCCTATGCCTAGCGGCGAAGCTGCCGGCTCGAAACGGAACACCAGGGCCACTCCCGCCGAGAGCACGATGTAGGCGATCAGGCCATACAGGGCGAAGCCGACGAGTTTGGTCGCGCCGCGCTCTCCCCCGGTCATCGAGCCCCGTTCCTCACTTTCCGATCGTTGGAGAAGCCTGCGCAGGACGACCACGGAAGAGAACAGTTCGATGCCGCTGTCCACCCCGAAAGCGGTGAGCGCCACCGAGTGCGCGGCGATACCCGCTCCGATAGCTACGACACCCTCTACAACCATCCAACCGACCGTCATCCACTGAGCCAACCGGGCCTGGTGGAGGAGAGTTCGCGCGGGGAGAACCTGCCCGGTCATGCCGTGAAGGTAGCACCGCGTGTCAGGTCACCCGAGCCTTTTGCACACGTCGCAAGCTACGGCTTAATGGCTCGCGGGCTCGCCTTTGTCGCCGGCTCCGATGAACTTCCCCGGATTCTTGTCGAAGCTCGCTTTGCAGCCGGCGGAGCAGAAGTAGTAGGCCTTGCCGTCGTGGAACGAGCGGTACTCGGCAGTCGCAGTCTCGACCGTCATCTGGCATACCGGATCAATCGCAGTTGTCTCGCCAGTCATGTCATCTCCTTGACCCGTTCGGGCATCCTGGCTGATCGGCGCAGCGTCATACGAAGCAACCTCGACCACGGGGTCAGCAGGTGAGCGAGCGCCGACGACCGGTTGAATGGCCTTGGGCTTGAAACCTCGAAGGCGGTTCGAGTTCGATACCACTGACAGCGAGCTGAGCGCCATCGCTCCGGCCGCGATCATTGGGCTCAACCGAAGGCCCAGGAACGGATAGAGAATGCCAGCCGCGATCGGGATACCGACGATGTTGTAGGCAAACGCGAAGAACAGGTTCTGACGGATGTTGCGCATAGTCGCCCGACTCAATTTGATGGCCGTGACGACCCCGGTCAGCGAGCCAGAAATCAAGGTGATGTCCGAAGCCTCGATGGCGATATCCGTACCCGTACCTATTGCCATGCCAACATCCGCCTGGGCCAAGGCTGGTGCGTCATTGATGCCGTCGCCAACCATGGCAACAACTCGATGCTCGTCCTGAAGCCGCCGCACTTCGAGCGCCTTCTTGTCGGGCAGGACCCCGGCCAGCACGCGCTCGATGCCTGCCTGGCGTGCAATTGCGGCCGCTGTTTGCCGGTTGTCGCCGGTGATCATCACCACCGTCACACCGAGGCCACGAAGCGCAGTAACCGCTGCCACCGAGTCGTCCTTGATGGTGTCGGCGACCCCGATCACGCCCGCCAGCCTGCTATCCACGACAACCGCCATCGGTGTTTTGCCGTCCGCCGAGAGCCTCTGCGCGGCCTCCGCGAATCCGTCCACAGCGACACCCGCGTCCTGGATAAATCTCTCGTTGCCGACCAGGACACTCCGTCCGTCGACAGTGGCCCGGACACCTTTTCCGGTCACAGACTCGAAGTCCGTCGGTTTGACCAGCTCCACCCCACGCGTTTTAGCAGCGGCAACGATTGCAGCTCCGAGCGGGTGCTCGGACGCTTGCTCGGCCGAGGCCACCAGCCGCAGTAGGTCGACTTCGGGAAGGTCGCCAGTGACGATCAGATCTGTAAGGGCTGGTGCGCCGCGCGTAATCGTCCCAGTCTTGTCCAGCACTATCGTGTCGATCTTCTGAGCAGTCTCGAGAGCTTCTGCCGAGCGGATGAGGATGCCCTGCTCAGCACCCTTTCCCGTGCTGACCATGATTGCAAGCGGGGTAGCGAGGCCGAGGGCGCAAGGGCAGGCGATGATCAGCACGGCTACCGCGCTGACGAGCGCAAGCGTGAGCGTCGGCGGCGGACCGGCCACGAACCAGACCACGAAAGTTGCGATCGCGATGCTCATAACCACTGGAACGAAGTAGCTCGCGACCACATCAGCGAGTCGCTGGATCGGCGCTTTCGAACCCTGAGCCTGTTCGACCAGCCGGATGATCTGAGCGAGCATCGTGTCCTGGCCGACTCGGGTGGCCCGGAACCGGAAGGCGCCGGTCTGGTTGATGGTTGCCCCGATCACGGGGTCACCGACCTGCTTGGTTTCCGGTATCGATTCACCGGTGACCATCGATTGATCGACAGTTGAGTGACCGTCGATCACCTCACCGTCGACTGGGACCTTTTCACCGGGACGGACCGAGATCACGTCGCCGGGGACAACTTCCTCGACTGGAACGTCTGCCTCTGAACCATCCCGCACGAGACGTGCGGTGCGCGGCTGCATCC
>Ga0209236_1000585_pt1 | contig 21419 bp, 19 predicted proteins | sample GraSoi013_1_40cm_FD_185819 | JGI IMG/M metagenome (GOLD analysis project Ga0209236, IMG submission 185819) | Grasslands soil microbial communities from the Angelo Coastal Reserve, California, USA - Sample 09_27_2013_1_40cm (SPAdes) (version 2) | ecosystem: Environmental > Terrestrial > Soil >... | reverse complement strand
TCCCATACGGAATCCCGGTTCACACTGTGTTACCAAGACTTTTCACATTCCTGCAATTCCAATCGCATCCCGGACGCGCTAGGCCTCGAATTTCGCGGCAGTCCGGAAATCGGCACGAGATGTGCTCTGTCAGTCCCCGGCGTGTTCTGTGCGGTACGTGTCTGGCGGGAGTACACCACCTCCCAAGGAGCGAGCGATGACCTCAGAATCTTTCGGTCTTATGACTCCCGAGCGGTCGCACACGGCGCCGCTCCAAGAACACATAGACCGAGCAATCCATGACCTCATAGCGTCGTGCCCAAACGCTGAACAGCTTTCCCCCGACGAACAGCGCGGGATCATCGCTCGCTACACCGCGGTGCTGGAAGGGAATTTTATTTACTGGATGACCGCCGCCTATCTCTCCGTCGTGTCACAGCAAGCCCACTCGATCATCCAGGAGAATCTCCGCGAAGAAGTGCGCGACAACCATCCGGGGATGCTCCGGAAGTTCGCGATCGCAGCGCACGCCGTTCCGACCGACTCGGACGCGCTGGTGGTCTATCGGAATCTGGAGAATGTCCGCCTGTTCGTGGCACGACTCTCCGGGGTGAAGATCGTCTTGATGATGGCCTTTTTCGAGGGCTGGATCACGCGCTTCATGCCCTATCTAGAGGGGCTCGCCAAGCGACAGGGGTCGGCGGAGCAAGAGTATACGGACGTGCACGGCGTCGTCGATGTCGTCCACACGCAAGAGCTCTTCCGGGCGCTGGAAGCCGAGATGAGGCTCTCCCACGATCCTCTTCCACCTCCGACGGAGCTCCTCGAGGGGGTTGGGCTCCTTCGGAGCCTGATCCAGACCATCCTTCATTTGCGCGCCGCGGGTCCAGCTCTCGCGCCGTAAGCCACAGGACGCCGGCAAGCGCCTCGACCAGCTCCTTCTCTTCCGCCTCACACAGAACAATGCAACCAAGGATCCCTCAACTCGACGGCATTCGCGGCGTGGCCATCCTGCTCGTGATCATGGTTCACGTCAGCGATAAATACCCCTCGCTCCACTTACAGTACCTGTTCGGCAACGGGTGGATGGGAGTTGATCTGTTCTTCGTTCTGTCCGGGTTCCTGATCACTGGGATTCTTGTCGACACAAAGCAGTCGGACGACTATTTCAAGAACTTCTACATGAGGCGCTGTCTCAGGATCTGGCCGCTCTATTATTCCCTGCTCTTCTTGATGTTCGTGGTCGTTCCCTTCCTGCGCCCGTCGGAAGCCCACACCGTCTTTGAAAGGTCGTCGCCTTGGTGGGCCTTTCCGTTGTTCCTCCAGAACTTCCTGATTCCGACGCCGACCATGGCCACGGGCCCGCTTGGCGCCACGTGGTCGCTGGCCATCGAGGAACAGTTTTACCTGGTGTGGCCCTTGGTCGTGCGATACCGCTCTGCCGCTCAGGTACGGCGCATCGCGATCGCCGCGATTTGCCTCGCTCCGGCGTTGCGCCTTTATTTGTCATCGCACCACGTGAATATCTACTCAAACATATTCTGTCGTGCCGACAGCCTGATGATGGGAGCGCTCCTCGCGCTTATCGTCCGCTCGGAGAATTTCGGCTCGCCCAAGTCTGTCAAACGAGCCTGGGGTTTCCTGATGATCGCGGCGCCGCTCGCATTTGTCACCCAGGCCCTGGATGCAAGATGGATCGTTTTCTCTCTGACCGCGGTGGCCTCGGCCTCATTAGTGTATCTGTCGCTGTCTTCTACGCACGTCTGGCTCCGGCTGGCGTTGACGAACCGCTTCCTGGTGTCCACGGGGACGATCAGTTATGGCCTCTATTTGCTCCACAAGATCCCGTTCGATGCGGCGCAAACGTTTCACGCGGACGGGCATCCCCTGCTGGCCCTGCCGATCATGCTCCTCGCAGGCTACGCGATGGCGGCGCTATCCTGGAATCTCCTGGAGAGGCCATTCCTGAGCCTGAAGCGATTCTTCGAGTCGACGCCGGGACTCGGACGAAACCTTCTCGGTCGTCACGTCGCTCGCGAACTGCGAACACCGTAGTGGGTGGTCTTCACATTGGCTTCGACGACGCGCGCCGGGTTACCAGTGACGAGTGATCCCGCAGGCACATCACGTGCGACGACGCTCGCCGCCGCAACGATGCAACTGTCCCCGATCGTCACTCCGGGCAAGATGATGGAATGTGCGCCGACGAAACAATTGTCGCCGATGCGCACGTCGCCATCTCGATTGTTGACATAATCGTGCGTCAGGATCGCGGCACCAAACGTGACAACCGTGTACTTCCCGATGTGGATTCCCTGCGGATTGGTCTTATCGAGCTTGGCACTCAGAGAGATCACGGTTCCTTCGCCGATGTCCATTTTCCAGACGCGAATCAGGTAGTGGCGACGGATCGCCACCACGACGTTACGCAACGCCTCACGCATCCTGGACGCTAACGGGGCCGCCATACAAACTCCTGCGAGCTTCGCCGCGCAGTCCCACGCACGGCTGATACTATCTAACACCGTGACCTGCCAGAAAGGTGGAGAATTCTTGAAGCGAGTCGCTAAAAACAGAACCCGCCGATCGCCATGAAGATAGCCGGTGGAGCGAACCGCCTCGGAGCACTCGTCATTGGCGGCAGTATCCGTGGGTTGTCCATCGCGAGGAGCCTTGGGCGCCACGGCGTCCCGGTCTGGGTGACAGCGGCCCGCGGCGATCGGCTTGCAACGCTCTCCCGGTACACGCGACGGACCCTTCCCTGGATCACGGGAAGCCCGGAAGAGCAGGTCGGATACCTGCTCCGCCAGGCGCGAGACCACCACCTCGATGGATGGGCGTTGTTTCCGACCGTGGACCGGTCCGCAGCGTTGCTGTCGAGATTCCGGCGCGAGCTGGCCACGAGATTCCGTGTCACGACTCCCGACTGGGACGTGCTGCGCTGGGCATACGACAAGCGCCTCACCTACCAGCTCGCAGCGCAGGAATCGATCGACCACCCGTGGACGCTGTGTCCCGCCAGCGAAGCGGACCTGGAGGCCGTCGACGGTCGGTTCCCGGTGATCTTGAAGCCGGCCGTCAAGGCGGATTCCAACCGGTTCACTGCCGACAAGGCCTGGCCCGCGGAAAACCGGGATCGTCTCCTTGCGCGCTACCGAGAGGCCCGGGCCCTGGTCCCGCCGGAGCTGATCCTGGTGCAGGACATGATCCCCGGTGGAGGAGAAGCGCAGTTCTCTTTCACCGCGTTGTGCTCGGAGGGGAGGCCGATTGCCTCCCTCACCGCCAGGCGGACGCGCCAGTACCCGATAGACTTCGGCCGCGGGAGCAGCTTCGTCGAGACCGTCGAGGTACCGGAAATCGAGGCACCGGCCCACCGTCTGCTGGCCGCGATCCATTACACGGGGCTCGTCGAACTGGAGTTCAAGTATGATCGTCGTGACCGCAGATACAAACTCCTCGACTTCAATGCTCGGATCTGGACGTGGTCGTCGTTGTGTTGCCGTGCCGGAGTCGACTATCCCTATTTGCTCTGGCGCATGATGCTGGGAAACCGCGTGCCGGAGATCCGTGGGCGTGCCGGAGTTCGCTGGGTGCGAATGCTCGCAGACGTCCCGGCGGCGTTCCAAGAACTCGTGCGGGGCCGCCTGCGTGTCGCTGACTATGTACGCTCCTTTCGTGGCCCGCTGGAGTTCGCGCTGTCCGCCGCAGACGATCCGTGGCCCGGTGTACTCGATGTCCCCATCCGCGCTCACGCCTTCACCACGAAGATTCTTGCTCACGCCACGAACCTTGCGCGAACGGTGAACTGGACTCACGCGAGAGGAAGGGCCCCGGGCCCCAAGCTTGACGAGAGCTTGCCACGCTAATCTAAATATGTGAGGAGCGCATGTCAATCAAGATCACCGTCATTTCGCAGCTCCAGCAGATTGCCGAGAACGAAAAGAAGAATCTTCCCCCTCTGACGGACGACCTGGTCTTACTGGATTTGGGGCTCGACTCTCTCGCGATCGCGATTCTCGTGGCCCGCCTCGAGGAGACACTGGGACTCGATCCGTTCACCGAATCGGACGACGCGTTCTATCCGGTGACGCTTGGCGACTTCATCAGGTTCTATGAGAATGCTGCCCAATCACGCGACGTCGATTCGAGACAAGCTCGGTAACGCTTCGGACTGCGTGGGCCGCTGTCTGTGGGGCGTCGGCGCCGGCGTTTCCCTGAGCGATCTCCTGCGCGGCACGACTCTCGGCGGTCGTCTCCCGGAGCTCTCGGGTCGGTCGGTTCTCATCGCAACCCAGGATCAGCTCGCGGCGGGATTGGCGCTCGTCGAGCTGGACGGGGTGGCGCGTCGGGTCGTCATTTGCCCGCCTGACTTGTCTCCCGAACATCTTCCTTCGGTGATCGCGAGGGCCGGCGTGGACGCGATCGTGTCCGACCACGACCTGCACGCTCGTGACGTTCCCGTACGCGTGATCTGCCGTGTGCCCGTGACGCCGGCGGACGGCGTGCAGCGCGATCGCCACGCGACCGACTGGGTGCTCCTCACATCCGGCACCACCGGCGCGCCGAAGCTGCTCGTTCATACCCTGGCGGGCCTGACGGCGCCGATCAAGAGCAGTCAGCATCAGGGCACCGATGTCGTCTGGGGTACCTTTTATGACATCCGTCGGTACGGCGGCCTCCAGATCTTCCTACGTGCCCTCCTCGGTCGTGGGTCATTCGTCCTGTCCAGCGCCGGCGAACCACCGGGGGAGTATCTCTTGCGGCTCGGCGCGCAGGCGGCGACGCACATCTCCGGGACCCCGTCGCATTGGCGCCGGGCGCTGATGAGCCCGTCCGCCCGCGCGATCGCACCACGCTATGTCCGGTTGTCGGGGGAGATCGCGGACCAGGCGATCCTCAATGCGCTCAAGGCATTCTACCCGCAGGCCGATATCGGCCACGCGTACGCGTCGACGGAAGCTGGCGTTGGATTCGAAGTCACCGACGGTCTCGAGGGCTTTCCGGCGAGACTGATCGGCGCGCGCGGCGAGGTGGAGATGAAAATCGAAGACGGGTCGCTGCGGATTCGTTCCGCCCGCACCGCCCTCCGCTATGTCGACGAGGACGGCACGGCGCTCATGGACCATGAGGGCTTCGTCGACACCGGCGACATCGTGGAACGACGCGAGGACCGCTACTACTTCCTCGGTCGCAGGAGCGGAGTCATCAATGTCGGCGGGCTGAAGGTCTACCCCGAGGAGGTTGAGGCGGTGATCAACCGCCATCCGGCGGTCCGCATGTCCTACGTTCGGTCAAGGAGAAGTCCCATTACGGGCTCGCTCGTCGCCGCCGATGTGGTTCTGAAGAGAGACCCCACTCCGAGCGGCGCGGGCAGTCAGATCGAGGACTTCAAGCGCGAGATCCTGCAAATCTGTCACGCGGGCCTCGCGGCCCACAAGATTCCTGCGACGATCCGCTTCGTCCCCGCGCTCGAGGTTGCCGCGGCAGGGAAACTCGCTCGCCATCATGCATAACGTCATCGTGACGGGTGGAAGCCGAGGACTGGGCCTGGGCATCGTCCGTAGGCTCACGGCCGAGGGGTACCGCGCGGTCGCCGTGGCACGCAAGATGAGCGACCAGCTCGCGGCCACGATGGAGCAGGTGGAACAGTCCCGTCCGGGGTCGCTCCACTTCATCCCCTTCGATCTCGGCGACATTCAAGACCTGCCCGCGTTGGTCAAAAGGCTGCGCAACGACTTTGGGCCGATCTACGGCTTGGTCAACAATGCGGCCCTCGGTTTCGACGGCGCGCTGGCGATCATGCACAACTCTCAGATCGAGCGCCTGATTCGCGTGAACACGCTCTCGCCGATCATCCTGACCAAATATGTCGTTCGCCATATGATGGCCGATGGCGGCGGGCGCGTCGTGAATGTGTCATCGATCATCGGGTTCACGGGATACAGTGGACTTTCGGTGTACGGTGCGACCAAGGCGTCGATGATCGGCTTCACTCGATCGCTTGCGCGAGAGGTCGGGCGCATGGGCGTCAACGTGAATTCGGTCGCGCCCGGCTTTATGGACACCGAGATGACTCAGGGGCTCGACGGCGAGCAACGGGAGCAGATCGCGCGTCGCAGTGCGCTTCGGCGTCTTCCCGACATCGACGACGTGGCCGGCGCCGTCGAGTTCCTCCTCGGCGAGAAGGCGAAAAGCATCACAGGGACCGTCCTGACGGTCGACGCCGGCAGCACCGCCTGAGGCCGCCGGACCGTCGGATGCCGATCAGAAACGGATCTGGCCGCTTTGGATGCGGTCGTAGAGGGCCTTGTCGAGTCGGACGAATGAGTCGCGTTCTCGGTCGTCAGCATAGATGACGTCGGTGGTGGCGGTCGGATCGTAGCCTTGACGCACAAAGGCATCCTTCGTGTGCTTGAAGGTGGTGGTCACCTCCATCTCGCTCCGGATGCGCAGGAACAACGGACGCGCGTAGCCGGGCAGGCGGTCGATCAAGTGGATCCGGAGTGCTGCGAGATCGAGCTCACCGTCGGTGACGAGCGCGGCCATACCCGCCCGGCCGTCGGTGCCCGGGATGGCCACGCCGTAGACGTTGGCCGCCGTGACGCCGGGAAACGCGCAGATCGCCTCTGACACCTCGGAGGTCGCGACATTCTCACCCTTCCAGCGAAAGGTGTCGCCGATACGGTCGACGAAATAGAAATAGCCATGCGCGTCCTTTCGCATCAGGTCGCCGGTGCGAAACCAAGCGTCTCCCGGTTCGAACACGTTGCGAAGGATCTTCCGCTCCGACGCCTCCGGGCTGGTGTAGCCCTCGAACCGGCTGCCGACGCTCGAGGGGTTGTTGAGAATCTTGCCGATCGCTTCTCCGATCTCGGTGGGACCGCAGCGGATGCACAGGCCCTGCTCGGTGCGGACCGGCTCCCCTCTTTCGACGTCGAATTTCACGAGCGTCGCCGGAAATCGATGCGCGAGAAACGGCGGGATGCGGCCGATGGCGCCGGGTTTGCCTTCGATGTTGAACATCGAGACGTTACCCTCGGTCGCGGCGTAGAACTCCAGAATCTGTGGAATGCGGAAGCGGCGCTTGAACTCGTCCCACACGTCGGGCCGCAGCCCGTTGCCACAGCACATCCTGATCCGGTGCTCCGTCTCGTGCGGCTGGCGCTCGCTGTGCAGCAGGTAGCGACACAGCTCGCCGATATACTGGAACAGGGTGCAGTCCCAGCGGATGACATCGTTCCAGGCTTGGCGTGCGGAAAACTTTTCGCGGATCACCGCCGAGCCGCCACCGACCAGCACCGCGCCGGTGGCGAGCACGCCGCCGACGCTGTGATACATCGGCAGGCAGTTGTACATCCGGTCGCTCGACTGGATGTCCATCATGCCGGCGAACCAGTGGCTCCATTGCATCAGCCGGGCATGGCTGACGTTGGCGGCCTTGGGCAGCCCGGTTGTGCCCGAGGTATAAATGTAGAGCGCCCGATCCTCGATGGTCAGTGGCCGGCGCTCGGCCTCGCGCAGCGCCTCGCCCGCGTGTCGTTCGACGTCGCGATCGATCCGCGGGAATTCGTGGCGGCCGGCGCCGTGGGCCCAGATCGACGGGGCACCCGCAAGGTCCGCCAGCGCGGTGGTCAACGGATCGACGAGCTCCGCAGCCACGATGACGTGCGTGGGCCCGACGGTATTGATGCAGTGCGCGAGCGAGGGACCGGCGAGATTGGTATTGAGGAGCGAGACGATACCGCCGACGCGGGTGATGCCGAGCCAGATTGCCATGTACTCGGGCCGGTTCGGCATGAAGAGACAGACGGCGTCGCCCTTGGCGAGACCCCGCTCGAGCGCCCAGCGGGCATATCGGTTCGACCGCTCCGCGAGCGCGCGATAGGTCAGGCACTCACGGTCGGAGAGAAGGGCGGGCGCCTCGCCGAATTTTTCGGCGAGTTCCTCGATCACTGTCGATAAGATGCGATGAGGATGCTTGGGGATCCGCGCCGTGAGCTCGAGCGCGCGCAACCACGCCTGGGCAGCGGAACGATCGCTCATCGCTGATGTTTTATACCATTATCTCAACGATCGACCCCGCATTTCCGATGTGCGGCGTGAAGGGACCGGGACATGATGTTCGATGAGCTCCGGAGTGCTGTGGCCAAACTCGAATCCGCCATCGCGAGCGGCCCGATCGTCCCGACGGTGACGCCGCAGGAGATTCGGGGCTATCTCGCCTCGCGCTATGACTTCACGACGCCGCTGGCGCTCGACGAGGTCGCCGCCGATGTCGAAGGGATGTTACGCACGTGGCAGGTGCAGGTCACCCATCCGCGCTACTTCGGCTTGTTCAACCCGAGCGTGACACTGGCGTCGATCATCGGGGACACGCTGGTCGCGATGTACAACCCGCAGCTCGCGACCTGGCGGACCTCGCCCGCGGCGAACGAGATCGAACGCCACACCCTGGCGTGGCTCGGGGGGAAGTTCGGCCTGCCCGCCGGGGCGAGCGCGAGCTTCACGAGCGGCGGGGCGGAGGCGAATCTCTCGGCGGTCATCGTGGCGTTGACCCGGGCCTTCCCGGAGTACGGCGAACACGGGCTGGGGCGGCTCGGGGCTGCGCCGACGATCTACCTGACGGGGGAGGCCCATCACTCGTTCAACAAGGTCGCGCACATGGCGGGGCTCGGGCGCCGGGCGGTCCGCACGGTCGGGACGGACGGCCAGCTGCAGATGGATCTTGGTGATCTCGCCCGACGAGTCGCCGAGGATCGTCACGAGGGGTTGGCGCCCTTCATGGTGGTCGGGACGGTGGGGACCACGGGCGCCGGGGTGATCGATCCCTTGCCGGAGCTGGCGCGGTTCTGCCGGGCGGAGGGGCTGTGGTTGCACGTCGATGCGGCGTGGGGCGGGGCCGCCATCCTCTCGCCGCGCCTGCGGGGCCATCTGGCGGGGATCGAGGCCGCGGATTCGATCACGTGCGACGCGCACAAATGGTTTTCGGTGCCGATGGCCGCGGGGATGTTCTTCTGCCGGCATCCCGAGGCCGTCGGCGCGGCCTTCCGCGCGGAGACCTCGTACATGCCGGGGAAGACGGTCGGGCCGGTGGTGGATCCGTACACGACGTCCGTACAGTGGTCCCGGCGGTTTATCGGCCTCAAGCTCTTCCTGGCGCTCGCGGAGCGGGGCGAAGCGGGGTACGTGGAGATGATCGAGCACCAGGCGCGGATGGGCGACGTGCTGCGAGCGGCGCTCCGGCGCGCAGGGTGGCGGGTCGTCAACACGACGCCGCTGCCGGTGGTGTGCTTCACCCGGGAGGGCCTCGACCCCGCCACGTTCGTGGCGGCCCTCTATGAGCGCCAGATCGCGTGGATGTCGCAGGTCCGGCTCGGCGCGGGCGCCCCGGTCGTGCGGGCGTGCATCACCAGTTTCCGGACGACCGAGTCGGACATCGAGTGGGTGGTGCGCGAGATGGGCCGGCTCACGTAGGGGGGGAAACCACACATGAGACGCGAGACGATAGCCATTCACAGCGGCTACGACGTCGACCCGACGACGAAGGCCGTGGCCGTCCCGATCTATCAGACCGTCGCGTATGCCTTCGACAGCGCCGACCATGGGGCGGCCCTGTTCAATCTCGAGGTCGAGGGGTTTCGCTACACGCGGATCGGCAACCCGACGAACGCGGTGCTGGAGCGGCGCGTGGCCGCCCTTGAGGGCGGGCTGGAAGCGCTCTGCGTGAGCAGCGGGCAAGCGGCGCTCACGTATGCGGTGCTCAACCTGACCGAGCTCGGCAGCAACCTCGTCTCGGTGCCGCAGCTGTACGGCACCACGCACACCCTGTTCGCGCACCTGCTGCCCCGTCAGGGCGTCACGGTCCGCTTTGCCGAGTCGGATCAGCCCGACGCCATCGAGAAGCTGATCGATGACCAGACGCGGGCGGTCTTCTGTGAGAGTGTCGGGAACCCGGCCGGCAACATTTGCGACCTCGAGGGGCTGGCGCGCGTGGCCCATCGCCACGGCGTCCCGCTGATCGTCGACAATACGGTCGCGACCCCCATCTTGCTGCGGCCCATCGAATACGGCGCCGACATCGTGGTGCATTCGCTGACGAAGTTCATGGGCGGGCACGGCACGACGCTGGGCGGTATCATCGTCGACAGCGGCACGTTCCCCTGGCGGGAGCGCGCGGACAAGTTTCCGATGTTCAGCCGGCCGGACCCCTCGTATCACGAGCTGGTCTACGTCGACCATTTCAAGGCGGCCGCGTTCATCGCGCGTTGCCGCAGCGTCTACCTGCGGACGACCGGCGCGGTGTTGTCGCCGCTGAGCGCGTTCCTACTGCTGCAGGGCATCGAGACGGTGGCGCTGCGGGTCGAGCGCCACGTGGAGAACGGCCGACGCGTCGCCGAATTTCTACGTCGTGATCGCCGCGTCGAGTGGGTCAACTATCCGGGCTTCCCGGACAGCCCCTATCACGCGCTCGCGCAGAAATATCTCGGCGGGCGGGCCTGCTCGCTGCTGACCTTCGGGATCAAGGGCGGCTTCGAGGCCAGCAAGAAGTTCTACGACGCGCTCAAGCTGATCAAGCGGCTCGTCAATATGGGCGACGCCAAATCGCTGGCCTGCCATCCGGCCTCGACGACCCATCGGCAGATGTCGGTGGACCAACAACGCCAGGCCGGGGTGAGGCCCGAGATGATTCGGCTCAACGTCGGCATCGAACACGTCGAGGACATCATCGGTGACCTCGATCAGGCGCTCGAGGCGATGGAATCAGATTAGGAAACCGGCTTCACACTGTTCTGACAGAACTTTTCACACTCCCGCAGTCCTGATCGCACCCAAGAGCGTCTAGGCCTCGAACTTCCCGTCATTTCGGAGCTCGGCACGAGATGTGCGTCACGTCTCCCCGGTGGTGTCTATGCGTAGCGTGTTGGGCGGGAGGCTCCAGCTCCCAAGGAGCAGGCCTATGACCGAAGACCATCAGCCATCTTTCGGCCTGATGACGGTGGCGGGAGCGGAATGCCTGCGCGGGAAACCGCCGGTCGAGTTCCGTGAATCCGACGCGAATTGCATCGATATCGGCCTCGTCAACAACATGCCCGATGCGGCGCTGAAGGCGACCGAACGGCAGTTTCTCACCCTCCTCGATGCGGCGGCCGACGGCATGGTGGTCCGCCTGACGTTCTATACGTTGCCGGATGTGCCGCGAACGGATGCGGGCCGACGCCATGTGAGGGGCGCCTATTCCGGCGTCGACGATCTGTGGGACAGCCATCTCGACGGCCTCATCGTGACCGGAACAGAGCCGAAGGCGCCGAACCTGAAGGACGAGCCATACTGGGAGAGCCTGATACGGGTCCTGGAGTGGGCCGAGCACAACACCCACTCGACCGTCTGGTCCTGCCTCGCCGCGCACGCCGCCCTGCTCCACATGGATGGCATCGACCGACGTAAGCTCAGCGACAAGCGCTTCGGCGTCTTCGAGTACGCGCGGGTCTCGGATCACCCGTTGATGGCCGCCGCGCCGGCTCGACTGCCGATGCCTCATTCCAGGTGGAACGACCTACCGGAGGACGCCCTGACCTCGAGCGGCTATCGGGTGCTCACGCGGTCGGAGCATGCGGGCGTCGACGCGTTCGTGAAGCAGACAAAGAGCTTGTTCGTCTTTTTCCAGGGCCACCCGGAATACGAAGCGAATACATTGCTGCTCGAGTATCGCCGGGATATCGGACGCTTCCTCAGGTGCGAGCGAGAGACCTACCCGCCGATGCCGCAGGGCTACTTCGACGAAGAGACCGTCGACGCATTGACCGCCGTGCGAGAGCGAGCGCTGTTGGATCGGCGTGAGGAGCTGCTCGCGCAGTTCCCGACTGCCCTGGCGGGGGAACGAGTGACGAGTCCGTGGCGTTCGGCAGCGGTCCGCGTGTATCGGAATTGGCTCTTGCACATGTGCGCGCAAAAGGACCAACGGCTGAAGGCGAGGCAGAGTGCAGCAGCAGCGGCTCGCCGAGCCTCCTGACCGGCGTATGGAGATTAGAATATCTCGAACAGCCCGCGGCTGGGTCGTGTGTGTCTTGGCCGTCCTGGTCGCGGTGACCGGGTGCGCGCGGTCGCCGGAGGCTCAGAAGGCCCGTCATCTCGACCGCGGTGACAAGTACTTTGCGCGGGGACAATACCGAGAAGCCATCATCGAATACCGCAACGTCCTCCGCGTTGAGGCCGCCAACGTCCGGGTCACCCGCCAGCTGGGGCTGGCTCATTACCAGCTCGGAGAGGCGGGATCGGCGTTCGACTACCTGCAGAAGTCTCAAAGGCTCGACCCCACGAACGTCGAGGTGCGACAGAAGCTGGCAGCGATCTACCTCTTGGGAGGCCGCCCAGCAGAGGCCCAGCGAGAAGCGGCGCTCATCCTCGAGCAGGACCCTAGAAACGTCGAGGCCTTGGCCGTTTTGGGGGGGGTCGCGCGCACCCCGCAGGAGATCACGGCAGCGATCCGGCGCCTGGAAGAGGCGCGACGCGACGTCACGGACCGAACAAAGCTCCATCTCGCACTCGGGAGCCTCTACCTCCGCCAGCAGGATCTCGTGGCGGCCGAGAGCGCCTTCAGGGAAGCGGTCACGAACGAGCCGAAGTCGGTCGAGGCTCATCTCGCTCAACTCATCCTCGCCAATTTTTATCTTCAGACGGGTAGGTCTGCCGAAGGGAAGCAGCTCTTGGGAGAAATCACTCAGAAGGCTCCCGAGTTTCTTCCGGCGTGGCACCGGGTCGCCGAGGTCTCCCTCGCCGAGGGCCAGTATGACGAGTCTGCCAAGGCCCTTCACGTGATCCTCAAGAAGAACCCCGCCAACCTGAACGGCCTCCTCCTCCGAGGGAGGATGAACCTCGCCAAGGGCGAGACCGCCCCGGCGATCCAGGACTTTCAGCAGGTCCTCAAGCTGGAACCCCGGCTGGCGGCAGCGCACTATCACCTCGCGTCAGCCCATCTTCGAGACGGGAACACGCAGCAGGCGAGAGCGGAGCTCTACGAGGCAACGAACACCGACCCGAACCTGACGGAAGCTGGCCTCTTGGGGGCAGAGCTCGACATCCGAACGGGGGCCGTCGCACCGGCGATCGAGGCCCTCCAGAAGACGATTGCCAACCGCCCCAGCGAGGTCCGCGCCTATCTCCTCCTCGGAGCGGCGTACTTGTCCAGACGCGAATCTGCGAAAGCGACGGAGGCGTACCGAAAGATTGTGGAACTAGCCCCGAAGGACCCGCGAGGGCCATATCTCGTGGGGATGGGTCTGCTGGCGCAGGGGAAGCGCACCGAGGCGCAGAGGGAGTTCGAGGCGTCACTCGCCCTGGCGCCAGCCTACGCTGAACCGCTGGCGCGACTCGTGTCGGTTGCGCTGGCTGAAGAGAAGCCTGACGTGGCGCTCGAGCGGGTCCAGAGGCAGATCACGCGAGTGCCGAGCTCTGGCGTGCTCCGGCTTCTTCTTGGCGAGACTCACCGGGTGCGGGGCGACCTGACAGGCGCCGAGGCAGCCTACCTGGAGGCGCTCGAACTCCAGCCTCGCCTCGTCGGCCCCTATCTCAAACTGGGGGAGCTATACATTCGAAGGGGCGACGACGAGCAGGCGCTCGCCAAACTCGAGAGTGCCATACGGGTGAATCCACGAAGCCTGCCAGCGCTCATGCTTTCCGCGGTGATCTTCGAAAGAAGGGGCGACCTCTCAAACGCTCGGGCGGCGTACGAGAAGGTCTTGGCCGTCCATCCACGCTTCGCCCCCGCCGCCAACAACCTCGCCTACCTCCTCGCTGCGCATGGCGGTGACAAACAAAGGGCCCTCCAGTTGGCCCAGACGGCCAAGGAAGTGGCTCCCGACGATCCACATGTCTCAGATACCTTGGGATGGATCCTTTACCACCGAGGTGTCTACCAGCGGGCACTCACGCTCCTGAAGGAGAGCGCCGCGAAGCTTCCTGAGAGCCCGGAGGTCCAGTACCACGTCGGGATGGCCTCGCTGAAAGCTGGGGACAAGGAGGCTGCGAAAAAGAGCCTGGCCGTAGCGGCTGCGGCTCGAACGACCTTTGTCGGCAAAGCGGAGGCCCAAGAAGCCCTGGCCCAACTGAAGTAGCCAGCCACAGCACTTCTACGGCTCTTCACTCGAGGGCGCGGACGGCGGTACGGAGCTCGTTCAGGTGGAGAGCCTTAATGACGGTGACGCCAGCCACGAGGGTGAGATCAGTGTATGTGGGGAGAGTCCGACCCGCCGCCTGATAGGCCTCGTTGAGGGCGGTCCGGAGCTCGACCAGGTGCATCACGCTGACCGGAGTGGTCCTCGCTGTGAGCGCGGGATCAGTCCAGTCAAAGGTCGCCAGCCCCCGGACCATGCGGACGATATCAATCGCCGCGCGGAGCTCCACGATATGCACCGCCTGGATAGGCGTGCTCTGAACCGTGAGCGGATCATCGGTGAACGTAAAGGGCGCCAGCGTGACCGTCAAACCGGTCGTGGCGATGTTGCCGGCGGCGTCGCGCGCCGTAACCGTGAGCTCATTCGTCCCGACCTGGACCACGATGCCGCTGGCCGTCCAGCTCGTCGTCCCAGACGCCGTCCCGCTGCCGCCACGACCATTCCTCCACGTCACCTGGGTCACTCCGATGCTGTCAGACGCTGTGCCCCCAAGAGTCAGGAGGGGGTTGCTCGTGCTGTAGGTCGAGCCGGAGGTCGGCGAGGTGATCGCGACGGTCGGCGGGATCGTATCCGGCACGATGCCGGTGCCGGTCAGGATCCGTGAGACGGTGTCTCCGTCCGCGCTGGCGGTGAGATTCGCCGTAGCCGTCGCCGATGTGATCGGGGTGAAGCGCACCGTCACCGCCTGGGTCGCCCCCAAGCCCACGAGGCTGAACGGACTCCCGGAAACGACGCTGAAGGGGGCGGAGCTCGACACGGTCCCAGACACGGTTCCACCGCTCGTGTTTGACACGGTGAGAACTTGGTCCGCCAGGGCACCCAAGTTCACCGTCCCGAAATTCACGGTGCCGGTCGGACTCACGGCAAAACCGATTCGCGCGGTGGCACTCGCAGGGGCCGAACAGGCGCTCTCATTGCCGCTCGTGTCCACCGCGGTGACCGAAACGTTGTAGAGACTGCCCGTGGAGAGCCCCGTGAGCCTGAAGGTGACGGTTTGGTTGGGAGGTGGGCTCGGCGTCGAGGACGGCACCGGCAAAAAGGAGGACCCCGGACAGGGAACGCTAGACGTCCCAGAGTAGACACGATAGGACGCCAGATCCGTCAAAAGGCTTCCGTCGGAATTCGCGGTAGGCGCGGTCCAGGAGGCGTCGAGGACACCCGCTCCACCTGGGGCTGCGACGAGGGAGACTCCACCTAACGCCAGACCGAGGCCTACAAGCCACTGGGGCCGACGAATCAGGAGGCGCACCCCTCGGGTACGGAAGCTCGAACGGTTGTGCAAAGATTTGCAGCAACCGATGTGCCAGTCGAAATCTCATATCACTTCAGGTACTTAGGTGTACTCGTCGATCAGCGTGGATGATCAAGGCATTGACACACGCCCATTGAAATTGACACAGGCTGCGCCGGACCCTCCCCTACTCCGTTCTTACTGGAGCGCGCGGACAGCGGTACGGAGCTCGTTCAGCTGAACCGCCGTGATGACGGTGACCCTCGTCACGACGGTGGCATCCGTGTACGTGGGAAGTGCCCGGCTCGCCGCCTGATAGGCTTGGTTCAGCGCTGTCCGGAGCTCAGTCAAGTGGACCGCTTTGACCGGAGTGATCCCCTGCGTGAGCGCGGGATCAGTCCAGCCAACGGTCGGCAGCCCGTGTACCGCGCGGACGCTGTCGATCGCCGCCCGGGCCTCTATGAGGTGCACCGCCTTGACGGGCGTGCTCTGGGCCACGACCGGGTCATCGGTGAACGCCGCCGTGCCCGACAACGTGACCGTCAGGCTGACCGTTTTGGTATTGCCGGCAGCGTCCCGCGCCGTGACCGTCAGCCCGTTGGTTCCGACCAGGAGGGCGATCCCGCTCGCCGTCCAGCTCGTTGTCCCGGTCGCCGTCCCGCTCGCCCCCTGACTGTTCGTCCACGTCACTTGGGTTACCCCGACGTTGTCAGACGCCGTCCCCCCCAGCGTCAGGGGGGTGGTGCTCGTGATGTACGTCGGGCCGGAGGTCGGCGCCGTGATGGTCACCGTGGGCGCCGTCGTATCCGTCCCGGTGCCGGTCAGGACCCGGGAAAGGGTGTCTCCGTCCGCCACGAAGCCGACATTCGTCGTCGCTGTCGCCGATGTGGTCGGGGTGAAGCGCACGGTCACTGCCTGAGTCGCCCCCAGCCCAGCGAGGCTAAACGGACTCCCGGAGACGATGCGGAAGGGGGCGGAGGCCGACACGTTTCCAGACACGGTTCCACCGCCCGTGTTTGATACGGTGAAGACTCGATCCGCAAAGCTCCCGACGCTCACACTCCCGAAGCTCACGGTGCCCGTGGGGCTCGCGGCAAAATCTATTCGGGCGACGGCACTCGCCAAAGGGGTCGCACAGGCACTCTCACTTCCGCTCGCGTCCACCGCGGTCACCGAAACGTTGTAGAGCGTGCCCGCGGAGAGTCCGGTGAGCCTGGCGGTCACGCTCTGGTTGGCGGGAGGACTTGGTGTCGGGGATGCGAACTGAGAGAACGAAGCTCCCGGACAAGGGGTGGCGGAGGTTCCGTAATAGAGGCGGTAGGACGCCAGGTCTGTCAATGGGCTTCCGTCGGAATTCGTCGTTGGGGCAGTCCAGGAGGCGTCGAGGATCCCGGCGCCAGCCGGTGTCGCTGTCAGGAGGACTCCGCCGAGGATGAGGCCGAGTCCGATGCGATTGACGGCGGCCCGACCCTTCGAGAGCATGTTGATCTCGTCCTTTCGGGGAGACCACCAATGTTCCCGGGGGTGTCGAGCACCCCTCCTTCGGCAACCCGGCTGTCAGGCTCGTCGCCTGACCCGTGGTTTTGCGTCGCCGCCTCGCGGCGGGTTTGCCCTTCTCGAGAGGGGGTCTTCCCTGAGCGATTGATTTGTGCACGCTGGGTGCCAAGACAAAAATCCTTTAAAGTCAGGTCATTGGGGCCGTTTGCTTGGGTGCTCAGTCAAATATGGAAAGACATCACTGCCAAAACTGCCAAACTGGCTCACGCCTGAGAATCACCCTTCCAGCGCTCCTGGCGCATGCCATCCAAGCCCGCGATACGCTGGTGGAAGGTCAGTACGTTCTCACAGACGGTGCACAGTCTGAGCAAAGGTTTTCAGGGTTTTCATCGCTCGGAGGCACGAATGGACGTCTCTCTCAGTGCTAAGCCCCCAAATTCCGGAATCCTTTTCCGTTTGCCCATGAGTGGCGCAACAGTTGCTGCTCATGAAGCCGTGCCCCTGCGAGCATGCAAGGCCTCAGCATGAGTGAATGGCGTGGTTTGGGGCCACCCCCCTCCGACGTCGGCGCGAGAGTGGTCGACGACCTGCTGTTTCGATTCCTCGTCGACCTCGAAGTTCAGAAAGCTCAGCGACTGCGCTATTGCTTTTCGATTGTGTGCCTCGCGTTTGACGGTATCTCTCCCGAGACACGGGAACCGTCTCGACCCTCCTTCGCCGAAATTGCTACTCGCTACATTCGCACCACCGACGTTGTCACACCGTGGGCGCCGGCCTCCCTGGCCATGCTCCTCGTTGACGCCGAAACAACTCACCTACCGCCGATCCTCAGCCGGCTGACGGCGCTCCTTGGGCCCATCCCCTGGAGTGCAGGTGGCTCCTGCTACCCGAAGACCGCGACCCGGGCCGATGACATGTTGCGTCAAGCTGTCGACACGATGATCCGAGCCCGCGAGGATGGCGGTCACAGGCTCTACGTCGGGTCCTGACGTCGACCGCGACTCTGGACGCGTGCGAGCGCCTCGCTGAAGTGCTTCAGGACCTCGGGCTTCTCGATGATCTCGGTGACTCCGAGACGACGAGCTTCGGCGATTTCGCCGAGCGTCGCGAGACCTGTCATGATGATGACCGGTAGCTCAGGATCGGTCGATCTGATCTTCCGTAGGACGGCGACGCCATTCAAGGCTGGCAACCGGACGTCGAGCACGACAGCGTCCGGGCGCTCGCGTGTGAGATAGGCCAGGCCCTCTTCCCCGGAATGCATGACGGTGGTCTCATGGCCGTCAGCCTCGAACGCCTCCGCGAGAACCCTGGCAACGAGCTTGTCGTCCTCGATCAAGAGGAGCTTCATTGGACCCCTCCTATGGCCTCCAAGAGCGATCCTATCACTGTCGGGGCCGCGTAAATTTTCTCGTGACAGCGTATCGCGCGAATGGCATACTGCCGCCTCACCAGAACGAAAGGTGCCTGCGTTTTCAAGCTTTTCCGGAAAGGGCGGAGACGCCGGGATCTCCCCGGGGGAGGCGCCAGTGCGTACCGATCAAGTCGACTCAGTGGACAGGCCGCTGGCACAGACAGCGGCTCGAGCGCGTTCTCTCGCCGACCACGTCGGGCTCCTCGACGGGAGCCCGCAGATGCGAGCGGTCCGGACGGTGATCGAGAGCGTCGCCGACACTGACGCGACGGTCCTCATCCGGGGTGAGAGCGGCGTGGGAAAGGATCTGGTCGCTCGCGCGATCCATTCCGCGTCCGGGCGCGGCCACGGGCCCTTCGTCAAGGTGAACTGTGCGGCGATCCCTCCGGGCCTCCTCGAGTCCGAGCTCTTCGGCCACGAGAAGGGCGCCTTCACCGGCGCGCATCGGCGGAAACCAGGGCAATTCGAGTATGCCAACAAGGGCACGATCTACCTGGACGAGATCGCAGAACTGCCTCTCGCGCTCCAGGCCAAGCTCCTCCATGTGCTCCAGGACTTTCGTTTCTCGCGGGTGGGGGGCCACGGGCTGATCGATGTCGACGCGCGCGTGGTCGCCGCCACAAATCGAGACCTGGAGCACGCGATGGCGCGGAGCGAATTCCGAGAGGACCTCTACTACCGCCTCAATGTAGTGGAGATTCGCATTCCCCCCCTCCGGGAGCGCAGAGGGGAGATTCCCCTTCTCGCGTCAGCGTTCCTCTCTCGATTCAACGAGCAGTACGGTCGCGCAAAGCAGCTCTCGTCCGAGACGATGGCTCGCCTCACCGAGCACTCGTGGTCGGGAAACGTCCGAGAGCTGGAGAACGTGATTCGACGCATGGTGGTTCTCACGGACGGCGAGCAGGCGTTCGAGGCCCTCGTTGCGCGCCAGCGGAACGGGCACGCCTCGACCCATGCGGCCGCATCGATCGCCAGCGAGGGCTTGCGGGAGATCGCGCGCCGCGGCGCGCGGGAAGCCGAGCGTAAAGCCCTCGTGGAAGTGCTCGATCGCGTGCAGTGGAATCGCGCCGAGGCCTCTCGCATTCTCAAGGTCAGCTACAAGACGCTGCTCAACAAGATCTCCGAGTGCAAGCTGTCGCCGCCGTCGCGGCGATTCTAGGCGTTCCGATCCCCCGCCGCGCGGGGCGGCTCGACGTCCCGCCTCCGCCCTGTAATCCCGACCCCGCGACGCGCGCCGGCCTCGCCGAATGAATGCGCACCTCACGTAGGATTCTGCATGTCTCCTGCAACCGTCTTCACGCTTTCCGGAATCGCGCTCAGCCTTCCGTGCTCTGGAAGGCCACAACTTCGCCGATTTCTTCATGACCCACGGCGCTGCGACCTGTGGCACGAGTCCTGCGTTACCCGTCTCAGGAGAGAGCAGCCAAGCTCGCACACTGAGGGGGAGACGGGAGATGAACAGGATCGCAATTGTACTGCTCGGGGGCGGGATCATCATGGGGCTCGGTCTGGTGGCGATCCCGGCGTCGGCGGATCCGCTACACATCGCTTGCACGAGCTCGACAGTCTGCACCGGCGCGTCGGTCACACTGGCGACCAGCAACACCACTCCGACGTTCGACATCATCAGCATGGACACCGGTGGCCTGCGCGGGACCGGATTTCTTGGAGTGCTGGTGCCGAGCGTGCTGGGGCCCGACGCGACCGCAAGCTTCACAGTGACGGGCGGTACGTTCCTGGAGAGCATTGCCTTCACGAGTGGGGCATTGGGTGACGTTGGCAATCTCAACGAGCCATTCTTCAGCGACTACACACTCAGCTCGCTTGCCAGCGCGAGCGCACAAGCGGGAGTGACGGCGAGTTCGTTTACGGCATACGAGTTCAATCTCGGCGCGTACGACAGCCCCGGAGGGGGCGCCGCCGGAATCAGCGGGCTGTCAGCTGGTTCCCTTCCCACCGGAACGGTTCTGGTCGCCTGGGTGGAGACCGGCGCCGGCAGTGGAGTGCAGACTCCGCTGAGCGAGTCCCTCACGGTGGTACCCGAGCCGGGCACTCTGGCCCTTTTGGGCTCAGGTCTCGTCGGTCTGGCCGCGCTTCTCAGGAAGAGATTGGTCCACCCCATCCGAGACGACGTCGTCTAGGCTCCTCTCTCTGCTGAAAGCCGACCTCCACCTTCACACCCGCGAGGGGGAGCCCTGGATCGCGTACGACGCGCGCACGCTCATCGCTCGCGCGGCACACGACGGCTACCAGGTCCTCAGCATCACGGACCACGACCCCCTCACCTCCGACGAGCGCCTTTCGGACTACGCGAGGGAGCGTGGGATCGTGCTGATCCCCGGCGCCGAGGCGACGATCGAGGGGCGCCATGTCCTCCTGTACAACTTCGACGTTCATGTCTCCGCGATCCAAACCTTCGCTCGTCTCAGACGATTCAAGGGACCGGACTGGCTAGTCGTTGCTCCGCACCCGTTCTTTCCCGCCCCGTCCTCCCTCGGGAAACGGTTACTCGACGAGATCGACGTCTTCGACGCCATCGAGTGGAGCCACTTTTACACCCCCAAGGTCGACTTCAACCGAAAGGCGGCCGCGCTCGCCCGGGAGGTGGGCCTGCCGCTCCTGGGAACCTCCGGCAGCCATCTCGCGCGGCAGTTCGGAACGACCTACTCCCTTGTCCAGAGCGAGCCGACCGTGGCCTGTGTTCTATCGGCGATTCGCAAGCATCAGGTGCAGATCGTGAGTCATCCCCTGACGCTCAGGGCCATGACGTTGATCGCGGCCGAGATCGGCCTCCGCGATGGATGGCACCGCGCAAAGGCGGCGCTCCGCCCGGGCCTCTCGCCGCCAGAGCGAGTGCACGACGCGCTGCACTTGCACTGACCAGTGACAGGTGAAGACGCGCCGATCCAAGCTGACGGCTTGCAAGCTCGCTAGGCGATCGCCCACCGCAGGTAGACGCTGCCGGCAGTGAACCCGGCCCCGAAGGCCGACAAAACGAGGCGGTCGCCGGGCGCGAGGCGGCCTTGCTCGTTCCACTCCGACAGAGCGATCGGGATGGTCGCGCCGACCGTGTTCCCGTAGCGATCGAGGTTGAGGATGACGCGGTCGAGACCAAGACCGAGGCGCT
>Ga0209236_1000583_pt1 | contig 21458 bp, 20 predicted proteins | sample GraSoi013_1_40cm_FD_185819 | JGI IMG/M metagenome (GOLD analysis project Ga0209236, IMG submission 185819) | Grasslands soil microbial communities from the Angelo Coastal Reserve, California, USA - Sample 09_27_2013_1_40cm (SPAdes) (version 2) | ecosystem: Environmental > Terrestrial > Soil >... | reverse complement strand
AACTCCACCGCGACTTTCTTCTTCGCCCTTGCAAAGTGATCCTGCAAGAGCAATGCCAAACCATACGGCGCGACAGGACACTTGATGGGCAATCGCGATATTCCAATTAGCAGCTTTCCATTTTCAAGATTTTCTAGGGCATCGCGCAATTTCATTGCCGATTCGAAATCATAAAATTGGTGAGCGTACTTCTCCAGACCCGGGACATCGCCAGGCGAGTAGTCGACGCCCATCGAAATGACCAGGTAATCATAATGCAACTGTTCTGACTCCGTCCTAACCGTCTTCGAAGAAGTCTGAATCGAATTGACCCGATCGTTGACGAGCCGGACTTTCCGTTTCTTCGGGATCGAAAGAGCACGCCGGACTTTTCCGGGTTCGCGGCGACCCATCGCGAGCAATGGGAAGGAAGGCGGGAATTCGAAGATTTTCTTTTGTTCCACGATCGTAATCGACGCTGAGGGTGCCCGCTCGGCCAGGAGGCTTGATACTGCGAGACCCCCCAATCCACAACCGAGGACTACGACCATATCGTTTGATGACAACTTTAGCCATTAGAGATTGGGAATCAGAATGGCAATAACCCTTTGTCGAAGATTAGTTGACTTCGATAGTGGGCTATGCTGCCCGAACGTCTGTTTATGTTTTCGTGTAGGTTTTTCTTTCGCTACGATGCTGCTTCTATGGGATAGTCTCCGCGGTTTCGGACTATCCGGAGGAGGCGGAGCTGTTTCCTTGCTTCCTCGTAGCAGAAGTCGCACAACCGTACTGATTTCTCCCCTGGTTCAGCCATGAACCAGGTCGTCTCCGAAGCCGGTTTGGAGTCCTTGCAGTATGCACACTCGACCTGTTCCCTCTCCAAGAGACTGGTAGCGCTCATGTCGTGCTGGAATTAGGGTCCTACCAGAAGATAAGCCTAGCTGAATTCCAAAATACTCGTCCTTCTCAAGACGACATTATGCTCTAAAGTCAGATCATAAAGTCTAGCCCATCCAGAAGGGTAAGAAATCGGCTCCTAGAACTGGAATCTTGGCAACTGTTCTTTCCGGGATACTATTTGGTACAAGCGTGCCTCTGATCAAGCTCGGACTTAGTCTCCTTCCTGCAGACCTGTTTGTCGCTCTTCGATTTTCAATAGCCTCTGTTCTGGTTCTATTGTTTCTTCGTCGAAAGGGATGGGTTGACTGGACCCTTCTCCGGACAAGACCCATCTGGGGTGTCGGATTCATTAACGCTTTTGGATATGTGTTGCAGTTCCAAGGACAGAATCTCACAACTTCCTCAGATGCCGCACTGATCATAGGCACGGCGGCTCTGATGATTCCAGTCATATCGTGGACCCGTGGAAGCGAAAAGATACCCGCGAAGAAGGGTCTCGGAGTATTGTCAGGATTCTTTGGAGCAAGCTTGGTAGTGACCCGGGGTCAAGCTGTGAGCTTGGGGCGGGCCGAGTTCCAAGGCGACGTGCTGATACTCGCGACTGCAGTTACGATAGCGTTGGTTTTCATCTATTCCAAAGATCTCGTTGTCCGGAAGGGAGGGCGAGCTGTCACGGGAGGTATGATTCTCGTGACAAGTCTTCTTCTTGTGTTCGCCATTCCCTTGGACCAAGGTGCTTCCGTCAACCTCGGCTGGGAAGCGGTCTTTTACGTTGTATTCCTAGCGGTGGTTGCGACGCTCGGAGCCTACTATTTTCTCATGAAAGGACTCGAAACAGTGTCTCCGACGGTATCCTCGATAATTCTTCCCATAGAAGTGATTGTTGCCGTCGTACTATCAGTGATAATATTCAATGACCCATTCAACATCTACTCGGGAACGGGTGCTGTATTGATAGTCGTTGGTGTCCTACTGGTATCGTCCTCGTCCTAGAACGGAGACCGGACTACTGGTGGGCCCCGCAAGTAGGACAATTTGTCGCATTCGCGTCCATCAGTCCAGTGCAGTACTTGCAGCGTACCTTCACGGATGGCGCTTGCTGTTGTGGCGGTGGAACACCGTATCCTTGCTGACCATAGGGTTGGTAGCCTGGGTTCATAGGCGGCATTCCATAGCCAGGATTTGGCTGATAGCCGGGGTTCGGTCCGTAGCCTGCGGGCATTGGTCCCGGCCCATATCCCACACTCATCGGCGACCCGTAGGCACCCGCTGGGACAAATGCGATCTGGGTCTCGTTAGTTAGGTCAGGTCTGCCGTGGGTCTCTAGGACTGCTTTCAATAAGTTCTGGACAGAGGACCCGCCCCGTGTCGCTCTGCAAGGAGGGATACCGACGCTGAACGGGAATGTCTGTGCTGGTCCCTTTCCAAAGTCGGTAGGCCCAACAATTTCAACATCGCGCTGATAGAGATTATTCGTTCGACGCTGGTTCTCCTGGAACCGCTGGTTGTTGGGGAGAGTGACCCAGACCATCTCGTTCCAGCTTTCAACTACCCGCGCTTCCACTTTGACTCCTTTGGATTGGATATATTCTTCCGCCTCGATGTTTACCTTGCCCACAACCGGCTCTCCCTCTTGGAAAGTCGCCTTGTCAAGAGTGATCCATATCTTGCCCTTTGGATGGGTAAGATGACTCAATAATCCCATACATGATCCTCCGAGTGGATTCTATCACGCTTTATGTTGGCTATCAATCAAGCGTAACCAAACAAGCATCTAAGGAGAAACACGAGCCGTCCCTGCAGGGAAATCTAAGAACCGGGTCCCCGTTCAACATCGACTCCAACGCATTGCTCGCTGTAAATGGTCGTGTGTCAGAAGGTTTAATTTTTCCCTGGGTCCCCAAGCCAGTAGTCGAACTAGTAGGTGGAATCTAGCGAGGGGCGAGGACGGATGGTTGTGGTGAGCGAGAAAAAGAGACAGCTTGCAACCGAAACCGTAGAGGCTCAACCACCCTCCAAGAAACCACTGGAAGGAGAAAACGCGGAAACCATCTTGAAGGAGCTCGGGGAGGAGTTGGAGGAAGAGAAGGTAAAGTCGGCGGATTATCTAAAGCGTTTGCAGTACCTTCAGGCCGATTTCGAGAACTACCGGAAGAGAGTGGAGAAGGAGATGTCTGACAACAGACAGTTCGGAAACCAGCGACTTTTGTCGGAACTCATAGTCGTTAACGACGAGCTGGAACTAGCACTCAGAGAAGCGAGGGGAAGCAATGAGAACCCGACAATAGTTGAGGGGGTCGCAATGGTCCATAAACGGTTACAGAGCATCCTCTCGAAAGAGGGGGTCGAGAAGATCCAGAGCCTAGGGTCAAAGTTCAACCCCGATCTCCATGATGCCGCGCTTCGAGTTGTGTCGGACGAAGAGGAGGGAACGATCGTGGAAGAGATCCGGCAAGGATATACGCTGAAGGGAAAGGTCCTACGGCCCAGCATAGTCAAAGTAGCCGAGAATCCCGCTGAGCGTGAGTCTAAATCCGAGAAGTCTGCTCTAGAGGAGATTGGCGACAATGAGTAAGCCTGAGACAGAGAAGATCATAGGAATAGACCTCGGAACGACGAATTCGGCTGCCGCAATAATGGAAGCCGGACGCCCGGTCGTTATCCCAAGTGCTGAGGGACAAACCGCGGCGGGGAAGATGTTCCCCTCGGTCATTGCCTTCACCAAAGAGGGCCAATTGATAGTCGGTGAGCCTGCTAAGAGACAGGCAGCCACGAATCCTGACGGGACCATTATCGAGATCAAGAGGAAGATGGGGACAGATTACAAAGTCCATATCGCTGGGAAAGACTATACTCCACAGCAACTCTCCGCGTTCATACTCCAAAAGATAAGACAAGACGCCGAGACGTTTCTTGGACGCCCGACAAAGAAAGCGGTAATCACCGTCCCCGCCCACTTCAACGACAACCAACGACAAGCAACGAAGGACGCCGGAGAAATCGCTGGCTTCGAGGTTGCCAGAATAATCAACGAACCCACAGCTGCGTGTCTCGCCTACGGGCTGGACAAGACCGACAAGGAGATGAAGATCATGGTGTTCAGCTTCGGAGGCGGAACACACGATGTTACCCTGATGGAGTTTGGCGGCGGAGTCTTCCAGGTCTTGGCGACCAGCGGAGACACGCAGACAGGAGGGACAGACATTGACAATGCGATCGTCGAATACTTGCTCACTGAGTTTCAGCGCCAGACGGGTATAAGCCTTCGAAACGACCGTATGGCTATGACACGGCTCAAGGAGGCCGCGGAAAAGGCGAAGATCGAACTCTCGACCCTACTCACAACCGATGTCGATCTACCCTTCATCTCAGCAGACTCATCCCAGCCCAAACATCTCCACACAACCGTGACTAGGGCTAAGCTAGAAGAGCTCGCTAATCCCATAGTTCGGAGAGTTGAGACGCCGATCAAGAGAACCCTAGATGACGCGAAGCTTACCCCGAAAGATGTGGACAGGATCATACTCATCGGTGGCCAGACCCGCATGCCACTCGTCAGAAAATTCGTCGAGGACATAATCGGCAAACAAGCCGAGCGCGGAGTCGACCCAATGGAATGCGTCGCCGTCGGAGCAGCCATTCAAGGCGCAGTTCTCGCCGGAGAGGTCAAGGACATCCTGTTGCTGGACGTCACACCGCTATCACTCGGCGTAGAAACACTGGGAGGCGTCGCCACAAAGATAATGGAGAGAAACACTACCATCCCGACAAAACGCAGCCAGATATTCTCGACAGCAGCTGACTCCCAGACCACCGTTACCATCCACGTCCTTCAAGGAGAGCGGGCCATGGCGGGGGACAACATATCCTTAGGCATGTTCAATCTGACAGGTATTCCACCGGCACCGCGCGGCATTCCCCAGATTGAAGTGACTTTCGACATCGACGCTAACGGCATCCTGAACGTATCAGCAAAAGACCTAGCCACGTCTAAAGAGAACAAGATAACGATCGCCGCCTCAACAAAGCTCTCGAAGGATCAGAAGGAGAAGATGGTCCACGAAGCCGAGCAGTTTTCAGATCAGGATAAGAAGCGAAAGGAAGAGGTGGAGCTCAGGAACACCGCGGAAAGCATGCTCTACACCGCTGACAAGACAAAAGACGAGTTGAAAGACAAGATTACGAAGGAACAGGTCGAGACCATCGACAAGGCAGCAGGTACCTTGAGAGCGGCATTGTCCGGTAAGGAATCTGATAAGATAAAATCGGCTAGCGACGACCTCTCACGAATTCTCCAGAAGATCGGCGCCGAGATCTACCAGAAGGTCACCGCCCAGAAGCCCGGTGAGCCCGCCCAGCAGGCAGCGGCCCCCGGAGCCAACCCGTCTAAGGATGATAATGTTGTAGACGCGGAGTTCAGAGAGGTAAAGGACGAAGGCTCTCGGTAGAGCGAGATGAATCGGAAAGAATGGAGAAGCGAGACTATTATGACGTGCTCGGGGTTACTCGAAACGCGTCCAAAGATGACATAAAGGGCTCGTACCGAAAGCTCGCCTTACAGTATCACCCGGACAGGAACAAAGCACCTGAGGCCACTGAGAAGTTTAAGGAAATCTCAGAAGCCTATGCTATACTGTCCGATGACGAGAAGCGAAAACAGTACGACCAGTTCGGGCGAGAGGGAATCTACCAGAAATATAACACCGAGGATATTTTCCGAGGGGCGGACTTCGATTCCATATTCCGAGACATGGGTTTCGGCTCGTTCGGGGGAGGTTTCAGCAGCTTCGTGGAACGAATCCTCGGCGGATTCGGAGGGTTCCAGAACTTCGAAAGCTCAAGCGGCCCGTCCAGAGGCGAGGATCTGGTCTACGAATTACAGATTAGCTTCGACGAGGTTGCGCGTGGAGCGACGAGAGAGATAGAGGTTCCTCGGCTTGCAGAGTGCAGGGAATGCAACGGGTCCGGGGCTCAGCCTGGGAGCTCGAGGAAGACCTGTAGTAATTGTCGTGGCCGAGGCCAAGTCCAAACTGTGCGTCGAGCTGGCTTCGCCCAGCTCGTTCAGATAACCACCTGCCCCAAATGTAGAGGGGAAGGAAGCATCATCGACAAGCCATGTAAGAACTGCAGCGGAAGCGGGCTTGCGAGGACTAGGACCAAACTCCAAGTGAAAGTTCCCCCCGGAGCTGACGAAGGCCAGAGCCTTCGAATCAGAGGAGAGGGAAACGCTGCTCAAGGAGGGCGTAGCGGAGACCTCTATGTTCAGATAAGATTGAAGCCGCACTCGGAGTTCAAACGCGACGGAGACAATATTCTCTATGAGACGAAAGTCAGTTTTCCCAAAGCCGCCCTCGGCGGAGAGCTTCAAGTCCCATCTATCGATGGAAAGGCACAGCTAAAGATTCCACCAGGGACAAGACCAGGAACAGTGTTTCGCCTAGAAGGCAAAGGCTTCCCAAGAGTTGGAGGATGGGGACGAGGCGATGAGCTTGTACGAATTGATGTTGAAATTCCGAAAGATCTCTCTCGGCGGCAGAGAGAACTGTTGACAGAGTTCGCCAAGGAAATAGGCGAGAAACCCTAAAAGAAATTACTTCTTCTCTTCCGTAGGCGGCGGAGGAGAAGCAGGGGAAATGGGGCTAACGATTGTCGTAGCCTCTGGGGCAGGTTGAGTTGTGACGACCGGAGCATTGCTAATTGACGGAATGACCGACTGCGGTTCCATTGAGGGAAGACTTGCTAGCATTTGCTCAAGAGAGCCTCTAATCTTCGGAGCAACCGATTCTAGTTTCACTTTGGCGTCTCGTAGGCTCTTGTAGAGAGTTGCCGCGGCAGCAGTCCCTGCCAGGCCAATTCCAAGGCCGATTGCGATTGTGTAGGTTGTGAAATGCTCGATAAACACGCTGTTCACGTAGATCCGGAAGTATACGTTGTAAACGTACTCGTTAGCTAGCCAGAATGAGAAGAAAGCGATGACTATTGCCTCTATGATCATGAGTGCTTTGACAGAATCTGGCGTAACGGACCTCTGAACGGTCCTGCTGGGAGACATCTTTTCGGCCAGACCCTTCTGTGAGAAGGACGCTGACACTTGCTGGATTTGTAGAGATTGTATCTCAGACTGAAGAACGAGGGGTGTCAATCAGGAGATTTCGGAACGATCGACTTGAGGAGGGGTCATGGCCGGATTGGCTTTAAGAATGGATATTGCCTCGTGGAGCCGCAGGCGGGGGTTCCCGAGACCACTATGGGATCCTGTCCTGTAGGGCGGGATTCAGGTCAAAGGGGCAGGACCGCTCCGATAGGGAGTGGTGCTTGACTTAAGATCCGGCTTCAGGAGAGATCCTGTGGCGTAGGCCTTCGTGGGTTCGAATCCCACCCCCCGCACCAGGAACAAATCGCCTAGCTTGCTGTTTGATTAGAGTGTCGAATCAAGCGAATAGTTTCACCGAAACAGGACTCTCGCCTCAGGACCTAGTTGGAACCTATCTCACTTGCTTTGATTGCGTCAAGGTCAACAGGATTTGTGGGAATTGGAACTTGGAAATTTTCGGGTAGATCGCCCTTGCCCAGGCACCGGAATTCTACGTGATGGCACTTTGGACATTTTAGATCGTTACGTAACTGTCCTGGTTCACCTTTGTCGTCCCGCCAGATCTTGTAGCCACAACCGGGACGAGTACACTCGTACACGTATGTGACGTCATCTTTCTTCACTGCAGTCTTTCTCTTGGGATGAGAGCCGCTCTTTGGAGAAGACTTGCGGGGAGGCGAGGTCGTTCGGAGTTTTCTCACGTGTCCGGATTTCGTTTTTTTCTTCGAGGTTTTTCCGTGAGATACGGGCATGACCAATCGCTAGCTTAACGGGTCTGTCTAAGTTAGAGTGTAGTGTTACTATTCCCCCGTCGATATGGGGGCACAATAGTGGCTCAGCCGAGGGAACCTGGGTTGTCCTATTCTACCTTAACGACCATTTCTTCCTTGTATCCGGTGATTACTCGCCGATAACCTCGTAACTGTCGGTCCATCTCATCATCACCCGAGTCAGTAAGAAGGCGTCGGGGATGTAGGGCTTCGATTTTGCTTCTCGATCCCACCACGATAATGTTCTCGATACCCACCCTGCGAAGTATTTCAGGGCTGATCTGTTGGTTTCCTCGCCCAAACAGGAAGCCCTGTCCACCAATCGGCGAGATGATGATCCTTGTAGAACCTTTGCTGACCAGGCCCAGCAGAGCTGTCTCGTTCATATCCCGCCCCAATAGCGTTCCATCTCCTTTCACAGCATCAACTCCAAGGAGCGTCTTCTTGACTCCCAAGCGCCTCGCGATCCGTTCCAGTGTTGAACCCGGTCCAAGAATGTAAGTGCCAGCTAGGTCGATCTCTTCGACGAAATATTCAGCGATCGCATCCAGTTCAGCGTCTTCAGATGATCCCGTGGCCGATTTCGACTCTTGCATCAAAGGCCCCGAATCGGGAGTTGTAAGATAGCCGAACAACTTGACTGACAACCGATTCTTTCTAAACGCAGCTTCATCCACATCGACGACTTCTCCCAATCTCTTAGGAATCTGGCCTTGAAGAAACGCGACAGCAGACTCTGCAGCGGCCAACGGATTGATAGCGAAAACAGACGAATAGAGCTTCACACCAGCTGGGACACCTAGCACGGGAGTAGCTCGACCAACGCCCTTCAGCACATCTCGGGCAGTTCCGTCCCCGCCGCAAAAAACGATCAAGTCTGCCCTTTTCCTCTTCATGAGACGAGCGATTCGAGCGCTATCTTCGGACGTAGTCGTTCTTCCACTTCGCCCGATTGATTCATGCTGAAGCTTCAACTGGCTTGCGACGTTCGCTCCCATGCTTCCAGGCGCGATCAAGAATTCGATGCGCTTGTCTTGACGCTGCACTTCTTCCAAGAATCTCAAGCCTCTTTCTGGGGAGACGGATTTCGCGCCCCTTCCCATAGCCTCGCGCAGTGTCTTCCTTCCGTCGGTGCCCTTGAGCCCTACTGCCCCGCCCATTCCGGCTATCGGGTTGACGAGAAAGCCTACTTTGTGCACGTCGTCCCGACTCAGGAGTTCTCAGTGTTGCGCGTTTTTGGATAATAGGCCCATCTGAAATGTGCGGCCTTCTATCTGCCAGTCTTCCTCCATGTTCACTTTTGGTTTTTCTTGGTCGGGACGTAGAAGGTGCAGTGCCTTGGCTCTGACTTCTTCCATGAGGTAATCTCGATCATCCTCCAACCATTCCAGCTTCTGGGCGTCAGGAACGATTACGTATGCTTCCACGAAAGCGTCTACCGGAAGGTCGAGTCGTTTCCTCATTTCTTGTAATCGCCTGACAATTTCCCGCACGAAGCCCTCTCTTACCAGTTCCTTTGGAATGGTGAGATCTATGTAGACACGGCCTCCGTCAAAACTTCCCATAGCAAAGTTCTCTGGCATTTCCTCCTTGAACGAGACCATCTGACCCGTAATTGTGTAGTCTCGATCATTCACTTTCAATGTGTAAGACTTGTCTGCTTGAAGGGCTTGGAAGAGTTGTCGTCCATCTGTTGATCGTAGGGTTTCCGCGACCTTGTTGGCTTCTCCCTTGAAAACGGGTCCGAGTCCTTTGAAGTTCGGTTCAACTATCAGCTTCTTGAGCTGTTCTTCTTCGGCAAGGCGGACGAGTCGGATGTCTTTCGAGTTTGTCTGTTGCAAGAATAGTGGTCGGAGGCTCTTGACCGCTCGCTTCACCTTGTCATTATCTGTGACGATAAGGGTCCTGGCGACTGGTTGGCGGAGTTTTATTTTCTTCGATTGCCTCGCGGACGATGACGCCGCCGAGACCTGCTGCACTATCTCCATGTTCTCCTCAAGCCTCCTGTTAATCCATTCTGAGCGAGAGATTGGCCAAGAGTACATGTGAATGCTCTCAAGGCCAGACTTCACCGTTTTGCGGAAGGCTTGCTGGTAGACTGTCTCAGTCAAGAACGGGATGAATGGAGACGCTAGGGTCAGCCAAATCCTCAGCGCGTAGTGGAGAACCGAGTATGATGCGAGTTTGTCCCTGCTGTTCTTCTCCTGCCAGAACCGTCTCCTGACGAGACGAATATACCAGTGGCTCAAGTCCTCTATTACGAACCCTCTGAGCCGCCGCAACGCGAGGTGCAACTCGAGACCTTTCATATTGCCGCTCACATCCTTCAGCAAGCCCTCGCTCCGGGAGACCAGCCATTTGTCCTCGGGCCGGAGACTTTTCCAAAGTCTCTTGACCGACCAAGCATCCGGCTTGAACTTGTCGAGGTTCATGTAGAGGGTGGCAAATGAGAAGACGTTCCATGCAATCTGGAGATCTTTCGCTGCCACCTCGACCGCGTTCCATGAGAACTGGAAGTCCTCCCAGAGGGTTGACTGAACGGTGTAGAATCGAAGGGCATCTCGGCTGTACTTGCTAACAACGTCATCTGGGCCGACGAAATTTCCTTTCGACTTGCTCATCTTCTCTCCCTGTTCATCCAGGGTATGGCCGTGCATCAACACGGTTCGGTATGGGCTTCGATTGAAGGCTAGGACGCTAGGAACAAGCTGGTAGTAGAACCAGCCTCTTGTCTGATCATGTGCTTCGAGGATAAGGTCGGCGGGCCACCACTTCTTTAGCTCGACAGAATTCTTCGGATAGCCAAGGCTGGCCCAAGACGTAGCGCCGGAGTCCATCCAGACGTCAAGAATATCAGGTTCTCTCTTTGCCGTTCCTCCGCACTTGCACTTGACCCGTATTTTGTCGACGTCAGTCCGGTGCAGTTCAAACTCTCTGGGTGGGTGTAGAGCGAGTTTGACGAGTTCTGTCTTTGAGCCGATTACGGTGCGTTCTCCGCACTTCTGACAGGTCCAGATTGGGAGTGGGACGCCCCAGTAGCGTTGGCGTGATATTACCCAGTCTCGAGCGCCTTCGAGCCAGTCGTGGAACCTTTTGGATCCGGCCCATTTTGGCACCCATCGTACCTTCTGGTTCTCGCTCAGCATTTTCTTCTTGATGGATGTGACTTTGACAAACCATTGGTCTGTTGCTCGAAGGATGAGGGCTGTTTTGCACCGCCAGCAGTGAGGGTACGAGTGCTCGATCGTTTCCTCTTTCCATAGAAGATTCTTTGCCTTTAGATCTTCGATGATCACCTTGTTCGCATCTCTTACCGACAGCCCCGCGTACTTTCCAGCTTCATTCGTGAAGCGGCCTGACGGGTCTACCGGCGAGAAGGCGGGCAGACCATACCGCGTGCCGACCTCGAAGTCCTCTTCTCCATGCCCTGGGGCGGTGTGGACGGCTCCGGTTCCCTCCGACATTGACACGTGTTCAGCACTGAGCAGGACCCGATGCCGGTCTGCCCCGGTCTGGGCTTGAGTTTCTTCCTGGAGAGGTGGACGATATTGCGTGCCCTCTAGTTCTCGTCCCTGATACTCCTCTAGAACCCTGTAGCTTCGTCCTCCGAGGACTTGTTCAAGCCTCTCCTTTGCAAGTATGAGCTTGTCCCCGTCGGCCTCCACTAGGACGTAGGGTTTTTCAGGGTGAACCATCACGCCCAGGTTTGCCGGCAGCGTCCAAGGAGTTGTGGTCCAGATGAGTATGAACTCTCCCGGCTTTTCGACAAGGGGGAGTTTGACGTAGATCGAGAAGTCTTGGACGGTTCGGTATTCGTCTGTCACCTCGTACCCAGCGAGGGCTGTTTCGCAGCGGGGACACCAGTGGACTACCTTGAACGCTTTGTAGAGCAGGTGTTTCTCTTGAGCCTGCTTTATCGTCCACCAGACGGATTCAATGTAACTATCCTTGTAGGTCAAGTAGGGGTTGTCCCAGTCCATCCAGATCCCGAGGTTTTTCAGAACCCTGGTCTGAGCTTGGACGTTCTCTTCGGCAAGTTTTCTGCAATCGGCGATGAATCGGCCTACTCCGACAACATTCTCAATGTCCTTTTTGGAGCCTAGCTTCAATGACTTCTCTATCATTACTTCGACAGGAAGCCCGTGGCAGTCATAGCCTGGTTGGTCGTGGACATTGTAGCCTCGCATCCTATAGTACCGGATGACGATGTCTTTCAGCGTCTTGTTCCATGCGAGCCCTACGTGGGGCGCGTTGGTTACGTATGGCGGACCGTCTAGAAAGTAGAACTTTGGACGTTTGACGAGTTTTTTCTTTGTCTTCTGATAGGTCCGGTTAGTGTTCCACCAGTTGAGGGTCTCCTGCTCGGCCTTGTGAGGGTCGTATTCTCTGGAAAGCTTCCCTACCGATCCGGGAGTCAACACTTGACACCCAAACTAGTTCTCCTCGTGGAATCGAAGGTCTCAGACCTCGGAGGCCGCATTCCTATCATCATCTTAAAAACAATCGGGTTCCGGCTCAGCATCGTCTCTCTTGCCACGTCTACTGCCCGACTGCTGGATGTGCCAGAGCGTCTACGAGCCCAAAAATCTAGTTTTCTACGAGTCACGCACGTCAGTTGCCAAGTTGAATCCTGACCAGGCTTTCGAAGGCTACACTTTTCTGACACTAAAATGGCACGAAGAAGAACTGTACAAGTTGGCTGACAAGGATCGCAAACAGTTTCTAGAAGACATGTCACTAGTTGCAAACGCGCTATCCAAGGCGTTCAAGCCTGACAAGATGAACTACGAGTTGCTGGGGAACGCCATGCCACATCTCCACTGGCACTTGATTCCAAGATACACGTCGGACCCAATGTGGGGACGGCCTATCTGGGCTGGTAATCGGCGTCGGAAGAGGTTGAACGCGGAAGGATATGCGTTGCTAACGGGAAGGGTCGAAACGGCCATTTCGACCCTCAAGAGAAGGACCGTGGCGCGTGACAAGTCGAGTAACAATAGGCCGCACCGCTCAGTTACGTCATCTTGAAACCTTCGCTACTCTGCAAACACACTATCACGAACACTCACAGGACTAAGAAAGGGTAACATGTCCACCCCCGTTTATCTAGACCTAGTTGCGATGGCGGCCACAGCCCTTTCCTTGTGGCTACTTGTCCGACAGAAACCTTCGTTTGTCGGGATTGCGCGACGCAACCTAATTCGGCTAAACATCTACTTCTTCCTAATTCTGGCGGCCGATATAGATAGAATCCTAGCCCAAAACATCATTGCAACCTACATAATGCTGATCGGTTTCTTTCTGGTCGCCATGAACTTCGGCCATGCTGCAGCAGTTGTTCAGTTCTGTCCTGAAGCTAGAACATGGGGTGAATCTATGAAGATCATTCTCAAGAGAACGATGTTGTTCCCCCTGTTTCTTCTAATCCTTGGTACTTGGCTTGCAGTCACACTCGCCTTTGAACCGGTCACATCTTCCCTTACGTCATACGGGAATGAGGCCTATGTACTGCCATCCTTTCCCTCATGGTACATCGCGCTGACTGTCGTTCTTGCAATTCCTATCATCTTGTATCCTTCCCTGCTGCTTCTTTCATCTCTGCGTCGTGCCCAGACCTCGTACACTAGAAATTCTCTTCTCCTGATGCTGTCTAGCTGGCTTTGCTTTCCCACCGTAGGGCTGGTAATTTTCTTCCTCTTATCACCGATAATTCCTTTCTCCTACGAGATGGGGCTGATTATCAGTTCCGCACTCTATTGCCTGCTAGCCTTTTCCATCCGGACTCTTCCCGGAACAACCAGGTTCCTGAAGAGCAGCCTCTTTCCTCAGAGTCTCATAAAATTCGGAAAACGATACCTAGTGCTTCACGATACCGGTATGCGGACGATATCATTCCTTTCCTCTGCTTTTCGAAGCACTATCGACGCCGGTGCTAGAGTTGTCCTGAAGTCTCCGGCCTCTTGGCTCGTAGAGGGGCTGTCACATAACGATTCGCGATTCAACGAGTGGGCAGAGAATGGAAAGTTCGTCACGTCTTCGGCCGGTTCTGATGACAAAAAATCTGGGAGTGAGGGTCTCTCGGACAAATTTGGTTTGAGCCAGACGGCGACCGTGTTCGTAAGAGAGCTGGAGCGGCAGGACCTTCAAGGATCGATGGGGTTGATTACAAAAGATTCAAAGAATCCTAATGAGCCTGAAGCCGAAATGTTTCTGCTAGAATCCAGCCAAGCGCCTAGACCCCAAGTTGCTGATTTCCTGCAAAGGAACCGAGACGTTGAACTTGTCAACCTCTCAGAAGCGTCCGACCCATTTTCAACCCTCGTAAACCTGGACCACCAGAAAATGGAAGGTTCTAAGATCCTCCTGGAATATTCGTCTAACGCGAACTTCGAGGATTTAGTGAACAAGTTCTTCGACGAGGGAATCGCCAATGCGGAGATGTGCGCTCTTTTCACATCCAAGTCTAGCAAGTTGTACAGGGCGTTGAAAGGAAAGAGAATGATGAGGATGGTCGCGGCTTCCTCCCTAGTATCGGTGCCGGACGAGTTGCCAGACGGGGAGATTCAGATCCCCGACAAAGAGCTAGGCCTGGTGACCTCGCTAGTTACTGAGTTCTATGAGAACAACAAATCTGTTGCTCTGAGCTTCGTATTCGACAGCATCACCGAACTCATCAGGGGGGAAAGATGGGAGCAAGTCTACTCAGGCATCAAGCAGCTGATCGAGCTCTTGAGCCCTTCAACCATCACCGCCATATTTCTCGTCAATACAGAGACGACAGAGCCACGATTCTTAGGAGCATTGCGAGGGATGTTTTCAGTCCAGATGAAGCTCGGCGAAGTCGGAAGTCAACCCCTTCGGGTCGCAAAGTCAGAATTCTGATCGTTAGATCATAGTGACTCTCAGAGGGATTTTTTTCGCTCGATTCCTAACACTATTTAAAATACGGGCGGATTCGTTAACAGCCCGCTCTAGAAGGACTGGAAGCTGAATCGTAGTGGAACACCTAAACCATGATGTTCTGGTCATCGGAGGGGGCGCCGCTGGACTCAGGGCCGCAATTGCGGCGGCAGAGCTGAACCCCAAGCTGAACATTGCCATTGTCTCCAAAGTCTATCCAATGCGAAGCCACACGGTTTCAGCGGAAGGTGGCATGGCCGCGGTCCTAAGAACTGACTACGACAATTTCGACCTGCACGCGTACGACACGATCAAGGGGAGCGACTTTCTAGCGGATCAGGACGCAGTAGAGTTCTTTGTGAGAGAGGCGCCGAAGGAGTCAGTACGGCTTGAGCACTGGGGCTGTCCCTTTAGTCGTGATCCGGACGGCCGGATTAGCGTGCGGGCTTTCGGTGGAATGAGCGTAAAAAGAACATTGTTCGCTACAGACAAGATTGGATTTCACCTTCTACACACTCTCTTCCAGACGAGCTTGAAGTTTGAGAATATTCACAGGTACGACGAATGGTTCGCCACATCGATCCTCGTGGACAACGGCCGAGTTGACGGCGTTACAGCAATCGACATCCGTTCAGGCGAGCTCGTATCGTTTCTAGCAAAAGCTGTCGTGATCGCGACCGGTGGATGCGGCAGAATCTATCAGTTCACAACCAACGGATGGATCAAGACCGGCGATGGCATGGCCCTGGCATACAGGGCTGGGGTCCCGCTCAAAGACATGGAAATGGTCCAGTACCATCCCACACTGCTACCCAACACCGGTATTCTGATCACCGAGGCCGCTAGAGGAGAAGGCGGTCATCTACTGAACAAGTACGGCGAACGGTTCCTCAAGAGGTATGTTCCCAACAAGATGGAACTGGGACCGAGAGATATCCTATCACGCGCAGAGATGACGGAGATCAAGGAGGGCCGAGCATTTGAAGGCCCATACGGCAGTTATGTTCACTTGGACCTCACCCATCTAGGCGAGGAAACGATCGAGGCGAAGCTTCCCTTCGTGAAAGAACTGGCGGAGAGATACTTGGGGATAGATCCAGTTCATGAGATGATACCTGTCAGGCCAGGTCAGCATTACATGATGGGCGGTGTTCATACTGACATACATGGCTACACCGGCCTCCCTGGACTGTATGCTGCGGGAGAGATGGCGTGTGTCAGCATGAATGGTGCAAACCGTCTAGGCAGCAACTCGTTGACTGAATGCCTCGTGTTCGGCGCTGAGGCCGGAATTGGAGCGGCTCAGTATGCGACCAAGCAGGGTGCACCGAGTTTCGGGAACCCTGTTCAAGGACTCGCCCTAGAGGAAGAGAAGAGAATCTACGATAGGGTTCTGAAACATGAGAAGGGCGAGAAAATCTCGACCATTCGAACAGAGATGCAGAAGGCCATGGAGGAGCATGTTGGCATCTACCGTGATGAGAACAGCCTCAGGGAGGCTTGCAAGCTCATCGGAGATTTGAAACAGAGAATGAAGAACGCAGTCGTTGAAGACAAAGACCGCGTCTACAACACCGACCTAGTCTCTGCGCTAGAACTGGATTTCATGCTTGACGTCGCAGAGACCATCGCTTACGCTGCGCTAGCTAGAAGAGAATCAAGAGGAGCGCACTCGCGAACGGACTATCCGAAACGTGACGATGTACAATTCCTCAAGCACTTGATGGTCTATGAGACTGGAACCGTCCCGAGGATAGACTCGATGCCAGTAACCATTACGCGCTGGAAGCCGGAGGCTCGCATCTACTAATGAGCCAAGATATTGCAACGATTAGAGTAACGCGATACCGACCCGAGAAAGATGCGAAGCCGTACTTCCAAGATTACGAAGTGCCCTACCGAAAAGACATGGTTGTTCTTGACGCGCTCAACTACATCAAGGCCAATCTAGATGGGACGCTGACCTATCGCTGGTCGTGCAGAATGGGGGTCTGCGGCAGCTGCGGTGCAAACGTAGATGGCGTCCCCAAGCTCACCTGTGCTAGCTTTCTACACGAGTTCAAAGGTCGGACGATCAAGGTGGAACCCCTCACCCACTTTCCAGTCATCAAAGACTTGGTCGTCAACATGGACGACTTCATGCATAAGCTGGTCGAGATCAAGCCCTGGATAATACGGGAGAAAGAGTCCCCACCAGAAGAGGGGGAGTACCGCCAGAGCGCGGAAGAACTAGAACGGTACGACCAGTTCTCCTCCTGTATCAACTGCATGCTCTGCTACTCCGCCTGCCCAGTCTATGGTCTTAACGAGAAGTTTCTAGGTCCCGCGGCTACAGCGCTCGCTTACAGATACATTGAGGACTCCAGAGACCAGGGCAAAGCTGTTCGGTTTCCGATCGTGCATGAAATCGAAGGAGTTTGGGAATGCACGCTCGTCGGAGAATGCAGCGTCGTGTGCCCGAAAGGCGTCGACCCCATGCTCGCGATTCAGAAAACAAAGATTCTCGGGGCGACTAATGCTTTGAAATCGCTAGTGATGCCGCGAGGAGGCGGAAAGTAGTTTTGTCGAAAGAGAAACCATTTCCCGAGTACAGACGCAAGCTGGGTCCCGGATGGTGGCTTTCCAACCGCCACTTTACACAGTACATGATTCGGGAGTGGACGAGCTTCTTTGTCGCGGTCTTCAGCCTCATCTACATCTACGAACTATCACTCTTCGCATCTGGGGCGAAAGCAGACGCTCTCAACCTCCTGAGAAATCCGGGTATCATCGCCTTCAACGTTCTCGCGTTGTTGTTCACATCATACCACGCGCTGACATGGTTCTATCTGATTGGCAAGATTCAGCCGATCAAGATGGGAAAAACAACAAGCAAACCCTGGCAAGCCCTGCTTGTCAATACTGTCCTTCTGCTGATAATTTCTTATGCGGTAATTGAAATCCTCGTTTTGAGGTGACATCCAGATGCCCCAAGTCGCTCGTCTTCATGCAATCCTCTGGGGAGTCTTCTCTATGGGAGGTTTCATCGCCGCATTCCTACTTCCCGTGCTGATCTACCTAGTCGGAATCGCCTACCCACTGGGACTCTGGCCAGTAGCCGGCCAAGATCCTACCAGCTCGATACTCGACCATCGTCATCTAGGGACATTGTTTCTTTTCGTGACCGTAGCCGGGTCTTTGTACCACGGAATATTCCGGTTCCAGTCGACCCTCACCGAGGTCGGTTTGGCACGCGCAAAACGGGCGTTAGAAGCAATTGGGTACTTGATAATCATCATAGGCATCCTAGCCACCGCCTACTACCTGTTGCTGTTGAACCCCGGTGTTCTCAGTCTTCCCTGAACTCCTCTGACCCACCTCATTCTAATACCGGCCTAGAACCTGTTGGCAGATGAGATAGGAATGGGCCACGAGCATTCCCTCAGGGAATTCAAAGCGTACCGGGAGAAGATGAATGAGAAGATTCTGGAAAGAGGAAACCTTCAGATCAAACGTTTCTTCAACTTGGACACACAGGCCTACGACGACGGAGCTCTTTCTAGGAAGACCAAAGAGTTGATGGGGCTCGTCGCATCTCTAGTTCTCCGCTGCGATGATTGTGTTACGTACCACATCATCCAGTGTGTTGAGCAGAAGGTTTCAGATGCAGAGTTTTTCGAGGCCTTCAATGTGGGCTTGATAGTGGGCGGGTCAATAGTTATACCCCACCTGCGAGGAGCAGTAGAAATGTTGGAAGAATGCAGGCGGAAGGAAGGACAAACCTAGGGCTGGTAGCTCACGCTACTTTGTAGATTAACCAGTTCTTGTCTTTGAAATTGATCAAACGATAATCTCCCTTCAACTTTCGCCCCTCCAAGAGAACGTGGTACTTCCTTGGCTCCCTGACCTCTAAGACATAGAATCCTTTGTCCCAGACCTCTACCTTGCCAGCACCATACTCGCCTTCTGGAATGGTTCCTTCGAAGCCGTAGTAGCTCAGAGCATGATCCTCAACCTGGACAGCCAGCCGCTTGACTCCCGGCTCCGTCGGGGGACCCTTCGGGACAGCCCAGCTCTTCAAGACCCCATCTAACTCGAGACGGAAATCCCAGTGCAACCGACGGGCATGGTGTTCCTGGACCATGAATCTTAGCTGTGACTTCGATGCTCTTTCCGGACAACTTCGTTTGCCCACTCGATTCATGGGAGCCTCTCTTCCAGCTAACCAGTGGATGGTGATTCAAGAATTATCGTCCGAACAGGTTATTAGGATGATTCTATTGCGATAGAATGTTTCGGGATGAGAAGAATCTGGCTGATTCTGGCAATCCTCGCAATCTTGGTAACGATTGTCGCTAGCTCCGCGTTTCCTCTCTTGACAAGATTGCCACCTTCTATTCCCAAAGCTCACGCTGCAACACGCTCTGTTACCCTCGTGGGCTACGCCGGTTCTGGCTGGAACATGGCCAACCCTTCTATCACCGTAACCCAAGGCGACGTTGTAACAGTAACCCTGTCAAGTGGCGACGGCATTATGCATAGTTTCGTTGTCGACGCGGACAAAGACATGCCATTCTTTTCGTCGACCGGTTGCCCCCCCTTGCCTGACAATGATAAGTGCTCGGGCTCCTTTACAGCCCCTAGTGCTTACCCGGTAACCTATCAGTTTACGGTCGATTTCCCTCCAGGTACGTACGTTTACTATTGCAGCTTTCATCCAACCACGATGGTCGGCAATTTCATAGTTCAACCTCAGCCGGGACCTGATTTCGGCGTTTCTTCCAACCTCTCGTCACTAACCATACTTCAGGGCTCGAAGACTAACTCGACCATCGCAGTGACTAGCCTCAACAATTTCGCGGGCTCGGTTACCTTGTCATCGTCACCATCATCGCCGTCCGGCCTCACGACAAGCAGCTTCAGTGTCAATCCGGTTACGGTTTCAGCAGGTGGAACAGCAAAGTCAAACTTCACAATCTCAGTACCCGCGGGTACATCCCCAGGCTCTTACAGCCTCACTTTGACGGGCTCAAACACGACAACATCTCGTAATACTATCGTGAGCGTTGCCGTGATCGCTTCTGACTTCACCATTATCTCCAGCCCGTCATCGCTCAATATTCCTCAAGGGTCATCTGGCACGACCACCATTACTCTGACTAGCCTTAACGGGTTCTCTGGGACCGTGTCTTTGACTTCCACTCTTTCTTCTAGTGGGCCTCAGCTAACCTTCAGCCCTGCGTCCGTGGCTGTGCCCTCGGACGGTTCAATATCGTCGACCTTGAGCGTGTCCGCAGCTTCTTCCGGAGCATATTCCACGCCGGTATCGCAGGGAAGCTACACAGTGACTGTGACCGGGACAAGCGGATCGCTGGTCCACTCGGCAACGCTTGCATTGACCGTGGGCTCATCCTCGGGCGTCGGAGCCCTCCCGAGCGCAGCTATCATAGGAGGAGCGATTGCCGCCGCTATCGCAGTCGTCGCGGGGATAGTCTACGTCCTACGGCGCAGACCTAAGACAAACACGTAGTCAATCTCGCATCCTCGTCCTTCTGAAATGGAAGTAGATCCCCGCTGACAGTGTTATCATTCCGATGGTTATCCCGATAGAATAGCTGCCCGAGTCTGCTCCAGGCAACGCCAACAGTTCTGCATTGCTGACTGGTCCAAAAGAGGCTGCTCCGCATATCAATGCGAAAGGCATGTATTTTGAGGGTCGCGCGACGCCAAACAACCATTTTCCAACACTAAGCATCGCTAGTGCCAATCCCTCTGACAAAGCCATGTACGATACAACAAAGGGAACGACTGCCCAGGGTCCAATCAGGACTGCAGATGCGACGAACGGGTTCTGCTCCCAAGCTCCTTGGGACAATCCAATTAATGTGAGGTAAATGTCGGCGACGACGAGAGCGATTGGGATGGTGAAGATCCATCCATCATTTCTGAAGAATAGTTGGGAGAGTTCCTCGAAATCTGTCGGAATTATCCAGAATCCTAGGACGAGACAGGCAATACCTGTTGCGAGGACCAGGGTGATTCCCAGTTGTGATAGATGAACCTGTCCGGAATCGACTACACTGAACCAGCCTATGAGAGGGCTTGCCAGGACCCAGTACAGTCCCGATCCGACGAGCAGCAGTCCAGTACCGGGGCGGATTTTCAACTCTTTTCCCTGCTGGTATTTCTCGATCGACCGAGTTGGCGAAGGCGTTGAGAAATCTTGACTTTCGGGGACCGTGGGGTCGTTTTGGGTTTGAAGACGCGTAAGCCGATAGAGGATAGAATAGAGCTGATCAGCGTCGCGAGCCCCGCTACGGGGTAGAGGATTTGCGCCGCCACGCCTAGACCGGTCCCTTCTTGGGCGACGATGAAGGAGAATTCTCCTCGGGGAAGCATCGAGAGGCCGACCCTGGTGGCTTCATCTTTTGCTCCCGATAGTCTCGCGCCGGCCCAGCAGCCAAGGAACTTTCCGAAAATGGCTATGGTTAGGACTGCGATGATTGGTAGTGTAACCGTGAGGAGTGCTCCGATGTTGATGAGTGTTCCCATAGAGACGAAGAAGAGGACGATGAACAGGTCCTTGATCGGGCCCACCTTTTCCTTGACGAACTGGGCTTGGGGCCCTCTGATCATCAGTCCCATGAGGAACGCGCCAACCGCGGGCGAAAACCCAAGGTAGGACGAGAGGAGTGCGAATGCGAAGCCGAAAGAGAGAGCGAGCAGGAACGCGGTTTCCCTGTATTCTTGATCTGCTTTGCTGATCCTATCTATGAGCCAGGGCGCGATTCTCCAGCCGAAGAAAAATATGATTCCCACAAGTAATGCTCCCTTCA
>Ga0209236_1000581_pt1 | contig 21477 bp, 19 predicted proteins | sample GraSoi013_1_40cm_FD_185819 | JGI IMG/M metagenome (GOLD analysis project Ga0209236, IMG submission 185819) | Grasslands soil microbial communities from the Angelo Coastal Reserve, California, USA - Sample 09_27_2013_1_40cm (SPAdes) (version 2) | ecosystem: Environmental > Terrestrial > Soil >... | reverse complement strand
AACGCGCGCAGCAACGACCCCAAGGCCGGTAGCGCAGCTGACGTGTTCCGGCAGACTGCCCAGCCGACACACTCTTGAATCCTCCCGTTCGGTTCGTGTTCGGCCTGCACCTGCATCAGCCGGTGGGGAATTTCGATCACGTCATGGCCGATCACGTCCGCGACGTCTACCGGCCAATCATCGAGCGTGCGGCTCAAGCAGGATTCTTCCCGCTCACGTTGCACGTGTCAGGGCCGTTGCTCGAATGGCTGGAAGGGCACGACACCGCCTGGCTCGACATGATCGGCCGATTGGCGGCAGACGGCAAACTCGAGCTGTTGCTCGCCGGATTCGACGAGCCGATTCTGGCATCGCTGCCAAGAGAAGATCGCTTGGAGCAGATCGGCCGGATGCGCGACTACCTGAAGCAACGCTTCGGCGCGAATGCGACCGGACTGTGGCTCACCGAGCGCGTCTGGCAGCCGGAGCTTGCCGCCGACCTCGCGGCAGCCGGCGTCGCCTACGCCCTCGTCGACGACCGCCATTTCCTCGTCAGCGGGTTCCGCCACGACGAGCTGCACGAGCCCCATCACACCGAATCCGATGGTCAGCGGGTCGGCTTGCTCGCGATCGACGAGCGGCTTCGCTACCTCATTCCCTTCCGGCCGCCAGAAGAAACGGCGTCGTACTTGCGCGAGCTGCGGTCGCAGGGCCACGGCCTCGCCGTCCTGGCGGATGACGGCGAAAAGTTCGGCGGCTGGCCTGGCACCAAGGACTGGGTCTACGGATCGGGTTGGCTCGATTCTTTCCTGAAGACGATGGACCGGCTCATCACGGCCGGCGAGATCAAACTCTCGACAGCGGGTGCGGCATTCCGCGAGGTCCCTTCAGGGGGACTCGCGTATCTCGGGACCGCTTCCTATCGGGAAATGGAGAAATGGGCGCTGCCGCCGGCCGCGCAACGCGACCTGACGACGCTCGAAGAGGAGCTGGGTCCCAAGCATCTGGCCGCTTCAGCATCGTTCGTGCGGGGGGGACACTGGCATCACTTCCTGGTCAAGTACCCCGAGTCGAATCGGATGCACAAGACGATGCTGGCGTTGTCAACCCTATCCCGCCGCCGTGGCGATCCCCCCGAAGCCCGGCGGGCGATCGGTCGCGCGCAATGCAACGATGCGTACTGGCATGGAGTGTTCGGCGGACTCTACCTGCCGCACCTGCGCACCGCGATCTGGCGCCAGCTCGCGATCGCCGAACGTGTGTTGCGACAAGGCGAGCCGCTCTTATGCGAGGAGATCGATCTCGACTACGACGGATTCAACGAGCTGTGGGTGCACTCCGCTCAGTTCTCGGCCGTGATCAGCCCGCAGCGCGGCGGCGCCATCGAGCTGCTCACCCGCTTCAGTGACTTGACCAACTTCGCCGACGTGCTGACGCGGCGCCGCGAATCGTATCACGAGATTCCCAAAGGCCCGCAGCACCATGACGGAGGAAAAGAGGCGGGGCATCCATGACATCGAGCGCGCATCGCGTCTCACCTCGCTGCCGCCCGTCGACGCCGAGCCGCGCGCGATCCTCGTCGATCGCCTGCTCGGGGACGATGTCACTCACGCGCAATACTCGAATGGCACGTACTCGCCGATCAGATCGTGGGCCGTCGTACCGATGACAGCTGCCGTGAAAATATCTGCCGACACGGCGGTAATCACGCTGCGCGCGAAAGATCTCGAGAAGCGTTTGACGTTTGACGCCACCGGTTGCCTCGCGGTCGCGTATTCCTGGAACACAGACGACTCCCCCAAGAATGCGCTGTTCGCTCCGGAACTGTCGCTCGCGCGCGATGTCGCACTCAGTGCGCCTGCTGCTACAGAGACGTGGCGATATCCGATTACTACGGTCGCCAGAAGTGAGCGCGGCTTCGAGGAAACCGTGCAGGGCGTCTCGCTGACGCCACGGTGGCCGGTGGGGATCGGGGGCGCAGTGTTGGAGCTCGGAACTTGAGAGTGCCCCCCGCCCCCCCGCTCGCGGCGCAGCTCGCCGAGGTCGGACGTCTCTGTTACAGCCGCGGATGGGCGCTCGGCACCAGCGGTAACTTCAGCGCCGTCGTCAGCCGTGAGCCGTTGCGGCTCGCCATAACGAGCAGCGGCGTGGACAAGGGACTGCTGACGCCAGCCCAGATCGTCGAGATCGACGAGCGCGGCCGTTTGGTCGCAGGGTCCGGGAAGCCATCCGCTGAAGCCAGCCTGCACATCGCAATCGCCCAAACCAAACGCGCGGGCGCGGTGTTGCACACGCACTCGATCTGGAGCACGATATTATCAGAGGACGCGAAGGACGGGGGCGGGCTCGCGATCGAAGGTTACGAGATGTTGAAAGGTCTCGATGGCGTCGCGACGCACGAGCATCGCGAATGGCTGCCGATCATCGAGAATACGCAGGACTGGGTCGCCGCCGCCCCACGGGTCGCGGGCATGCTGCGAGAGTTCCCGGCAACGCATGGATTTCTGATCCGGCGCCACGGGCTCTACACGTGGGGCGCGACGCTCAGCGAGGCGCAGCGACAGGTCGAGATTCTGGAGTTCCTGTTGGAAGCGATGGGCAGAAAGCGAGGCACAACATGGCAACCGTGAGAATTCCCGCCGAGCGGCGCACGATCACCGATCAGCGCGAAGTGACGAGCTATCTCACTGGGTTAGGCATCGACTACGAGCGCTGGCCGGGTGAGCAGCGCGTCGCCTTCGACGCGCCGGCTGAAGAGGTGCTGACGGCCTACGCGCCCGAAATCGCAACGCTCAAGGCGCGCGGCGGCTACGTGACGGCCGACGTGATCGACGTGACCTCGGCGACTCCGGGTCTCGACGCGATGCTGGCAAAGTTCAACACCGAGCACTGGCACGATGAGGACGAGGTCCGCTTCATCATTCGCGGCCGCGGTCTGTTCCACATTCATCCGCAGCAGGGACCGGTGATCGCTATCGAGGTCGAGGCGGGCGATCTGCTCCGCGTACCGCGCGGCACGCACCATTGGTTCGACCTCTGCGCCGATCGCAACATCCGCGCGATCCGGCTGTTCCAGGACAAATCGGGCTGGACTCCGCACTACACCAACAGCGGCACCGACAAGGGCTATCAGCCGGTGTGCATGGGACCGAGCTATCTCCCGCTAGGGGCAAGCGCCGGAGCTCGGCCGAGCTGACGCAGATCCGCGCGATTTTGTTGGACATCGAGGGCACGACGACGCCCATCGAGTTCGTCCAGCAGGTGCTGTTCCCGTACGCGCGCGCGCGCGTCCACGACTTCCTCACCCAGCACGCCGCCGATCCCGATGTTCGCGGCGACATCGCCCTGCTCCGCGCGGAACATACCGCTGAGCCATCGCACGTCGGACGTCCCGCCTGGAATCCATCCGACGATCGCGCCTCGGCGGAGGCGTACGTCTACTGGCTCATGGATCGCGACAGCAAGTCCACCGGGTTGAAATCGCTGCAGGGCCGGATCTGGGAAGAGGGATACCGCAAGGGAAAATTAAAAGGAAAGGGCGCCGTCTATCCCGACGTGCGACCCGCTCTCACACGGTGGCGCGATGCAGGCAAAGACATCGCGATCTTCTCGTCTGGTAGCGTGCAGGCGCAGCGCAATCTCTTTGCCAACGCGACGGCGGGTGATCTCTCTGCTTTTCTCTCCGGCTATTTCGATACAACAACTGGCCCCAAACGCGCTGCCGCGAGCTATCGCCGCATCGCCGAGCTCCTCGGCCATTCGCCAGGAGAAGTCCTGTTTATTTCCGACGTAACGGCTGAGCTCGATGCAGCCCGTGAGGCCGGCATGCAGACCGCACTGTGCGTGCGCGGATCCAGTCCGGAAAACCGTTCGTCCCATCCTCGCGTCCGCTCCTTTGACGAGCTAGCGTAGCAGCGATGACCATCGCGCTCATCGTCGGCATCGTCGTTCTCGCGTGGGCCGTCTTCACGTTCAATCGGCTCATCCGCCTGCGCCAGCTCGGCGACAATGCGTGGGCCGACATCGACGTACAGCTCAAGCGCCGCCACGATCTCATTCCATCGGTCGTGGCCGTAGTTCAGGGCCATGCCGGGTACGAGCGCAGCACGCTCGAGGCGTTGACGCAGGCCCGCAGCCGCGCGATCCAGGCCGCGACGGCCGGCGGACCCGCCACCCGCGCGCGCGAGGAAGATCCGCTTGGCAACGCGCTCGGGCGGGTATTCGCCGTCGCCGAGGCGTATCCGGAGCTGCGGGCGGTGGCGAGCTTCGCCGGGCTACAGACGACGCTGACCGATGTCGAAGATCATCTGCAGAACGCGCGTCGCTATTACAACGCAGTGGTGCGCGACTTCAACACGGCGATCGCGCAATTCCCCGCCAGTCTCATCGTGGGGCTTATGCGGCTCCATCCCCGCGAGTTCTTCGGACTCGACGATCCCGCGGAGCGCGCGGTGCCGCGCGTGCCACTGGCGTTGGTGCTGCTGTTGCTGTACCCGACCGCGCTTGCGGCGCAGCGCTCCTTATCGATCGAGCGATTCGACGCGCGGATCGTCGTCAACCGCAACTCGGGGCTCGACGTCACCGAAACGATCACCGCGCGGTTCGTGGGGTCCTGGAACGGACTGTATCGCACCATTCCGGTCGATTATCACACACCGCAGGGCTTCAATTGGCAGTTGGGGTTGTCGCTGGAAAGCGCGCGGGACGATGCCGGACACAATCTCCGCACGGCGACCAGCCGCGAGGGCGCCTACGTCAAATACAAGATCTGGATCCCAGGGGCGCAGGACGCGGAGCGCACGGTCGTGCTCCACTACCGAGCGACAAACGGGTTGCGGTTCTTCGATGAGCACGATGAGCTGTACTGGAACGTGACGGGCGATCAGTGGGACGTCCCGCTCAATGCCGCGACGGCGGTGATCGAGCTGCCGGCCGGTACCCCTGGAGTCCGCGCGATCGCGTTCAACGGCGTCTACGGATCGACCGCGCGGGAATCACAGGTCGCCATCGACGGCAGCACGGTGCGGATCACGATGCCCCCCCCCCATGCGCTCGGGTATCACGAAGGACTCACCGCGGTTGTGGGATGGGACAAGGGCGTGGTGACCGCGCCAACAACCGCAGAACGTGCCTTAGCCACACTGCGCAGCAACTGGCCGCTCTTGATCCCGCTTGGCGTTCTTCTGTTCGGCTTCCTCGCATGGCGTCGCTGGGGCGCCGATCCCCGCCGCCGGCCGATTGCGGTCCAATACTCACCCCCGGAACGAATGTCTCCTGCCGAGGCAGGCACTCTGCTCGACAACTCGGCGGACATGCGTGACATCACCGCGACCATGGTGGATCTCGCTGTGCGAGGATTTCTCCGGATCGAAGAGCGTGAGAAGCCAGCGCTCTTCGGACTGTTCGGTGGAGGACGAGAGTACTCGTTTCGCCGGCTCAAGCCTGTGGGAGACACCAACGCGAACGAGCTCAAAACCCACGAAAATCGCGTCTTTCACGGGATTTTCTCCGGCCGTGGCGACAGTGTGGACCTCTCGGACTTGAAGGATGAGTTCTACACTCAGCTGAAGCCCATTCGGGACCACTTATACGATGGGCTCGTGGAACAGGGGTTCTATCGCTGGCGCCCCGATAACGTGCGCAACGTATGGATCGGCATAGGAATTTTCTTCGGCATCGCCGTGGGGGTCTTGGGATGGCTGGTCGCGGCCCGCTTTCAGCTGACGCCCGTTCCTTTCATCATCGCCGGTGCTGTGAGTGGGCTGATTTTGCTCGCGTTCTCAACAATCATGCCCGCTCGTACCGATTCGGGTACCCGCGCGCTCGAACAAGTCCTTGGATTCGATGAGTTCCTCCGTCGCGTCGAGTCGGAGCACCTGAAGCGCATAATCGTCGGCCATCCAGAGCTGTTCGACAAGTATCTGCCGTTTGCGATGGCTTTCGGCGTCGAGAAGCAATTCGCGCGCGCGTTCGAAGGCATCTATACACAGCCGCCGCAGTGGTACGTCGGACCTAGCGTCGTGAACTTCAACGTGTCCAACTTCTCCAGCAGCCTCTCACAGCTCGGCACCGTGGCGGGCACGACGCTATCATCCTCGCCGCGCAGCTCCGGCGGCTCAGGCTTTGGTGGCGGCGGTGGATCGGGTGGCGGTGGCGGCGGCGGCGGTGGCGGCGGCTTCTGAAATCAAGGAGAGAACCAATGCGCTACGGTAAGCTTGTGCTTCTCATCGGTGCGACGCTCACGACTCTGCTCTCGGCTCAAACCACGCCGATGCAGAGAGCCTTCGACGCTCATAAGGGCGAGTTCGACTATCTGCTGGGCGATTGGGAGTTCACGGTCACCAATCCGCAATACGGCACCAATCGCGGCTATTGGAGCGCGGTGCGGCTCGCGGACGGCCAGATCCTGGATGAGTATCGGGTCGTGGGTGACAGCGGCCAGACCTACTACGTTACCACCACCATCCGCAACTACAACGGCGCCGCCGACCGCTGGGAGCTCATTGGCGCGGATGCCGGAACGGGCCTGCAAGATTTCGGCACCGGTCACAAAGTGGGCGACGAGATGCGGATCGAGCAAACCTTCGGCGTCGCGCGCGGGACGCCGTCACAGTGGCGGATCCGCTACTACAACATCCAGCCTGATCACTTTTCCTGGATTGCCGACCGGTCGACCGACGGCGGCAAGACGTGGACGAAGGACTACCAGAAGATCGAGGCGCGGCGCATCGGTCCCGCGCGGACGCTGCCCTCGTTCGCGCCGGCGCGGAACCGGCCGGGAACCTAACAGACCAGCTGCTGCATCCACTTCGGATCAAGTCTCGCCGCCTATTAACATCGCGGCGCTGTCACTCGTCTGTTCGAACGTCACCTACGATTCCGACGCGAGCGCCGGGAACCCAACGCGGTAGATGTCGTTCTGTACGAAGCCGGAGTCCTTCCAAGCTGCTGGAGTCTGACCCTGTTGACCGTCGAGAGAGAGAAGTGACAGCGCGAGCAGCCGCGTCATACGATATCCTTAAAGAAGTGTTGTTGTGCCGAACGGGACCAACGGGGGTAATGTAGGTCATGACAACCACGACACGACTTAGCCTGCTTCTCGGGGCGCTATCGCTGTTCGCTCTCCCGGTTCGGGCTCAGTATTTCGGCCGCAATGCCGTTCAGTATGAGACGTTCCACTTCAAGATCCTCAAGACCCAGCACTTCGACATCTACTTCTATGATAAGGAAGCGGATCTTGCGGCTGAAGCCGGGCGCATGGCGGAACGGTGGTACACGCGCCTCTCAACCGTTTTGCGCCATCAGTTGAGCGGCCGGCAGCCCCTGATCCTCTACGCGGATGCGCCTGATTTCTGGCAAACGAACGTGTTCGGCGGTCAGCAACCGGGCGAAGGAACGGGCGGCGTCACGGAGAGCATCAAACGCCGCATCGTCCTCCCGGCAGGCGCTTCGCTGAAAGAAACCGATCACGTGATCGGGCACGAATTGACGCACGCGTTCCAGTACGACATCACAGGCGTCGGCCGAGGATCGTCGGCGTCAACCGGATTCAATCGCGTGCCGCTGTGGTTCGTCGAAGGAATGGCCGAGTATATGTCCCTCGGCCCCGTGGATCCCAACACCACGATGTGGATGCGCGACGCGGTGCGGCGCGGGGATCTCCCCAAGTTTCATGATCTCGAGAATCCGAAGTACTTCCCCTATCGCTGGGGCCAATCGCTGTGGGCATACCTGGGCGGCACCTACGGCGACGACATCGTCGGCGCGCTGCTGCGCGCGGCCGGCCGAACCGGCAACGTCCAGGGCGCGCTCGAGCAGATGACGCACCGTCCCGTCGACAGCACCATCGCGGACTGGCACCGGGCTTTGATCGAAGCGGCGCAGCCCGTGGCCGTGGCGACCGGCGTCCAGCTTCCCGCCGATCGCAAGCACGTGCCACCCGAGCTACAGATGCCCGTGACCGCAACGGGCGCGCGCCTACTGATCAGCCCGGGCAAAGAGCAGCACTACAACCTCGCCCCGTCGTTGAGCCCGGATGGCCGACGCGTTGTCTACATATCAGACGCCAGCCTGTTCTCGTTCGACATCTACCTCGCCGATGCGCAGAACGGCCACACGATCCGCACGCTCGTCTCCGCGACTCGGGACACCCACCTCGAGAGCCTGCAGTTCATCACCTCGGCCGGCGCGTGGGACGCGGACGGCAGTCGCTTCGTGTTCGGCGCGGTGGTGACGGGGCAGGCGGCGTTGCGAATCGTGCAGGGTGAGAACGGCGACCTCATCAAAGAGGTGAAAGTCCCAGGCGTCGGTGAAATCTTCAACCCGACGTGGTCACCCGACGGCAAGATGATCGCGTTCAGCGCGCAGGTGGGCGGAGTCACCGATCTCTTCACGTACGATCTCGAGAGCGGGAAGGTGAACCGGCTGACCCACGACCTCTACGCCGATCTAGAACCTGCCTGGTCGCCCGATGGGAGGCTCATTGCGTTCGTGACAGACCGGTTTGGGACATCGCTCGACAAGCTCGTGTATGGCGACTACGAGCTGGCGGTGATCGACGCCCACACCGGTGGGAATATCCGCGAGTTGCCCCATCTCCCGAACGCCAAGCACATCAACCCGCAATGGAGCCCCAACGGCGACCTGTACTTCCTCGCCGATCCGGGCGGCATCACCAACGTCTATCGGCTATCGCTCGCGGACGGCGCGATCACGCAGGTGACGAACGTCTTCACCGGCGTCAGCGGCATCGCGGCGTTGAGCCCGGCGTTGAGCATCGCGCAAAAGACACCGAAGGCGGCGTTCACCGTCTATACCGGCGGCGGCTACGCGATCCAGGTCATGGATGACGTCGAGGCGCTCGCGGGCGGTCCCATAAAAGCGTTGCCCCCATCCGCGGCAATGTTACCGCCGATCGACCGGCCAGCCGGCGTGGCGGCATTGATCAGCGACCCCACGCCAGGATTGCCGGCCGAAGGAACGGTCGCGCTGAGTAGTGCGATCAAGGCGTATAGCCCCAAGCTGTCGCTCGATTTCGTTTCTCAGCCGAGCCTTGCAGTCGCTGCCGACCGGTTCGGCACGTACGTCGGCGGCGGCATCACGCTGTTCTGGAGCGATATGCTCGGCGATCACAACCTCGTCACGATGGCGCAGGTTAACGGCAGGCTCGCGGACTTTGCGGCGCTCGCCGCGTACAATAACCGCAAGTCTCGGCTCAATTGGAGCGTCGGCGCGCAGCAAATACCGTACATCTCAGGTACACTCACATGCTGCCCCACCGACGCCAATGGCACCACGTGGGAAGTGATAGATCGGTTCAAGACGACGTACCGCGAGCTCAGCGGCATCGTCGCGTATCCGTTCAATCGCGCCGACCGCCTTGAGTTCTCTGGCGGCGTGCAGAACATCACGTTCGCAAGGGAGCTCGATTCAACGGGGGTCAATCCATTCCTGGGGCGGGAGTTCAACACAAGAACCCCGCTGCCCACGCCGGCGCCTGCACTGAACCTGGGCGTCGCGAGCGCTGCGCTCGTGCATGACAATGCATTTTTCGGCGCGACGAGCCCCATCCTAGGCAGCCGCTGGCGGCTCGAGGTCGATCCAACCTTCGGCAGCCTGAAGTTCTTAACGGTGCTGGCGGACTATCGTAAGTATGTAATGCCCTTCCGGCCGTTCACGTTGGCGGGACGCGTCATCCACGTCGGCCGTTACGGCAACGATGGGGAGCGCCTGTACCCGTTGTTTATCGGCTACCCAAGCCTCGTGCGTGGTTACGACTTTGGGAGCTTCGACGCGACCGAATGCGGCACCTCGGGCACGTGCCCCGTAGTCGACCAGCTGTTCGGCAGCAAGATTGTCGTGGCGAGCGGGGAGCTGCGGTTTCCGCCGTTCGGGCTGCTCGGCCTTGGTGGCGGTTACTATGGCTTCCTGCCGATCGAGGCCGGGATCTTCTACGATGCTGGTCTTGCCTGGACCACGTCGCAGGGAGCGCAGCTCTTTGGCAATGGCCCGCGCAAGATCGTCCGCAGCACGGGCGTATCGTTCCGCATGAACCTGTTCGGTTACGCGATCGGGCAGATGGATGTGGTACATCCGTTCGACCGGCCGCAGAAGAATTGGATGGTGCGCTTCAGTCTGACGGAGGGTTTCTAAGCGTGCAACAGCGCAAACTCGGAACGCAGGGCCTGACGGTCTCAGCCCTCGGCTTGGGCTGCATGGGGATGTCCGACTTCTACGGCTCCCGTGACGACGCCGAGTCGATCGCGACGATTCATCGGGCGCTCGAGCTGGGCATCAACTTCCTCGATACCGCGGACGTCTACGGCCCGTACACGAACGAGCAATTGGTCGGCAAGGCGATCAAAGGGAAACGCCAGCAGGTCATCCTGGCGACCAAATTCGGCAACGTGCGCGGACCCGATGGGAAGTGGATGGGCGTGAACGGCCGGCCTGAATACGTCAAAGACGCCTGCAACGCTTCGCTGCAACGCCTCGGCGTCGAGTACATCGATCTCTACTACCAGCATCGTGTCGACCGCACCGTCCCGATCGAAGAGACCGCCGGCGCCATGGCGGATCTCGCCCAGCAGGGAAAAATCCGCTACCTCGGTCTGTCGGAGGCGTCGGCGCAGACGGTGCGACGCGCCCACGCCGTCTACCCGATTACCGCTCTGCAGACCGAGTACTCCCTGTGGAGCCGCGACGTGGAGGACGACATCCTGCCGACCGTTCGCGAGCTCAAGATCGGTTTCGTCGCGTACAGCCCGTTGGGCCGCGGGTTCCTGACCGGCCAGATCAAACGGCCGGAGGACATCGAGGAAGGCGACTGGCGCAAGAATCATCCGCGCTTCCAGGGTGAGAATTTCCAGAAGAATCTCGATCTCGTGCGCCGGGTGGAGGAGCTGGCGCGCGAGAAGCGCTGCACGCCGAGTCAGCTCGCGCTCGCCTGGCTGCTCGCGAAAGGGTCGGACATCGTGCCCATTCCGGGTACCAAGCATCGCCAATACGTCGAGGAAAACATCGGCGCCCTCAACCTGAAGTTGTCGGGCGCCGATATCGGACGCATCGAAGGCGTCGTGACGAAAGGAATCGCCGCGGGCGCGCGCTACGCCGAAGGCGGGATGCGGACGGTCAACGGCTGAAGGCGGGTTCCTTGCCCTCAGCGGCCTGCCGCAGCTTCGCGATATCGAGCTTTTTCATTCGAAGCAGCGCCTGCATCACGCGGTTCGCCTTGGCGGGATCCTTGGCGCTCATTAGCTTACCGAGCTCGGTCGGAACGATCTGCCAGGAGAAGCCGAACTTGTCCTTCAGCCAGCCGCACTGGCTCTCCTGCCCCCCTCCTGACGTCAGCTTGCTCCAGTACTCATCCAGTTCCGGCTGATTCTCGCAATTCACGACGAGCGAGAATGCCTCGCTGAATTTGAACAGCGGCCCCCCGTTGAGTGCTGTGAACTCCTGACCCGCGAGCTGGAAGTTGACGACCATGACCGAGCCTTTGGGGCCGGGGCCAGCGTCGCCGTAACGGCTGACGTTCAGAATCTTGGAATTCTTGAAGACCGACACATAGAACTCCGCGGCTTGTTCGGCGTTGTTGTCGAACCAGAGGAACGGTGTGATTTTCTGCATCGGATTCTCCCGTAGTCGTCAGGTTTGCGTGGTCAGCAGTTCGTCCAGCCGGTTGTAACTTGCTTCCAATCCCTTCGTCGCGCCCATCTTGATGGCAGCGTCCCGTGCGTCGCGTGACGCGTAGCGGACGGTAGTGCTCAGCGTGGTCTTGCTGCGTGTCTCGACGAGCTCTGTAGTAACGAGCGTCTCGCCACCCGTCCAGTACTCCTCATACGCCTCTGTGGCGACGATGCGCGACGGCCGCGTGATCTCCTGGAATGTCCCGCCCATGCCCATGCTACGGCCCTCGGCGTTCTGCCAGACATAGCGGTACTTGCCGCCGACGCGCAGGTCAACCTCGCACACAGGCATCGTCCACCCAGGCGGACCGAGGAGCCATTTCCTCAGCAACTCGGGCTTCGTCAAGGCGTCGAACACCATACCCCGCGGCGCGTCGAACACGCGCGTCATTACTACCTCGCGGTCGGTTGGGGTCGTAATCTTCACAGCTGCGGCCGGCGTCATTTGGATCTCCTCTGCTTCGGCTTGGGTTTCACGTCCTCGAGCAGCGCGTCCACTGTCTTCTTCTCCTTGCTCTTCAACTGCTGCAGCACCGCATCGAGGCGTGCGAAGTTCGCCTCCCAGATGCGGCGGTAACGCTCGATCCAATCGGTCGCCTCGGCGAGCGGCCGAGGCTCGAGTTTGCGGGGCCGGCGCTGCGCCGCGCGGCCGCGGGTGATCAGGCCAGCTCGCTCTAGGACCTTGAGATGCTTTGAGATCGCGGGTTGCGTCATATCGAAGGGCGCGGCGAGCTCGGTGACTGTCGCTTCGCCGTTCGCCAGCCGGGCCAGGATCGCCCGGCGGGTCGGGTCGGCGAGGGCGGCGAAGGTCGCGTCAAGTGAATAACCAGATGGTTTCATAACTGATAGGTAATGTAAGCACCTGCCCTCCGACGTCAAGGGCTTATCATTCCGGCGTGAAAATCGCAACCTGGAATGTCAACGGCATTCGTGCCCGCGCGGCGCAGCTGTGCGAGTGGCTGCAGCGCGACCGGCCGGACGTCGTCTGCCTGCAGGAGCTAAAAGCTACCGCCGCGCAGATCCCCGCCGAATGCAAAGTCCCGGACTATCATGCGTACTGGCACACCCTGAAGGGCTATTCGGGCGTGTCGTTACACGTCCGCAAAGATCTTTTCGCGGTCGATCCGGTCTTCAGCCATCCGCCGTTCGACATGGAATCGCGAATCGTTCAAGTCGAACACGGCAATCTCGTGATCGCGTCGGTGTACGTCCCGAACGGCGGCAAGGACTATGCGGCGAAGCTCGACTTCGTCACGAAACTCGCGGCGTGGGCAAGCCAATTACACGCGGAGGGCCGCGAGCTGCTGTTGTGCGGCGACATGAACATCGCGCGCACCGAGATAGACGTGCATCCGAAGGAGCGCAAGCCCAACGCCGTCGGCCAGCGCCCGGAAGAGCGCGCGCTGTTCGAGAATCTGCTCGGCGAGCACCTGGTCGACGTCGGCCGAGCCTTCGATCCCGACAATCCCAATCTGTTCACGTGGTGGGCGCCGTGGCGGAATCTACGCGCCCGCAACATCGGCTGGCGATTGGATTACCTGCTCGCCGCACCCGCGATTGCCCAGCGAGCGACGAGTTGCGTCGTGCAAGCGGACGTCGGCACGAGCGATCATGCCCCGGTGGTCATGACCGTCTAGGGCAAATTGAAACGGCGTCTGCTATAGTAGGGCCCATGGCGAACGTGCGGGTCTATGGCGGGGCAGCCAAAGCGCCGAGCGCGCCAAAGGAGGGCTCGCCGCTACTGGCGGGCATCCTGGCGGGGCTCGCGTTGATCATCGCGTGGGTCGCGGTCGCGCGGATCACGCACCACGACGTCGGACTGGCATCGTGGGGTGTGGGCGGCCTGCTGGGCATCGCCATCGCCAAGGCGGCGAAGCCGCCCACCAAGGCCACCGGGATCCTCGCCGCCATCCTGACTGCCGCTACCCTGCTGGTCGCAAAGCTTGCGGTGGTCGTGTTCGCCTTACAACCGGTCCTGCGCGAGGAATTCGTCCAGGACTGGCGGGCCACGTCATCGCTGTTCTTCCTCGACATGGCGAAGAACCACTCTTTTTCGCCGGACCTGCAGCATACACTGGACACCCGTCCCGAGCTGCTCCGCGATACGTCTTTCCTGGGCGCCGGGGCCGAGTTGCGGTCGCAAATCGACTCTGAAGTCGTGGCTCGAGCGAAGGCCTCTACACTCGAGGAACGGGAGCGCCTCGTGCACGCTCACTACGACAGCAGTTTGCTGGCGAAGTTCGGTTTTTGGGTGCTGCTGTTGATGTCGTTCGGGCCTTTGGACTTACTGTGGATGGGGTTGGGGATAGGGACGGCGTGGAAACTGGGGCAAGGATTGATCTAGCTAGGTTCCGCTTCCCCTCCCGCGCTCCTCGCGCTCGCGCTGCTCGCGCGCCAGTCGCACCCGCTCCTGGCGGTCCTTACGCGCCACCTCAGCCGCAGCCTCCCGCTGACGCTCTTGTGCGTCCCAATCGGTAGTGGCATCGGCTTCGGCCCGCGCGCGGCTGACGCGCTCTTGGCGCTCGCGCCGGACGTCGGCCTCCCGCTTCTCGAGGTCGCCTTGCCGCTGCGCCTGGTTCTTGGTGTGCGCCCACCACATCACCAGGAAGAGCCCAAACTGGGCGGGCAGCACGAAAATGAAGGATCCGGGGAACAGCCCTTTGACCGTCACCGTGACCGCGCCACTCGCCAGGGCCCATTTCCAGCCGGAGAGGTGCTCGTATTCCGCGGCGAAATAAAAGAGCGCCGCGAAGGTAAAGAGACCACCGCCGAACCCGAACATGCGCTAATATGTGAAACGGGATTTCTGCGTGCAATATTTCGTGTCGAGATTTGTGGAGATCCGAGATGCCGCGCATCGTCTGGTTGATCCTGATCATCGTGATCTTTGGTGTGGCGATGTTTTTCTTACGGCGCTACATGGAGCGCTGACATGCTGACGGTGTTTCTCTTATCCCCCGCGAGCTGCTCCGGCACCCGCGCAAAGCTGTTGCTGCAGAGCCGCACGAGCCCCCTGACCGCGAGGCTCGCGAACGGTGGCGCTCCAATCGGCGGAGTCTTCACGTTCATGAGCAGCCTCTATTTCCGCGGCAAGCTCGCCTACGCGAACGCGTTTGGTGCGCCGCCTCGGGGGTGGTCGGGTGCGCTGGTCATCGCGCCGGGACGCGGGCTGATGGCTGCCGACGTCCCGATTTGCCTGATGGACCTGCAGGAGATGGCGGAAGTCCCGGTCGATGAAGACGAGCCGCGCTACCGCGAACCGCTCGTGCAGCACGCCATGGCGCTCGAGCGTGCCCTGGGACCGGACGGACGTGCGGTCCTCCTCGGCAGCGTGGCGACCGAGAAATACGTCGGCCCACTCATGGACGTGCTCGGCGATCGGTTGCTCTTTCCGCCGACGTTCGCTGGACGGGGAGACATGAGCCGCGGCGGTTTGCTGCTGCGGTGCGCGCGCGCCGGAACGCCACTCGACTACGTGCCGGTGCGCGGCGCCGTCCGCCACGGACCCAAGCCGCCCAAGCTCGGCCCTGCGCCTCGCTAACGCGATCTGTCTCGTAGTCACCATCGTCGCGCCGGCCGCTGGACGCGACGTCGTCACCTACGTCCTCTCACCAGCAAGCAAGCTCGAAGTGAAAACGGGCAAAGCGGGACTACTGGGATTCGCCGGTCACGAGCACGTGATTCGCGCGCGGGCATTCTCGGGGCGCATCGAATACCATGCCGATGCGCCGGCTGATTCAAAGGTCGAGGTCGTCGTCCCGACGGATAGTCTGGAGGTCCTGACTCCGCCCGATACCGGGGAAATCCGCAAAGTGACCGCAACGATGCGGACCGATGTGCTCGACGTCGCGCACTATCCCGAGATTCGGCTCACGTCCCGCTCGGTCGAGCCGAGCAATGGCCACCTGCGCATCGTCGCTTCATTGACGATCAAAGGCGTGACGCGGGAAGTGCCGCTCGACGTTCAGTTCACGATCGCGAGCGACACGTTGCGGGCGACGGCGACATTCGCGGTGAAGCAGACGGATTTCGGAATCCGGCCTTACCGCGGCGGGCCCGGAGGCACCGTCCGCGTCGCGGATAAGGTGACGTTCGACATCAGCGCTGTGGCCGTGCGGCAGTAGTCGTCGACGTCAGCGCCTGCTCGGCGAGCTTCGTTCCGGCGACGCGCGCGCGGATCTTGGCGAACGCCGTCTCCCGCGCGGTCGAGGTATCGTCCGCAAACGGGGAAAAGCCACAGTCATCGGTCGTGCCGAGCTGCGAGAGCGGGATGATTTCGGCCGCCTCGAGCACACGGTCGCGAACTTCTTCCGGTGTCTCGATTTTGGGATCGATCGGGTCCGTCACGCCGACGAAGACACGTTGGTCCGCCTCGGCGTTCTCTTTGATGATCCGCAGCACGCGCGTCCGATTTCGTTCGCTGGCGAGCTGAATGTAGAAGTTGCGGACCTGCAACCGGAATAGATCGGGCAATAGCTCGGCATAGTCGACGTCGGCGCTGTGGGTCGAGTCGTGATCGCCGCCCGGACAGGTATGGACACCGATGCGCGAGCGTTCGTCGGCGGTAAAGCGATCGAGGACGCGGTTGTTGAGGTCGACGAAGCTGCGCAGCAGTTGCTTCGAAGGATCCAGCTTCACCGCGAGCCGCCCTTCCGTGAAGTCGATCTGCACATTGGCCGCGCCGCGCGCGAGGCACTGCCGGATATCACGCTCGGCTTCGCGCAGCAGATCCGCGAGGAATGCGTCACGCGAGTAACCGGGTATACCTTCCTGCGGATACAAGAGACTGAGCGCGGAAGCCGAAATAACCGCCTGCTTCACCGGTACACGCGCGTGCTTCTTCGCCTCTTCGAGATAGGTCACCGCGTACGTGCGGTATTGGAACGGACCGGCGGCGAGTTTCGGCAGCTGTCGTGTATGACCGTCGGCAAAGGGAATCGTGACCCCGCCTGGCGCGAGGGTCTCGAGTCCGTGGATCGGATAGGTGGCGAAGCTCGGCTTCGTCTGCTCGCCATCCGTGATGATGGGCGACCCGGTCTCTTCGAGCCGGCGGATCGTATCGCGGATAGCGCGGTCGTACAAGTTCCGCATCTGGTCCTGCGAGATTCGGCCCGCGGCGAGTTGTTGCATGCCGTCGATGAGCTCGGCAGGCCGGGGAATGCTTCCGATGGGTTCTGTCGGTATTGTCATGAGGCATAATGCTACGTCGCCCGACCATGCAACGATAGAATCCCTTCGCGCATCGTTCAGAGATCACTGTGAGGAGAAAAGTATGATTCGCTCGATTCGATACATGTTCCTGGCCGCAACCCTGGTCTTCCTGCCCTGCGTGGCCTTGGGACAGGGCGGCTACGGCCGCGGCGGCGTGACGCAAGGGCGCTACGCGCCTAGTACACCAAAGCTTCCGGGCATCGAGCTCGCCGGGCCATTGGATTCGGCGACAGCGCGAGTGCTGCTCGGCCTCAACGATCAGGAGGCCGCGCACTATGCGCAGATCTACGATTCGTTCATGGTCGCCACTCGACCGCAGCGCGACAGCGCCGGCGTGGCGACCCAAAAAATGACCGAGCGCCTCGATGCCGGTGACCGCGCAGCGGCCTTGTTCTACGCCGAGCGACTCCAGGACCTGGGCAAGTATCTCAAGGATCGCCAGGATCGATTCGAGAACGATCTGCGGCGCTTTCTCACCAGCGACGAGGTCAAGAGTTATCGCAAATGGAAAGAGGGAGAGGAGCGCGTCGCCGAGCAAAAGCGTCGCGAGGATGAGCTGCGCTGGCAGGAGGCGGCATTCGGCGGCGGGGGCTTCCGAGCCTCGGGAGCGCCGGCGCCGGAGCCGAAAGCGTCCGTCCCCAACGCGCCTGGCGTCGCCGCGCCCGACATTGGTGCGGTGGCAGTGCACGTCGGTCGGACGGTGTATGTCGCGAGCCAGGTTGGCGTCGATAGCGCAGGGACCCTGGCCGGGACAGATCTGAAAACGCAGGCCGATCGCGCCTTTGCGAACCTGACGGCGGTATTGCGGTCGGCGGGCGCATTGCCGCGTGATGTCGTGTCACTGACGATCTACGTCGTCAATTACCATCCCGCCGACCTTGCGATGATTCGCCAAGCGGGAGCTGCGTACTTCGGCTCGAATCCCCCGGTCGCGACCGTGCTCGGCGTGCAATCGGTCGGACGTGACGGCGCGCTGATCTCCATCGGCGCGACAGCGGTCAGCAGCGCCGCTTCGTTTTTGAGAGACCGACCCTAGGGGCGCTTCTCTCGTTCGTCGTCCTCGAGATCTCGAGAAAGAGGGAAAAACAGCGCACGCTGTATCGCCGGGTACGGCGTATCCCATCCGCGGGCGTCATGCCACAGGATGCGGTTGAGGAGCTCCGACGGCGCGGCATCGGGCGCCGCGAAGTTCATGCGCGCCGACGCGCGCGCAGCGCTGCGCCGCTCGGCGGCACGCGGACCCGTGATGGCACCGACCTCCTGGTTTCTTTCGTACAGCGACTGCTTCGGCACGATCGCGCTGTAGGACGCGAGGTTGGGCGTCTCAGTCGGCGCGATGAAGCTCGCGCGCATGTCCGTCGCCACCAGATCGAACATGCTCAGCGCCGGCAGGCCGAGCATCAGCTCGATCGTCTTCACCATGCTCGGCTGGCTGTAGAACGTCGAGTCGATCGCTCCGCGTTTAGCGTACGGGCTGGCGACCAGGGCCACAGTTCGGTGCCCGTCGATGTGATCGACGCCGTTCTGCGCATCATCCTCGACCACGAGAATCGCCATCGATGTCCAGAAGGAGCTGTGCGACAGGGCCTCGACCATCCGGCCGAGCGCGAGATCGTTGTCCGCAACGCACGCCTTGGGCGTGCACCATCCGGGGCTCGTCCCCTCCGTATGATCGCTCGGCAGGGCGACCAGGACGAGGTTCGGCATCGTCTTTTTCGATTCCCATTCGCGCAGGTGTTCGAGAAAGACATCCGCCTTCACCACGTCGGGAATTTCCTGCGTCCAGCCAGGATATTCACGCACCAGCAAGCGATCGAGCGAGGGGATATCGGACCGCGTGTGGAAGCGGTTCACCAACAAACTGCGGAAAAAGGCGGGCTTGTGCGGTTGGGAATCGCGGTATTGCGCGAGCAGAGAAGCGCGTAATGACGCGCTGTCGTTCTGAATGAACGGCGCGTACTCGCCAAAGACAGACACCGATTTCCCCTTGGACTGCGCCGCCTCCCACAAGAAGCCGCCGGACGAATACGCGAGCGGATCGGTGCCTTCGGACGGATAGCTCCGGCCGGTGTAGAGCGGCCACATCGGGTATTCGGTCTCATTCGCTTGCGTCAACCAGTTGTGCCCATCCGCCGAGTTGCCGCCCGACGCGAAGAAATGATCGAGCAGCACGAACTGGTCAGCGAGCGCGTGCGCATTGGGGGTGACGTCGCGGCCGTACTGAAGGAACGAGCTGTCGCTTGCCCCCCTCCCCATGTCGCCAAAGATCTGGTCGTACGTGCGATTCTCACGGATGATGTAGACGACGTGGTCGATGCGGGACGGCTCTCCGGGCCTTTCCGGAACAGCACTCGCCGGCACAGCAGGGCGAGGCGCCGAGGAAACCAGCCCGACGCCTCCCTGAAGCGTGAGACGGTTGTTCTGCGCCACTGAAGTCGTGTACGCGTTCAGCCCCGCGTCATTCGGTACGGCGATGACGTTCACCGACCCCCGATAGGCATGCACGTACCGGCCCACTAATCCCACGTTGCGTCCCACGCCCGACCCCACCCCGAACAGCGTGCCGACCGCAATCGTGCCACCGTCCGGGCTCACATCGATCGTGGTGGGATACCAGCCGGTTGGAATGAGCCCACGCAGTCGGGCGGGACCACGAGTTACCCCGTACATCGCAACCGCGTTCAACCCGCCCAATGTCACAAACAGGGTCGCGCCGTCGGGTGAGAGAGCGACGGCCGTGGGCGCGAACCCGATCTTGCGCTCGCGGAACGGCGCCACTGTGATCGTCGAGATCACCGAATCCTGGCGGGTGTCCGAGTTGCCGTTGGCGACGTAGAGCCGCCCGCCCTTTTCGTCCCATGCCAGGCCGGTTGGGTGCAGTCCCACGGGAATCACCTTGCTGACCTTGCCGGCGACGAGATCGACGCGGGTCACACTGCCCGGCGGCACCATGCCGCGCGCATCCACACGCACGAGCTCCGCGAACGGATCGCAGCATTGTTTGGCAGAGCGATCGCGCGCGGTCGGCTTGCGACCGCCGAGATTCGAGACGTACGCGACGGAACCATCTTCACTCATGACGGCGGCGACCGGCAGGACGCCGAGCGCGATCTTCTTGAGCAATGAGCCGTCCTCGGCATCGAGTACGGCGAGCTCGTCATTGGCCGGAAGGGGCACGGCAACGACGCGGTGGCCGGAAGCGTTGCGACGCCGCGCGATCATCGGACCGCCGGCGATATAGTCTCCGAGCGCGGGTGAAGACAGCTGTAAAACGATGCTGTCGACGCCGTACGCAACGAGGTGCGCGACCGATTTTGCTTAATGCTAAAGCCGCCGGCAGCTTACCTACCGCAGACAGAAACACGCGCCCCGCCGTGCTAACAGGGTCGATCGCGATTCCCTGCACGCCGCTGTGGCCGTCGAATGCGGTGCTCCCGAGCACGGCGTTGTCGCGCCAGCCGAGCCGGTAGAGCGCGCCAGGCACCGTCACCCAGATCTCCCCGGGGCGGGCGCCGAACCGGACGCCCGTGACGCGACCGGTGAAGACGCTCTGCAGACCAGCCGGGGTGACACGCTGATCAGTGGCAATGACGCCGGGATCAGTGATTTCGCGACGCGGCTGAGGAATCGGCTGTTGTGCAACCCCTTGGAGCAACACGAGGAGTGGAAGGAGCATTGGACAAAGTTACACTCCGAGCAAAAACCGGGGCCGTGACACATTCCTAACCCTGCCTAGCGTGGCCGATCGGGCTCAGAGCCGTATTATCGGGCCATGCTCTTGGCGTTGCTGCTGCTACTCCCCGCCGATTCGATGATTTACTCGGGTCGGGATCGTCAGCTGGAGGTCCGGATTCCGCGGATCGAGGCCGATGTCCTCATCGATGGCGATCTGTCGGACTCGGTCTGGGCGCATGCCGCCGTGCTGACCGGTTTCTCGCAATACGCCCCGAACGACGGCGTGCCCGCTGCTGACTCAACCCAGGTGCTGGTCTGGTACTCACCCAACGCGATCTACTTCGGGATTCGCGCCTTCGAATCGCACGGCCGTCCGACGATGACCCTCGCCAATCGGGACCAGATCTTCGGCGACGACAACGTTCAGATCCTGCTCGGCACATTTCACGACGCGAAACAGGTGCTGATGTTCGCGGTGAATCCGCTGGGTGTGCAGGGCGACGGCTCGCTGATCGAGGGCGCCAACGTCACCGCCAGCGGCTTCATCGGCGGCGCGGTCGTCGGGCGCGAGCAACCTGATCTCAGCCCCGACTTCGTCTACGAATCCAGAGGACGCCTGACCGACTGGGGATACGAGGTCGAAGTGCGCATCCCCTTCAAGAGTTTGCGCTATCAAGCCCGGCAGCCGCAGGACTGGAGCATCAACGTGCTGCGCGAGGTCAAGCACTCCGGCTTCGAGGATTCGTGGTATCCCGCGCGCCGGGCGAATGCCTCGTTCATTGCGCAGTCGGGAACGCTCAGCGGCCTGACCGGCATGCATCGCGGGCTCGTCGTCGACCTCAATCCGGAGGCGACCGGGAGAGCCAGCGGTGCACCGACCGCGTCCGGCTATCAGTACGACATGGGCAACCCGCAAGTCGGCGGGAAC